>Ga0310344_10003714_pt1 | contig 11344 bp, 13 predicted proteins | sample HC15DNA20200_MG_FD_203801 | JGI IMG/M metagenome (GOLD analysis project Ga0310344, IMG submission 203801) | Marine microbial communities from station ALOHA, North Pacific Subtropical Gyre - HC15-DNA-20-200_MG | ecosystem: Environmental > Aquatic > Marine > Oceanic | place: Pacific Ocean: North... | reverse complement strand
TTATAAAGCGGAAAGGTGATCAGATTGTCAGTTCGGCTCTCAGCGATAGAAATAGAGTCCTAAAACTACTCAGGGAAGCGATTGATGGTGCCGAGGTTAGCACTAATCAGTTAAGGGCAAGCGAGATACTAGCGCGAGCCAGTGGAATGTTCACCGATAAGCTAGAAGTCACGCAGTCACGAGGAGCGGATGACATAGCAAGCGAGATCCGTACACGGCTGGCTGAATTGGCTGGCTCGGACTTGTTAACAGAAAGCGATACCAGTGAGGGCGAGCAAGTACACTAGACTAGCCTAATAACGTGCTAAGTTATTGATTTCATTCGCTTTCTTACTATCATTTTTTCTGGGATCGGGCTTGATTTGACCCCATCACCCCCTTTCCGAAGGCTAGGCTCATATCTACTACATAGTATTCCGCACAAGCAATTTTCAAAATTCCAAATTTTAGACAATCACGCATTTACACATTTACCCTTTTTTTACAGGAAAAGCCTCTAGGAGTCCCAAGCCCAAAAAAATTTTTCAAAAAAATCACAAAAAATGTGCAAAACATATAATTTATCTATAAAATTCAAAAACTTAAATGCCATACACCCATGTTAAAAAAATATAAAAAAAGACTTGCTTTTTCTGTCAATACCCCATTAAATGCTAAACTCCTGCGGTAAGTTCCTTCTAGGTAAGTACCTGATCAAGTAAGTTCCTGTACTGGAAAGTACCTAAATTTTAATTATTGGTAATTACCTGTCTTAGAACTTACCTAGTCTGTTATTTGTCTAACTTGTTGTTTGATCAGATCAAGTAAGTACCTGATCAGATCAGATCAGGAAAAAGGAATAACTATGTTATCACCAGAGGTTTATCAAAACATTGAAAGCCTGCCGTTAGATCAGCAGGAGGAGATGCTTAAACTTCTGGATGAATACAAAGCCGCGATTAAGCAGGATGAAGCGCGGTCTTCCTATATGGGATTTGTTAAGTACATGTGGCCTGCATTCATTCAGGGTAGGCACCACAAGGTTATGGCAGAGGCGTTTGAAAAGATTGCTAGGGGGGATTTGAAGCGTCTTATTATCAATATGCCTCCCAGACACACCAAGTCGGAGTTTGCCTCTTATTTGCTTCCGGCATGGTTTCTGGGTCAGTATCCAGAGAAAAAGATTATACAGACCGCCCACACTGCTGAATTGTCAGTGGGGTTTGGTCGGAAAGTTCGGAACTTGGTAGATTCCGATGATTTCAAGAAAGTTTTCCCAAAGCTGGCTCTGAGGGCTGATTCCAAAGCCGCTGGCAGATGGAGTACCAACGCAGGAGGAGAATACTTCGCTATTGGCGTTGGGGGTGCAGTGACGGGTAAAGGCGCGGATCTCCTGATAATTGACGATCCCCATAGTGAGCAGGAAGGACAAAGCGCAGATCCGTCAGTGTTCGATAGAACCTATGACTGGTACACATCCGGCCCTCGTCAGCGACTCCAACCCGGAGGAGCTATTGTTATAGTGATGACCCGCTGGCACATGCGGGATCTGACGGGAAAGATTATTAAAGCCTCCACCCAAAGGCATGGAACAGATGAGTGGGAGGTAATAGAGTTTCCGGCAATCATGCCGTCAGGGAACGCCCTGTGGCCTGAGTTCTGGAGTATCGAGGAGTTAACCTCCTTGCAAAGTGAACTACCCGCTCCTAAATGGAACGCACAGTACCAGCAAAACCCTACCGCCGAAGAAGGCGCACTAGTCAAACGCGAATGGTGGAAGCGATGGGAGTATGATTCTCCCCCACAATGCGAGTTTGTAATCCAATCATGGGACACGGCATTTCTCAAAACCCAACGGGCAGACTACTCTGCTTGCACCACATGGGGTGTATTTTACACGCCAGACGATGAGGGTGTGACGGTTCCAAACATTATCCTTCTTGATGCATACAAAGAGCGTCTTGAGTTCCCAGAACTTAAAAAGACGGCTTTTAATATGTGGGAAGAAGCGCAACCCGATGCTTTCATTATTGAGGGCAAGGCGGCAGGTATGCCGTTAATCTTTGAGTTACGGGCGATGGGGATTCCGGTATCGGAATACACCCCCTCCCGTGGCAACGACAAAATAGCAAGGGTTAATGCCGTTGCTGACTTGTTTGCATCCGGCACCGTTTGGTGTCCAGAAACCCGATTCGCAGAAAATGTTATTGAAGAGTTTGCGTCTTTCCCAGCAGGAGAGCATGACGATCTTGTTGACTCGTCAACACAAGCCCTTTTGAGATTCAGGCAAGGAGGATTCCTCAAATTGAATACAGATGAAGAGGACGAGCCTATATACAGAAAGGCGGTGAGTTATTACTAGGTAGTAAGTAGAGGTGTTTTATAATGAGTGACGGACTGGCATCTTTACTTCCTTTAAACGCCAGAATGTTTCTTCGTCATCTTATGCGAGATGAAGGAGAAGAAGGCAGTTTAATGACGGCAGGAGACTTTTCTCCGTCACAAATTGATCTTTTGTATGAAGAAATTGAGAAAAAGGAAAGAGAAAACGCTTTAAGAGAAGAAAGCATAAGGGAGGCTTTATATTATACGCAGGAGGGGCTTGATCCTTCTTCTTCTTTGTATGGAGAATCCAGAGTTAAATTTAAAACAGATAACGAAAACTTGATTAGACAAGACAATTTAGGATCAGAAGACCCAGTTCCTGAAGGCTACGCAATAGTAGGCTCTGGCGGAGGAAAGTCAGGAAATTATAGAACTATAGCAAGACTTCGTTCCGAGGATGAAATTGACAGACTTCTTCTTAATCAAGCTAATAATTACATGAATCAGTTAGATTCTTTTGAAAGAACTAGGGGAAAAACGTCTGTTGTTCCTGCGGCTCAAACATTAGATTTCACAGGACAGCCAGTAACAGAAGACAAATCAAAGGTAAATCAAAGTAATTTTTTAAAATCATTAAAAGATTCTCTTGTTTCAGATGATTACAATATAGCAACAACTCTAGGCCAATTTAACGCTTTTAGAAATAAAGACGGCACTATTACGATTAAGGATGAATATAACTTTAATCCAATAAGGTTAGGCAGTGCTTTGCGTCCTGATGGATCTGGGGAGACAGAGTATTATGAAAAAGATGAGGAAGACGAAACTAGACTTCCTTTTTCTTTTTTAGATCTTATGAGGGACAGTCCTGGTTTTATTCCAAGTCCAGAGATAGCTGCAAACTATCTGGCTAGGACTGTATTTCCCGACAAAAAAAGTCCTGTCGAGTTTACATTGCCAAAAAAACATTCTTTGCCTAATGATTATAGTTTAGGCGGGAAAATTAATTTAATCTAATGTCTGTTGTAGATGCAAAAGACGTAGCAGCGGAACTAACCGCGCATGAACGCGAATGTGCTTTACGGTATGAGCATATTCAGGAAAGGCTTGAGGCTGGTGAAAAACGATTTGCCAGACTAGAAGCCATGATATGGGGTTTATACGTTATATTAATCGGCTCCTCGATAATACCGCAAATTATTAACTAAGGAGGCAGTATGCCTTTTTTGCAGAGCAACATCCCGTACTTCAAGTGCTGGGTGCGTAGGGAATATACACACGGTCATCAAAAGTATCATGGAGAGTTTATCCATGCGATGGCGATAGCCGTTACCACCATACCCTGTCGGTGTTTGAGCTTTCAGGTAATCTTTACCGGGGCAGAGACTTACGACAACGATGAACCCAATGTTCATGGTGGGGCTATGTGGGCAAGAATGCCAATTACAGCACTGGTAGGCGATACCCCTTTTGAGGAGTGGCCTGAACCGATGCCTGTATGGGCGGCACAACCTTGGGACTGTTCATCGAGGACACATGCAGTATATGTTCTCGACAGATGTACACCATGTCCTTGGCTGGCAAAGATTGATGGCGAGTTTTATCCAGCCAAGTATTATTTTACCGTGGATTATACCGATTCAGAGATTGGTGATGATCCTGCACAGCACAAACAATCCCATGTTCTGGAACTGCTTGATGCAGGGGAATGGACAGGGAACATTATAGCATTACCGAATAATCGTGTCAGGGTGTCCCATCCCGCTTGGTTTGAAATGGGAGAAGGCGCACCTGATTTTAGACCGTCCCAGCATGTCCATTACAGTAAATCTGATCTGGATTACACGCTGGATGTAAACAGGGTATTTGATAACTTATATTCAGGGGTTAAAGATGAAAAAGAAATCTAAAGGCTACGCCAAGGGCGGCATGATGAAAGCCAAGGGCTATAAAGCCGGAGGCAAAATGCCTATGGCAAAAGACCCGAAAACTGGTCAGATGGTTCCTACCTTTGCTATGGACGGCAAAGGCAAAATGATGGGTGGCGGCAAGGTAATGATGTCCCCCAAGGGAATGAGCGCTGGTGGCGCAGTAACAGCAATGAACAAGGACAGAAAGAAAAAGTCTAAGGGCATGGCTAAAGGCGGAACAATAGCGAGAGGATCAGGTGCTGCAAGACCCCAAAAGTTCCGAAAAAACGGATAGGAACAAAAGAATTAAAGCCTTAATGGAACGCGGCGCGGCAGTGCTTAAAAAAGCAAAAGAAATAGTTTTGCGTGAAAATGCTGTTGTGTATGTATCTCCAAAAAAACAACGCAAGCGAAGTATTTCTCTGGACGCGGCTTTTGAGAAAGAAAAGAAGTCTTCGGGCAAAAGGAAAAAATAATGGCTATAGATAAAGCTCAGACTCCTTTTATGCCTGATCTTCTTGAGGAAGAAAGGCTTGAAATAGAAGTTGTTAATCCAGAGGCTGTTTCAATAGAGACAGATGATGGCGGGGTGTTAATAGATTTTGACCCAGACAATCCCCTGACGGGAGGAATGAATCATAATTCCAACCTTGCCGAGTTTATAGATGATCAGGAATTAATGGATCTTTCGTCCGAGTTGGTTGCGGCATATATGTCCGACAAGGACAGCCGGAAAGACTGGGAAGATTCATACATGAAGGGTCTTGACCTTCTTGGGTTAAAGTTTGAAGACAGGACAATACCTTGGGATGGTGCTTGTGGTGTATTCCATCCTATGCTGTCAGAAGCAGTGGTTCGTTTTCAAGCTCAGACAATACAGGAGATATATCCTGCCGCAGGGCCAGTAAAGACCCGCATTGTGGGAAAGCTAACGGATGAAAAGTCCAGACAATCTGTTCGGGTAGAAAATTATCTTAACTACCTGATAACAGAAAGAATGACCGAATACCGAACCGAAACAGAAAAGTTGCTTTTTTCTCTTCCGATAGCGGGTTCGGCGTTTAGAAAGGTTTACTACGACCCTAATATGGGAAGACCTTGTGCCATGTTTGTTCCGGCAGAAGACTTTGTAGTTAGTTATGGAGCCGCAGATCTGACTACATGTGAACGTGCCACGCACGTTATGAAGAAAACCGCCAATGAAATTAGAAAGCTGCAGGTGGCAGGTTTTTACTCTGATGTAGATCTTACAGCCCCAACTCCTGATATTAGTGACATACAGGAAAAATACAATCGGCTGACAGGCGACTCAGACAACTACGAATTTGATAATCGTCACACATTGCTTGAAATGCATGTTGATGTTGACCTTGTTAACTTTGAAGACAAGGAAAGGGGTGAGAATACAGGTATTGCATTGCCCTATGTCATTACTATTGACAAGTCATCAAGGCAGATTTTGTCCATCAGGCGTAACTGGCACGAAGATGACCCGAAAAAAATGCCTCGCCAGCACTTTGTACACTACCAATACCTGCCCGGATTCGGGTTTTACGGCTTTGGCTTAGTGCATATGATTGGCGGATTGTCCAAATCAGCCACTTCACTGCTAAGACAGTTGGTTGATGCAGGAACTCTGGCAAACCTTCCGGGTGGTTTGAAGGCTAGAGGGCTTAGAATCAAGGGTGATGACACCCCGATCATGCCGGGAGAGTTCCGTGATGTGGATGTTCCCGGTGGAGCCATAAGGGACAGCATTACTTTCTTGCCTTACAAGGAGCCATCTAACGTCCTGTACCAGCTTTTGGCAGATATTGTTAATGAAGGGCGAAGATTTGCATCGGCAGCAGACGTAAAAGCCTCCGATATTAATGGCGAAGCCCCTGTTGGCACTACTTTGGCTGTTTTAGAGCGTGAAATGAAGGTAATGAGCGCAGTTCAAGCGCGGGTTCACGCCTCTGTAGGCAAGGAATTAAAGATTTTGTCTAATATTGTGCGAGATCATGGGCCGGAAACGTACCCTTACGAGCTTTCTGAAGATCCTTTGGTGTCAGAGGACTTTGATGACCGTGTAGATATCATCCCTGTTAGTGATCCTAACGCAGGAACTATGGCACAACGCATTATGCAGTACCAAGCGGCACTACAATTAGCGGCTCAAGCCCCTCAAATGTACGATATGCCCCTTTTGCATCGTCAAATGCTGGAAGTTTTGGGCATACAGGACGCAGATCAGATTGTTCCAACAGAAAATGACATGAAACCAACCGATCCGGTGTCGGAAAACATGAATATTATTACAGGAGAGCCTGTAAAAGCGTTTATTTACCAAGATCACGAGGCGCATATACAAACCCACATGTCTGCTGTTGAAAATCCGCAAATTGTAGAGCTTATGAAGAAAGCACCTAATGCAAAAGCGATTGAAGCGGCTATGTCGGCGCATATTCAAGAGCATGTTGCCTTTGCATACAGGCAAAGGATTGAAAAAGAGCTTGGTGTTGAGCTTCCTGCTCCTGATGAGCCTCTGCCGGAGGATATTGAGCTTAGATTGTCCCGTTTAGTGGCTCCAGCGGCGCAACAAGTGACAGGAAAAGCACAACAAATGGCACAAGCCGAGCAAAATGCTAAACAAATGCAAGATCCTGTTATTCAGATGCAGCAAAAAGAGCTTCAGATAGAAGAAGGCAAGGCAATGGCTAAAGCTCAAGCAGATATGGCTAGAATTCAACTTGATTTGCAAAAAGCGCAAGAAAAAGCCTCTTTAGATAGAGATAAACTTGAAAGCCAAGAAAGAATTGCTTCTGCAAAAATAGGCGCTCAAGTTGCTTCAGATGCAGTTAAGAAAGATGAGATTGAATCAAAAGAAGCCATAGAAGGTGTAAAAATAGGTATAGACTTAGTGCAAGATTTGATTGACAATGACTAACTATGGTTGACAAGTTAACAGTAAACGCTTTGCAAGTTTTACGCGATGAGATAAGAAAACAAATGAATGAAATGTCAGATCACATTGCAGGCGGTGGATGTAACGATTTTAACGAATATCAGCACTGTACAGGCATTATAAAAGGCTTGGCAGTGGCAGAAAGAGAACTTCTTGATCTAAATTCAAGAATCGAAGATGCATAGTTTCTCCGCATAGGGCGGTGCAAGGTGACTCTGGACATCATTTTCCAGTGCAAGAGTAGGCAACATGGAAGCAGTAAAAAGTATTGATGAAACTGAGCCAGAAAAGGCTCACCAACTGCCAAAACCTCAAGGCTATAAGATTCTCATAGCTTTGCCTGAACCAGATGAAAAAACTGAAGGCGGCATAATAAAGGCAAAACAAACCATGCAGCTAGAAGAGCTAGGCTCTATAGTTGGTTTTGTAATGTCTTTAGGGTCAGATGCCTACGCAGATAAAAAGCGTTTTCCTAATGGGCCGTACTGCAAAGAAGGCGACTTTATTATTATGCGTTCTTATTCTGGGACGAGAATTAAAATTCACGGCAAGGAGTTTAGGTTAATCAATGATGACAGCGTTGAGGCTGTTGTTGATGATCCTAGAGGAGTATATAAGGCATGAGCGAAGAACAAGCAGTTGAGCAAACAGACGCTAGAACTTCTTTTGAAGATAAATTTTTAGGAGTTCGGCATAAAATCAATACAAAGCAAAGTGAAACTGAGGAAACTCAACCTGAGTTTGACCTTGAGGTGGTTGATGACAGACCTCCAGAAGATCGCAGACCCCCCAAGAAAGAAGCGTTGTTAAAAGAAGACGATGACGAAGAGCTTGAGGGTTATAGCGAAAAAGTAAAAAAACGCATTAATAAGCTGAAATATGAGCAACACGAAGAGCGCAGACAGCGTGAAGCGGCTGAAAAAATGCGTGAAGAAGCGGTTAAAGTAGCTCAACAATATGCCGCTCAAAACCAGCAGTACCAGCATGTTATCCAGAATGGGGAAGCTATGTTAGTGACCCAGATAAAGGATCGTGCAGCTCTTTCTGTGGAGCAGGCTAAATCTAAATACAAAGAAGCCTATGAGTCTGGAGATACTGAAAAAGTAATTGAAGCGCAGGATGCGCTGTTAAACGCAAGCTCTGAGCTAAGAGAAGCAAACAATTACGAAACACAGTTTAATCAGAGAAAGCAACAATATGACCAGTATGTGCAGTCTATGGGGCAGCAGCCTCAACAACCAGCACAGCAGCCAGCACAGCAACAGCCTCAACAAAATACGCCTCAACCTAGCGAGCAGGCGTTAAAGTGGGCTAAAGACAACCCTTGGTTTGGAAGTGAAAATCACAAGGATATGACTGCTTTAGCGTATGGTGTGCATGAAAAACTGGTAAAAAACGAAGGCTTTCATCCAGAATCTGATGAATATTTTCAAGAAATAGATCGCACCATGCGAGCTAAATTTCCTGAATATTTTGGGGAGGAAGACGGTCAACAAGTGCAGACCCCTTCACCTTCCCGAAGAAACTCGATGGTAGTAGCGCCAGCGTCAAGAAACAATGGTGCTAAACCACGCAAAGTGAAGTTAACGCACACCCAGATTGCCCTCGCAAAGCGATTAGGGTTAACAAATGAACAGTACGCCAAACAACTCATACAAGAGGAATTAAGATAATGGCTGAAGAGCGCACCCCACGGTCTGGAGATGACCGCCAAGTAGAAGAGAGAAAAAGTGACTCATGGGTTCCATCATCTGTACTCCCAACCCCTGCTCCGCAGGACGGATGGGTTTTCAGATGGGTTAGAACCAGTACATTGGGTAACGCCGATAACACTAACGTATCACAAAAGTTTAGGGAAGGTTGGGAGCCTGTAAGGGCAGAAGACCACCCAGAGCTTCATGTTATGTCAGATATTGGATCTCGATTTGAAGGTAACATTGAGGTAGGCGGATTATTGCTTTGCAAGGCTCCTGAAGAGGAGATGAAAAAGCGTCAAGACTACTACCAAAATGTAGCTAATCAGCAGATGGAATCTGTTGATAATAGCTTTATGAAGGAGAACGATCCGCGTATGCCTCTCCTTAACCCAGATCGAACTACGCGCACCACTTTTGGTCGAGGATAAGTCCTCTTTTTAATAATTTCATATCTTTGGAGATGAGTTATGGCAACTTCAGCCGCCCCTACTGGGGCTGAACCTGTAGGCACTTTAAGTGCTAGCGGTTCTTTTACTGGCAAAGTTCGCCACATTAAGATTGCAAGTGGTTATGGCACAGCTATCTTTTATGGTGACTTTGTAAAGTTGGTTAGCTCTGGAACTGTAGAAAAAGACACAGGAACGACTTCTTTAACACCTGTAGGTGTTTTCATGGGTTGTTCTTATACAGATCCTAGCACTAATCAAAAAACCTTTAATCAGCAGTTTCCTGCAAGCACAGCAGCTTCTGACATCATGGCTTACGTTCTTGATGATCCAAGCGTGTTGATGCGTATGCAAGGAGATGCAACTTTGGCTCAGACTACACTTGGAAACAATGTAGCGGTAGTTCAAACGGCTGGTTCAACCTCAATTGGTCGCAGTAAGAATGCAGTTGATTCTAGCACTGTGGCTACCACTAACACCCTGCCGTTAAGGATCATTGACTTTGTTGATGGCCCTACTAGCACAGTAGGTGATTCGTTTACTGATGTCATCGTTAAGTTTAACGTAGGACACATATACGAAAACACCACAGGCATATAAGGAGACTGACTAATGGCTATTTCAAGAGCGCAGATGCTCAAAGAGCTGTTACCGGGTCTAAATGCCCTGTTCGGTCTTGAGTATGAAAAGTACGAAGATGAACATACGATGATTTATGAAAGTGAATCATCAGATCGTTCATTTGAAGAGGAAGTAAAACTTTCGGGTTTTGCGGCAGCACCTGTTAAAGCTGAAGGAGCGGCAATTAGCTACGACTCAGCGCAGGAATCTTTTACTGCTAGGTACAACCACGAAACCATTGCAATGGGATTTTCGATCACTGAAGAGGCTATGGAGGACAATCTCTATGATTCTTTATCTGCTCGATACACCAAGGCGTTGGCTCGCGGTATGGCGTATACCAAGCAAGTAAAAGCGGCTTTTCCTCTTAATAATGGTTTCACCAACTCATTCCAGACTGGTGACGGGGTTAACCTGTTTACTGCCTCTGGTGACGGTGTAACTGGTGGTGATGGACACCCGCTTGTAAGCGGAGGAAAGAACAGCAACCGTCCTGCGACTGCGGCTGACCTCAACGAAACTTCATTAGAAGATGCAGTAATTAATATTGCAGGATTTACTGATGAGCGTGGATTGTTGATTGCAGCTCGTCCTAGACGATTAGTTGTTCCGCCTGCGTTACAGTTTGTGGCAACCAGACTTCTGGAAACAGATGGCAGGGTTGGTACTGCTGATAACGACATCAACGCCTTGCGAAACAATGGAGCGATACCTGAAGGCTACTCAGTCAATCACTACCTGACTGACACTAACGCCTTTTTCTTGATTACTGACATTCCTAACGGAATGAAGCACTTTGAGCGTACTGCGCTTGAAACTTCTATGGACGGTGATTTTGATACAGGTAACGTCCGTTACAAAGCTAGAGAGCGTTATAGCTTTGGTGTGTCCGACCCTCTCGGAATCTACGGATCTCCCGGCACATCATAACCCTACGGGGGGCTTTGCCCCCCTTTTTTTTGTTCCACATGGAACATTTTAATTTCCCTGACTGCGTAAGCAGACACTAGCCAAGACAGGAGAATATAATGGCTAATACAACCTTTAATGGCCCCGTCCGTTCAGAGAATGGATTTACGGTCATATCCAAAAACAGTACAACAGGTACTGTAACAACTGAATTCACCCTTGACGGAAACGGTTTGCAGGTCACTCCAGTTGCCTTGGCAGATACAACAGCTATTTCGCTAACAGCAACAGCTCATGGAGGCAGAACCTCTGTGGTTCCTGCTTTGTCAGCTAACTGCACTTTGACTTTGCCTAGTCCCTCTGCTGGTGTTTTCTTTAAGCTAGTTTACGGTGGTGCGGCAGAAGAGGCAGAAAATCTGATTATTGATACAGGATCAGACACAAACTTCTATCTGGGCGGCATTGTTCATCTTGACTCAAACGCAGATAATGTTTCTGTATATGCAGATG
>Ga0310344_10003712_pt1 | contig 11345 bp, 9 predicted proteins | sample HC15DNA20200_MG_FD_203801 | JGI IMG/M metagenome (GOLD analysis project Ga0310344, IMG submission 203801) | Marine microbial communities from station ALOHA, North Pacific Subtropical Gyre - HC15-DNA-20-200_MG | ecosystem: Environmental > Aquatic > Marine > Oceanic | place: Pacific Ocean: North... | reverse complement strand
ATCCATGGCATCGTGGAACCATTTTCTCTTATGAAGATTGTGATGCAATTTTTTAAAGTTTCGGGCACCATCAACACATAGAGAGGATCTGCGTAGTCGCGCGCGGTAATCGCTAAACTATAGGAGGGGGATGAAACAAATGAGATGCGTAAACCTATCGTCGTCACTCCTACTGATGCTATCGCTTCCCAGTTGGGCACACCATTCGCATAGCAACTATTTAACGTCGGAATACACACATATTGAGGGAGTCGTAACCGAGTTCCACTGGATAAACCCACACACATGGATTTTTATCGAGTTTGAGAATGATACTGGTGAAACTGTGCAGTGGTCACTAGAGGGAGCGAGCCCAACGGAGCTTATTGCGGACGGTTGGTCGCGCGATGATGTTAAAGTTGGCGATAGGATCAACGTACGTTGCCACCAATTAAAGGATCGCTCTAATGGCTGTCTTCTAGGCTTTCTAACACCAGAAGGCGGCAAAGAAAAAGAGTGGGACTAAGCGAACAGAATCTAATGCGTAGCTTTAGACAATTAACCCCGGCGCTCTTAGTCTTCTGGATGGTAGAAGTATCCGCCCAGGGCTGGATTGAGTATATAAACACGACCGACCTTTTTATCGTTAATTTTCCTGGCGAACCATCGGTCACCGATACAACACATCACTCCGCATTTAATGCCTACTTTCCGGCACGCGTTTACACGGTCGACAACGAACGTGGTCGCTATCAAATTACAGTTGTAGACTACCGAGATACCAAGGCAATCCATCTTGCACGCACGAATCGCACCGAAGCCAACAGCAGTGCGAGTGTTTGGATAACCGATGTACGCGCCTCTGTTGCGCATGTTGCAAACAACTTCCGAACCCGGGGCGGCGATGTCACCTACGACGCCTGGGCAGATATCGACAAGGTCGAGGGACATCAGCTACAGATCACTAACCCCGACGGATCGCGAAGCTTCATCTCAATTCATCTGCACGCTAGTCGCCTCTATATTCTAGAAGGCACTGTTCCGGCCAGCGCGCCCGCGCCAGGACTATTTCAGCAATCGCTCGGCATCCTCGATGAGCAAGGCCAGCGGATTCGCTATCTCATAGACGCCGAGGGAAACCGTACGCGTATGGATGTATTGCACGACTGGATTAAAGTGGACAGCGATCTTGCAGCGGAGCAAATAGTGCAATAGAAAGCCAAACACGGCGGGCTTATGATATGACGAGGGTAGTTAAAAAACTTCATCTCTTAAGGAGAAAAGAATGAATAAAAGAAACTCTATTTTAAAGATATCTAGCAGCGGACTATTGGCAATAGTCCTTCTAGTTAGCCAACTGGTGAAGGCACAGGAAAACGCAGTTCCTGGAGCTGGTTTCGCGGCAATTCCGGGGCAGAGGGGGGGGCAAGACATTTATGGCCCCTATGAGGTTGTACCCAACTGGCCGAAGCCCATGGGCGAGAGCCTTCCTGGCCATGACGACTGGACCTGGTCGGTCACGATGGACGTCTTTGCCGAAAGTGCCGATCGCGTCTTTCTCGTTCAGAAGGGTGAGCTACCTCTGATCACAGATAGAGCAGATACGATTTGGCTACCGCAACTCGGCGTAGGCTATCACTACCCCAACTTCAGGCTACCACTGCGACAAGCAGGTGGATCAATCCCAAACGGCAACGAACTCGACGAGCCGGGCAACGGCCGACCGGGCATCGACTGGCGATGGGAACATTGCGTCCTCGTTATAGACCGTGAGGGTTATATCGTAGAGGAGTGGACCCAATGGGACCATCTCTGGTACCGGCCTCACGATATAGAAATCAGCCCCTACGATCCGGATAAGCATGTCTGGATCGTTGATGCCGACGGCCATTTCGTCAGCAAATTCACTAATGACGGCTCCGAATTAGTGTTCACGCTCGGCACGCCGGGCGAACCCGGGACTGACGATACACATTTTCGACGTCCGACTTTCCTCGTCTTTATGGACGAGAACACAATGTATCTAGCCGATGGCTATGACAACACACGCATCATCAAATACGACATGGACGGTAATATTCTCGGGCAGTGGGGTGAAAAAGGCCGCGGAGCAGGCCAGGAAGACCGCCCAGGTTACTGGAATAATGTCCACGGTATCGCTGTCGACCCGACAACAAGGCGCGTTTATGTCAACGACCGCGATAACGGTCGCGTACAAGTGTTTGACGAAGACGGTAACTACCTGAATGAATGGAATTTCTGGGAAGGCCGGCGTGGCCAACCACAGGATATCCATAGCTTTATCGTTACGAGCGACCAGAAGTTATGGGCAGCAGACCAAGGCACGCACAAAATTCTCGGCTACGACCTAGAAGGCCACTATGTCTATTCCTGGGGTAGCTGGGGTGAGTACCCCGGCGGTATGTGGGGCGTACACGGCATGTCTACAGACAAAGAGGGTAATTTCTATACGGCTTCGGTCAACAATGGTCGAATCCAGAAATTCCGGCCGCGTGAAGGCGCCAACCCCGACTTCATGGTCGGTAAACCATGGCCTGGTGTCTGGTAAGTAAACTAAATCACTGAGTAACTAGAATCGCGATTGCACGATCCACGTATCGGCGTGGATCATGCTCGCGGCGAAATCTGCTTCTACTGTCTCGACACTTTTATCTTGCGCCACTAGTGCGGCTAGCAGGCCGCGCAGCGACCAAACGTTCTGCGGGTGATCTTCAAGTTCCTCTCTATAGGTTTCTTCGGCTTCCATATAGCGTCCGGCTTCCATCAGAGCAGCTCCTAACCAATGGCGGGCAGCAAACGGCAGCGGTTCAGGCTCGTCGTACCCAATCTGATCCTCGACATCGGCTGCAATTAGCAACGTTTCGATCGCCGCACCCAAATTTCCCTGTGCCCGTTGAATCTCTCCTGCGAGAATATTGGCAACTGTACCAACAATCAGGCCGCCGCGATGGAAACGAAACCTCGATTCAGTTACACGAGCAGTTTCGAACAAATCGTTCACGATCGTAGTCGCGAAATCAATGTCACCCGCCCTTAATTGTGAATAACCAAAAGCGAAATCCCATAGCGCACTCGTCACATCGAACGGAACGTTATCTAACCTACTTCGCGCAGTAGGGCGATTCAACGCGGACACCTCATCGAAACGACCGAAACGAATGAGTGTCAAAGCATGGTACATCGAATTACCAGTTAGCTTTGCGTAGTCCTTTCCGGCTTGGATAGCTGCCGCACCCTGCCCCCCATAAGACGCGGCATACAACAGCATATGTAAATTGTGCTGCGGATAGATCGGCACGCCTTCACCGATCGCAACCTTCTGATCCGAGTGCCACGCAACGGTATTGGCACGCACCGAATCGTTCCATCGCCCAACCTCATTCCATGTATGCGATGGCATATGATTGATGTGACTAGCACCCGGGATTGAACTACCAAGATATTCCGCGCACGGCTCAGCTAGGTCTGGACGCACGGTCGATTCGGTTGCATGAATAAATAAATGGCACAGCCCCGGATGGCGGATGTCTTGCATAAGACCGTCCTGCAGCACAGCATGAAGGCGAATCACATCAGGATCGTCCATTTCCCTGATACCGCGCCGGGGCTCCAGCAGAAAGATTGCCGAGGCATAGATCGCAATAACGTTAAGGTCGTCCGGATATTTCTCATATACCTCCCGCATCGCGTCAGCGAACAACTGATCTAGCTCTGGTTTCATTGCTGGTATGTAATCGTCTGGGTAGCGAACTAGGCTCGCTGCAATTAGATCTTTCTCCATCTGAGTAACATTATCGCCGATTAATTCCGCCGCACGTTGAATCGCTGTGAACGCATATGGCGCCTTCTCTAAAGAAATAGCACCGTTCAGAAAGGAACCCAGCGCGTAAGCTTCACCCCAGTAGCACATCGCACAATTAGGATCCGCACGCTGCGCTTCGCGGAAACTTCGAACAGCTTCATTGACACCATATGCATAACGCAGTTGTAGGCCTTGATCGAAGTAAGACTGAGCGATTTCACTATTAGTTGTAATTTTCCATGACAAAGAACCTGTTACTTTTGGCAGGAGATCTATCGGTAGCAAAAAGTTCGGAATAGAACGATCGCCTGTATTAGCATTCGATTCAAAACTAGTCTGCGCGCAACCTGCCGTGCAAAGAGCGACAATGGAAACTATTAGCCAAATTTTCATTAAGTATTTTTCTCCAAAACAACCAAAAAACCGCTGGCAACAACTACGTACCGCACTGGCTCATCGGGAACTCGTACCCACTAGCACATCGAAAAAAGATAATTCCTTTCATTTTCAATAATTTATATTATTTGGCCCGCATCAAGGCTACCCAAATTATAAATCTCATGGGCTAATCACACGCACATAATACAATGTGCGGTGATACGAGGTGATGGCACATACGGCAATCGTAGAGAGATTTCAGGTCCAGACAGGTAAAATTTAGTACTGGCTAAACTCTAACCCCTGGTTGATTGTTTGAGCGAGGATCATGAGAAGAACAAATATGTTTCTAGTGAGCCGATACTCACGATTTATCCCTACCTTATCTGCGTTACTAGCCAGCCTTCTGATCGGCTGTAACTCGTCGGACAACGAAACAACAACTGCAGAGCATCGCTACGTAATCAAATTTCCACATGTCGTCGCACCAAGCACACCGAAGGGCCAAGCCGCAGCGCGATTTAAGGAACTTGCCGAGGCACGCTTTCCGGGTCGACTCAGTGTCGAGGTATATCCCTCAACCCAGCTTATGAACGACGATGACTCGTTAGAAGCCCTTGCCTTCGGCGAGATTCAGATGATCGCGGTGTCACTATCGAAATTTGATCGTCTGACACAAATCTTCCAGGTGTTCGATTTACCGTTTCTGTTTCCCGATCTGGCAGCAGTAGAAAGCTTTCAGCTCAGTCCTACCGGTAGAACTATGCTGACCGAACTCGTCGATAGAGGTTTCCTAGGTCTCGGTTATTGGCACAATGGCATGAAGCAGTTCGGCGGACCTAAACCAATACGTCTACCCGAAGACGCGGACGGACTCAAGTTCAGAATTATGGAGTCTGATGTTTTACAGGCGCAAATACAGGCGATTGGAGGTAATCCACAAAAAATGGCTTACTCTGAGGTGTATCAATCACTACAAACGGGTGCCATCGATGCCCAAGAAAACACTTGGTCAAATATCTATTCATCGAAATTCCACGAAGTGCAGCCCTATTTTATGATCTCGAATCACGGCTACGTTGGTTATCTCGTTGCAGTCAACCCATCATTCTGGGCCTCGCTACCCGATGACATGCGTACGGGCCTCGAGGAATTGGTAACTGAAGTGACCGCTTGGGGTAATGCTCGTGCAGCAGCTATTAACGCCGAAAACCTGGATAGGATTAGAGAAGCCGGTAGGGCAGAAATTTTAGTGCTCACGCCAGAAGAAATCGACGCATGGCGAGAAGCCGTCCGCCCGGTCTGGGATCAATTTGCTAATGTTATCGGCCCGGACATCATTGCTGCTGCTCAAGATGACCATAACCTCTAATTCAGCATAGCGTATAAATTTATAACCGAAACTTAACGAATGTTTAATATACGACCTGTATTAATCAAGGATTAATTAGTAAATGGCAACTAAGAAAGAATTCGAAGCTGCCGAGGCAAGCGTAAGAGCCCACGAAGAAGTAGGCGAGTTTATAACAGGCTGGAAACACGGCGAGCCGACCGACCTAGCTGGCTGGGCAACACGGAAGAAAGCCAACCTAATGGGTACAGCGAAGAGCACACACTATACGCCGCCGTTCCGTCCCTTTGATCTCTTAAAGTCCCCAAACGCAGTGCTAATCCTAATGGAAAACGCTAGTCATCGTATTGGAGTCGAGAGTGTGGTCGGCGTGCAGGAGAGTTTTCATCGCTACGTCGATTACGACGTAATTTATTTTCAATTTTGCGGCAATACATCGATCGAAACCGAATGCGGAATCTACGACGCCGGACCCGGCGAATTGATACTGATCCCCGCGGGAATCTCGCATAGATCAATCGGTAACAAAGATAGCCTTCGCTATGTCTGCTATAGCCACGAGCCAATCGAATACGTCATGGACGAGGCTCAATACACAGGTCATACAAAATTTAAGATGAGCCGCACAGGCAGACCAGCCTGGACGAAAACTAAAACTAATAGCGCAGCGAACGGCAGAGTCCTTGAGCGTATGCATTTCTGGAACGATGGTCCAAAAGACCTGACAACAGCGGAACGGGACTATGACGCAATGATAGGTGTCGCGACTGCCGGCCCTGGGCAAGAGGCTAGCCTCGTACATAAACTTCGTGCCTTTGACCATTTTACAGGAATTTCGGGGAGCAATGGTCCAGACGTTGGCACCCAGGTGCTTATGGAAGCCCCAAGCTTGAGAATCAGGACTTACAATATTATCGGTGAGCAGTTCGCCTTCCATCGACCCCTGCGTAGCGAAGAACTGCGCATCCAATTCAGAGGGGATGCGCTCGATCTTTCCGAATTCGACAACGTCGAATGCACTCCCGGTATCGTCACGGTCATCCCCTTAGGAATAGCACACAGCGTCGTAACCGTACCACCTAACGCAACCGATTTTCTGAGATTAAACTTCTACAGTCGGCTACCATGGCGCATGGTCGCAGATTTGAACGACCACGCAACCGAGAGTCAATTTGAGATTAAAACTAATGCTAGTTAAATACATAATAAAGCCGCTGCTATTAATTCTGTTTTTATACGCTAGTGTTTCTGCATCACAGACCGCGGAACAGTTTTATAGCGGACGTACGGTAACGGTACTAGTTGGCTCCGGATCCGGTGGTATTACCGATACGTCGGCGCGGGTAATTGCGGCTCATATTGAGCAAGAAATTCCGGGCGGCCCGACCGTCATCGTGCAAAATATGCCGGGCGGCGGCGGCGTAACCATGACCAATCATCTCTACCGCTCAGCCTCGAAGGATGGATCTGTCCTCGGCTACTCCCTTCCAGCAGTCGTTACAGCGCAGTTAATGGAACCGAACCGAGCGAAATATGATGCACGCGAACTCAACTGGATCGGATCGGCAATCACAGCCACCAATACAATTTCCATAACAAGCTCGTTACCCATAACAACTTTCGAAGATACACGAGATACCGAAGTCATTATTGGTGCAACTGGACGCGGCTCGCTACTCTACCAGCTCCCTGCGATGGCTAAAGCGCTATTAGGTCTCGATCTCAGAATAATTACCGGCTACCAAGGTAGTGCAGAGATCAGCTTAGCCATGGAGCGCGGCGAAGTGCACGGCCAAGGTGCAAGTCTCGATTATTGGGCAATTTCGCGACCAGGGTGGCTGTCCAACGGCAATCTTGTTCACTTGCTTCATATCGGTCCGGCAGATCCCGAGCGTGCGCCCGGCGTACCGCATCTGCGCGACCTTGTAACATCAGACCGCGATAAGGCACTCGTTGCGTTTCTCGAGATTGGCTCAAACATCGGTTGGCCATTGTTCGCTCCTCCCGAAGTACCGGCTGAACGCGTCGACGCGCTTCGAGCGGCCTTCATGCGCATGTTCGATGATCCTGTGTTTCTCGATACCTTCCAGAGTTCGATGCGCACACCTCTCCGACCAACAATGGGCCTAGAACTTACCGAGCTTGTTAATCGCGCGGTAGAAACACCAAACGACATCGTCGTGACCGCAAAAGATCTTCTGGGGCTTTAGGCGCTACCCCTCTTCTCATTAAGACGTTCAACTGGAAAATAACGTAATAACCAGTCGTTCACGATGTTACGGGCACGAACGTTGCCTTCCGCAAACATGAAGTGATCAACGTCGGCAAGTAGATGAAGCTCGGACGGCTGCCCGGCCCGCTTGAATAGTTCTATCGACTGACTGGTTGGACAGACCGAATCCTTCGCAGCATGCAAAAGCAGCAGTGGCCGTGGCGCAATATGACCGACAACTTCTTCCGCTTTAAAATCGAACATGCTTTGCGCAGTCTCAGCGGGGAACTCCATTACCGATTTCTTCGCTAAATGTCCGCGTAGCTTCTCAGGAATTGGCACAATGTCGTAACGTGAAACCATGAGAGACTCACCGGTGCGTTTACGGTGAGCTGCCCCCGCGACCAACATACCAGTGAATTTTGCCCAAGCCTCCGGGGAAGAATGTTGATCGCGAAACTTAGTCTCACCGTTCCCCCAAGCTACAGCGGATACGACAGCCGCAACACGCTCGTCGATCCCGGCTGTATAAATAGAGACAGCAGCACCGAAACTACTACCGATCAATCCGATCTTATCTTCTAAAACCTCAGGGCAATCTCGCAAGAAACTCAATGCATGCTGAGTATCTTCGACCTGATCCAGGCAAATAATCCGCCCGAACTCACCATCGCTCTTGCCGCAACCACGCATATCGAACCGCAGCGTAATGTAACCCCAGTCACTGAGCATAGCCGCCGGCGCAACAGTATTAGCGGCACTACTGTTGCTACCAAAACCGTGCAATATGATAAATGCCGATCGCTGCTCACTAGATTTAAGGTCATCTGGAAAACGAATAGTACCGTGGAGCTTGAGCCCATCAGCTGAATTTATAACGACATTTTTTTCCATGGTGCACGATTATAGTCAGATAGTGCGATTCTCATAAAAAATTTCGTTAAACTCTGAACGAACGGATCGGAGGATAGAAAATGATAACCGGCAAACCTCACTCCTTTCTTGCAACTATTGGTATTGCGGCAATAGTCGTACTGTCAGGCTGTTCTAACCCCATACCAGAAGAACAACTCGATGCGGAAGCGATCATTGTCGGCGCTGGTATCTCTGGGCTATCAGCCGCCGTCGAAATGGGCCGGGCAGGCGTCGATGTGCTAGTAATCGATATGAACTCGGTACCGGGCGGCCACGCCGTTATGGCAGGTGGCTTTGCCGTGGTCGATACGCCGCTACAGGAAGCAGCCGGCTATACGGACTCCCCCGACCTCGCGGTCAGCGATTGGTTAAAGTGGACCGAAGACGGCGATCCCTATTGGACGCGCTTTTACGCAGAAAATTCCCGAGAAATGCTATACGACTGGGTCATCGACCTCGGTGTTGAGTGGAACCGTGTCGCAATGGGCGGATTTGAAAATAGCCTGCCACGCTTCCATTTCACTGAACATGGTGCACTCGATGTTGTGCAAGCCCTAGTTCGCACTGTTATCGGACTGCCTACCGTTAATTTTATTTGGAATAAACGTGTTGAGTCGATTTTAGTCGACAATAGCCATGTTACCGGAGTCGAGGTCATGGATGTTCGTACCGGTGAAACCCGCACGCTTAGAGGCGAACATATAGTGATTGCGACTGGTGGGTTCGAAGGTAATCTCGACAAAGTTCTCTCCAATTGGATTCCCGACCTACCGAAACCTGAGCGCCTATTGATCGGCGCATCGGTCCATGCGCGCGGTCAGGGACTAGATCTAGCGAGTGCTGCCGGAGCAAAAATCTCTAATCTGAACCGCCGGTACATTTACACCAACGGCATCGTTAATATCCGCGATCCGGAGGGTGTAATGGCGGTGACGGCGGGCAATAACGACTCGATGTGGGTCAATACTGACGGGGTAAGGTTTACCAATGAAGGCGGTTTCGATAAGAACATTCTTAAGGATATGCTCTCTCTAGGGACAGCCACCTATTGGGCTATATTCGACGAGCCTGGCCGCGCCGGATTCGCGATGCGTGGTGCTGAATGGGTTAATACGCCAACAGATAGACACCCGCTACTCGACAACCCGATGATAACGAGTAAGTCGATGACCCTCGAGGAACTTGCGGAACTTGCCGGAATACCAGCTGATAGGCTTGTATCGAGTGTCGCGAGATACAACGCGATGATCGATGCGGGTGAAGATTCCGACTTCAACCGTTTTCCTGAAATGAACAATATACCCCCCCGGATTGAACGGGCGCCCTTCTATGCGATGCAGTTTTATCCGATGACCCGCAAGAGTATGGGTGGTGTCGTCATTGATGCCGATGGACGTGCACTCAACGATAGTGGCCAAGTCGTTCCGGGGCTATACGCGATCGGTGAAGTGACAGGTAGTGCGGGAATCAACGGTAAACATGGCATGGACGGCATGTTCCTCGGGCCGGCAGTTGTTACGGGCCGCGTTGCAGGACGCACGATCGTGGCAGCGCATGCAATCCGAGACGAAAAAATAAGGATACGAACTCCAGCAGCGGAAGACCCGCTACCTGATCCTAGTAGCTGGGTACCCACGTTGACCGAAGATGAGCTTAGAACGTTACTCACAACATCACGCGAAGGTTTTTGGCACTTTGAAACTTCGCACGAGATGGTCCTCGAACGTCAATACGGATGTACCCAGTGCCATTCGGCAGAGGTGCCATTCTTTCCATTAAATAACCGAACGAGCAAGTCGGCACAAGTCGAACTCTGCTCCAACTGCCACGGCCGGCAATTTTAGTTCTCCGTGTCAGTTTGTCGGAAAACGTAGATAGTTTAACTGTCGAAAATTAATTGTCATTCGATTAGAGAAAAAATTGAATGGAAGATAGTTTGAGTACGGATAGATAGTATCCTACGATGGAACAACCTAAAATATACCCCTCTACAAACCTAGCCGCTTCAATAAAACTTCCGTAGCATCGAACAATAAGTACAATAAACGGAGTCCCAATGATTACATATAGCCTACGTATGCTCATCTCATTGAGCTTGATCGTTTCCCTGGTAATTTCATTTCCGAGTTTCGCGCAACCGACTAGGTCTGTTACGCATATTACGGGCGATCTATATCGAGGTCAGAACAACAACCATTTCAACCTGATACTGGTTACGGAAGAAGGCATCATCATTACCGACCCTTTAAATAAGGGTTATTCAGAATGGCTAAAAGAAGAACTCGATGCCCGTTTTGGTGTGCCCGTACGCTATGTGCTCTATAGCCACCATCATTGGGATCATGTTAGCGGTGGCGCCGTCTTCGCAGACACTGCACAATTCGTGGGCCATGAGAATATGCTCTCCTACCTGGAGATGCCGCCACCATCAACGACGCTATCGCAGACTATCGGACAATACGCACCCGTAGCAGCGCTAGATGCAAACGGCGACGACCGCATCCAACAGAGTGAAGCAAGTGATCTCAATAGTTTTACTAGCTTCGATGCCGACGGTAACGGCGAACTAAGCGGCGCTGAAGTAATGCGCGGGCCGGTGAGTGATGTATACCCGCCGAACATCACCTACTCGCAAAAAGCAGTGATAACCCTTGCTGGAAAAGAAGCGCAAATGAACTGGGCTGGCA
>Ga0310344_10003710_pt1 | contig 11350 bp, 6 predicted proteins | sample HC15DNA20200_MG_FD_203801 | JGI IMG/M metagenome (GOLD analysis project Ga0310344, IMG submission 203801) | Marine microbial communities from station ALOHA, North Pacific Subtropical Gyre - HC15-DNA-20-200_MG | ecosystem: Environmental > Aquatic > Marine > Oceanic | place: Pacific Ocean: North... | reverse complement strand
CATTCAATATAGGTCTAATTTGTGCTGCAGCTTTTCTAACTTCTGGAGAAACTTCTTCACCATCTATACTTTTTCTATATTTATTTCTTAATAAAGCAATAAGATGCTTATTATCTTTTTGTGATAAGTTAGCAAACCAACCTTCACGATATAATTCATTTAATGATCTTTCTAGTCTAAATAAATATCTACCTTGTCTCCTACCTAAATCTTCACCAAACGTAGCTAAAGTCTCACCTGCTCTTTTTGCACCAGTAAGTGTCCAATCCCAATCATAACGAAGTTTAGAGAGTAGTTCTTGAAGTGTTTGTGAGCCTTGAGCTGGTCCTTTAAAAGGTGTTGTTGATTTACCAACGGTAGCACCAAGAAATCTTTGAGCAAGTTTCCACTTAGGAGTTATTGTAGGATCGTCAGCACCAAATTTAGCGTTGGCATTAAGTAAATTAGTTGTGTCTGCGTCTACCTTACCTAGTCTTACTTGATCGTCACGAGCTCTTAGAATTGCAGCTTCATTAGAAAAATCAAATTCCTTCTGTAAATATTTTCTACCACTTATTGCACCCATACCAGCACCAAGACCACCTACAATCGTAGCTCCCATAGCTGTTGATAAACCTACCTGACCCCAATCAATCTCATCTTTTGTTGGGTCTATATTAATATCAGTAGACTGTGCTAAATAATCATATAACCCTGTCCATGCACCACCTTCTACTGTTCCATATAAAGCAGTTCTTTTAGCCATTTCTTTTCTAGCAGGACCAATTAAACTCTTAGGTAATGTACTAGCTAACTCTTCGATTGTTTTCTTACTTAGTCCAGCCGTTGTAAAACGCTTTAAAGCTTGTTTAGATGCTTCCCCTGCTGCAGTTCTAATAGCTGCTGAAGTTCCGAAAGACGGAATAGCAAACAGTAAAGCTGCAAAATTTGCAGGATCAGTTAAAACATCAGCACCAGCATTCTTAAAGAATTGAAACCATTCTTGAGCACCTTGTAGTTTAGTATTATGAAAACGATCTCTTAAATAGGAATAGGCTGCTTTAGTTTCATCGTCCCATGAACCAGATTGATAAGCTCGCATAGCAGCACTTCCAAGATTCCATTCAGCATCTCGCATGTGTTCAAAAAAGTCTTCATTAGAACCAACTTTACGCATATAAAATTCCAGAACTCTTTGAAATTCTGGATCAGCATATAGTTCTCGTTGGCTTAGTTTTCTAGGACTAGAAGGTGGGGGTTGTGTAGTGGAAGGTTCTCCTGCAAAAGCAAAAGTTTCATCAAATTCTTCTTCTGGTTGAACTTGAATAGATGGTTGTGTATAAATAGAAAAAGTTTCATCAAAGTATTCTTCTTCTTTTTTTACAACAGGTTGTTGTGTATAAATAGAAAAAGTTTCGTCAAATTCTTCTTCTTCAACAGGTTGTTGAAATGGTTGATTATAGTTTGCCATAAACTATCTCTCAGTTTCTAAATATGTTATAATTTCTGGAATAGTAGAATCAGTTGGTAAATTTAATGTTTCTAAAGCTTCTTCAATTACTTCATCTTTATATTTTACAGTTCCTCTAGTATAATGACCTAATTTAGTACGAGCATTTCTTTCTCTACTTCGTTCTCCAACACCACTAAAGAATTCCGGAACACCTTCGAAAAATTCTCGTTGCTGTGCACCTACATACTCTCTTCCTTGTCTTAACAAGCCTTGTCTTGACATATCTCTTAGGTCTTCTTTAGGACCTATTAAAAGTCCTTCAAGCTCTTCGTTTCTTCCGTAGGTAGCTGCATACTGATTATATAAACCCCAAAGTTCATCAGGAGATATATTTCCTAAAATATAATTCATAGGATTTTCATCGTCAGCCGAGCTTTTAAAATTAATACTAGTGCCTCTTAATACAGAAGTAGGAGCATTACCTTCAATCATTGCTCTTATTAATGTAGTATGACGCTCTTTTGCACTAGGAATATCACCATTAGGTAAACGTTTAGAAGCTTGTAAGGACTCTAGATTTGTAACTGCTATTTCTTTCTCCGCATCCGATAAAGGACTATCTGGACCTACTAAATCTAATAGTCTTTCTTCTTCAGTATTTATATAACGATCTATAAATGTTGAAACATTAATACCATTGGCTACATTAGCTCTATGTCGATTAGCACCTAATTGATCTATATGACTAATATTGGATACATCTACATTTCCATTTATTATATTCTGATAATTTCTTGTTTTTATTACAATAAGTTCACCCTCATCACCTATTACAATATCTCCTGCTCTTACAGCTTGATACAAGCCTTCCTCTATAAATTTATCTTGGTTGTCCATAGTAAATAATCTAATTGCTGTCATTAATTCGTCTTGAGTTCCTTGAAAATTTTCAGCAATAGCATTTCTACCATCATTCAAGAATTTATCAGAATATAAAAGAGCTATACCAGCTATCGCTTGACTTGCTGAACGATTCTGTATTCTTATTTGTTCTATAGTTGGTAAATTATTTATACTTCTTAATGATTCTAAAGTTGCACTACCATCCTCATTCAGTGTTCTATATAATACCTTAGTAGAACCAGTTCTAGACCACATTTCAAAAGCTGATTCAGTTCCCCAACCCATCACTCCTTTACCTGCAGTTTCAGTAGGAAATAAAACTCTATTATTAGCTGCGTTAGGTGGTAAGAATATACCAGCTTCATCTTGTTTAGGTCTTGTTGTATTAGGATCAAGGTCTTTTAATTTATGGAGAGGTAAAGATATATTATTTAAAGAAGATGTTCCAGCTTCTATATCAACAGATAATTCATAAGCTCTTTCCATAAAATCATCATCTGGTATAGTTGGTTTTATTCTATTAGAGTAATCTTGAAAATCTATTTTAGCTTTATAATTTTCCATACCTTTTAATCTTTCAACAAAACTTGCATATTCCTTATCTCGTGTATTAACTACTTCTTGTAATCTTAGTTTATTAGCTTCTTGAGTACCAAACATATTATTCCACAGCTTACGCATAAGTCTACTGTTAGTTGGGTCTTCTTCTAGTTGAGCTAATCTAGCTTCATATCTATCTTTTAAAAATTTCTGAGTAAATCCTGTTTTCGTTCTATTACCAAATCCTGCACTTGCTGGATCATTGAGATCATCTGGCTGATAGTTTATATCATGCATTTTAGCTAAAAGAATTTTTTCATAAGAATCTGCAGTATCTTGAATAGCTGCATAAATATCTTCTTGATCTTCTTTGCGTAAATTCTGTATACCCTCTCTTCCTCCACCAGCATTTACAAGTTTAGTATATTCCGGACTTCTCAACCAAGCATTCATAGCATTCGGATGATTAGGATTCGTTGGATTCCAAAAATAATTACCTTGTCCTTTTATATCATTACCAGCTTCATCTTTAGCAAATTGTAAATAACCATGTTCATCTGTTATGAATTTTCCTTTATCATCTACTGCAAGTTTTCCTATGCCTCCAAGATTAGCATCTACATAAGACCTAATCTGTGACATGATAGGAACAATATCAGATTGATAATAATCTGCAGCAATCCCTGCTTGATTCTGAAACCAATCGGCTATCTCTTCTTTTTTCTCATCAAATTCTTCACGTAAATTTAGATTAGCCACATCAATTCCTTTAAAAAGAAAATTCCAACCAAGAGCTTCTAGTGCTTGTTTCTTTGCTTCTTTTTTTCTTTTACCCAATAATGATCCTGCTACTTCAGCAAAACTTCTACCGGGTCTACCTAATATACTATCAGCCATCGTTACTCCTTCTTAAAAGACTTTGTTCATCTACAGTTCGTTCTAAAATACTTGGTACTTTTTCACTAATTTCAGCTACTAATTCTGGTGGTACTGAAGCTGGATTAATACCTCTAGCAAGTACTTCGTCTACCATTTTGTCAAACATAGATATTTCTTCTTTAGCTCTTCTACCTAATTCTTTATCAGATACATTTTGTTCTTCTCTAGCTCCTTCCTGATCAATTATATATTCTATACCAGCTTCTTCAGCCATTAATATAATAAGATACATAACTGGTTCTAATAATAAAGCTATTATATCAGGTGTCCATTTACCTTCTTGAAAACCACTGTATAGAATCATACTAGTAATATCAGTAACAGCAATACCATCGTGTAGGCTTGCTATTAAACTTTCCATTGTTTCACGATCAATTAATAAGTCAACAATATGTTCCAATGCCATACGAGGATGTGTAAAAGTAGGTGGTTGTTCCCACTTATAAGGAGCTTCAGGAGAATTAGTTAAAGATTGTCCGGGAATTGCATTTCCTTTAGACTTTAAATCTACTAATTCATTTAATGCTCCCTGATTAAATTTTTTCCGTACTGGAATTTTTGGAACATCTTTGAGTTCATCTAAATTAACACCTTGATCTTCCAATTCCTGTAAAGTTCTAGCAACGGCTGTTGTTAAACTTGGCGTAACAAAAGGTGTTAGTCTAAATTCTTCTGTCATTTTATTCTCCTAACTAAGTTGTGATATTGGTGTAGAAGTATCTTTGTATACCGAGATACCTCGTCTTCCTAAATTTCCACCTACGAACAATGGTAATAGATTATCAACTGTAGTCGTACTAGCAGTACCATAATCTATATTTCTATATGCATCCATTAGATCAATAGAACCATATTGGTTATTATAAGCTGTTTGTGCAATATCATAAATAGAACGTGGTTCAGCAGAACCTATAGCAGCATATTGTCCTGTTTCAAATGTTGGATCAATCTCTTCTTTAATGTAACCTTTAACAAGGTCTGTAGCAGTAGATGCTGCAGTATCTCTTAGCCAATTTTTAAAGCGTGTTTTAGGCGTAAGAGGTGGTGTACCTGCTGTTGTAGGTGTACCTGTACCGGGAGCAGCAGGAGCACCCTTTCCAAAAGTAAAGACATTCTTTAGTCCTGCTGTTAGATTTGTAAAGAATTGTGCAAATTTACTACCTTTTGCTGCACTAGATACAGGACCTACACCTGTGCCCGTACCACCAAAAGCTCCAGTTCCTTTTCCAGTAACTCCCATATAAGTTCCAGCAACAAGAGCAGCTACCTTAAGCCATGCCTTCTTACCGAATATTTTTCTTACTCGTCTATCGAGTTGACGTAATTTTTTCTTTATCCAACCCATATTAATCTCCTCCGATTATAAGTTTGTTTATTAAAGTAGTTATATTACCAGATAAATAACTATACTTATCTGGATCACTTGCGATGGCTGTAGCCACTAACTGAGCAATCCTATTCTGTTCGTTCTCATAGGCTCTAAAATCATAGTCTGCCTGATCTCTCAGTTCTTGCCACATTTGAGCTTGTTCAGTCATTGTCATATTAAAAGAGTTCATTGCATTTTGCATATTCACAGCATTCTGTGCTGCTGTATTTGCTGTATTAATCTGTCTTCGCCAAGATACATTAGATTGATTAACTGCAAATTGGTTAGCAGCATTCCATTGAACTCTTTGAAATTCTTGTGCTGCGTTAAGTTCTTGCATCTGAGCTGTTAGTTCTGCATTATATTTATTAATATCTGCTTCTCTTTCTGCTTCTCTAGCTTCTGCAGCATTCTCTTGCGTAGCATTAAACTGTTTCATAGCATTAAGTTGAGTCGTATTAAATTGTGCTACTTCTTTTTCCATATTAGCCATAAACTGATCTGTTTGTGATTGACTCGTTGCATTAAACTGAGCAGCAGCATTAACTGAAGCTTGATTACTTATTACTCTCTCCTGTTCTTGAGTAAACTCTAAAACTTTAGAAGCTTGTTCATTGCTAAGATTAGCCATGTCCATACCTAAGAAAGCTTGAGCATGTTGTATCATTCTCCTTTGATCTATATCTGCTTGAGCTAAGTTTTCTTGAGATAGTAGGGTAGCACTTTTAACATAGCTTTCTTGTTCAAAAGTTGCTTCAGTCAAACCAACTGTCTGCATGAATTTACTATTACTTAACTGTCTTTGTACTTCAGCATCAAAGTTTGCCATATCCATATTAAAGACTGCCTGTGCAGTTTGCATTGCTGCTTCTTGTCTAAACTCGCCTTCTTTAATAGCTATTCTAGCCTCAATATCTTTTTGTTGAGCTATTGAAGCTTGGATAGCTTGAGCATTTGATTGAGCTATAGGAGTTGCTGATTGAATTATAGCATTAAGTAAGTTATCTCTACCGACTGTTGAAGCTGATAAACCTCTTTCAGCTAACATTTGTTCTACAGCAGCTACAGCAGGTCTAGCCCATACTGGAATTTCACCTTCCTCAATACCATCTAATAGTGCTGATAGTTGTGTAGAAACTAAAGCGTCTTCAGGAAGTCCTGCAATTAAACCACGTTGTTCTTCAGTGAAATCCATCAAACGAGCTTCTAAATCGTCTGGATCATTACCAATAGCAGCTATCTCATCTTCAGATAAACCAGCATTTCTAAGTTGTTTCTTAGCTCTAGTAATTCTTGGTAAACTTGTACCTACTATTTTAGCAGCAGTTGCTTTAGCATCATCACTTAATTCACCTGTTAATTCGCCAACTAAAGCTCCGGGTGGAATTTCTACATCTGCTGCATCAATTTTTCCTACATGATCTACGTTTGTTGTTTTAGCTAAAGAATCAGGACTAACTGTACCAGTAGCATGATCAAGATCAATATTTTCTTCTACTTCATCTGCTGAGTATGTTTGAGCTACTACACCTGCTCTAGTTCCGGCAGGTACTTGTATTCTATCGCCTTCAGGACCATAAGCCCAACGCATACCTTCTGCAGGCATTACTTGAGGAAAGAATACTCCTTCTGGAGGTGTGAATGTGTAGCCTCCGGGCAGAACATTTTTTACTTGTTCAACCTCTCCTTCTGTTATAGTTTCAACAGTCTCAGCACCTACTTGAGCTGCTTGAATTTTAATTGGATTTCCTTCTGCATCTAATTTTAGAGAACCATCTTGATTACGTTCCCAACCTACCTTAACTAACTCATCTTTCTCTATTTCCGAACCTTCTACATCTGGAACAATTGGAATTGGATTATTATCTTTATCTAATTTTAAACTGCCATCAGCATTTCTTTGGTAGCCTCCAACTTTTTCAGGATCAGCAATAGTTGTACCTACTGGAAGTTTATCTAAAATAGCTTGTTTTGCAGCTTCGTTTTTCTTTTTCCATTCAAGAAACCAAGATGAGCCTTCTCCGGGAAGTACCCATGTTTGTGTTGTAATATCCCAATATAAATCTCCAGTACCTTCAGGTCTAACCCACTCTGTTCCATTCCATTCAAAACCATCGGTTTCTCTTATATCACCTACAGTTGGTTGTGGAGCAGGATCAACCCATTTTTGATTTTCAGCATCCCATATTTGTCCTTCAGTACCTTCAGGCTGAATCCAAGTTGTACCATCCCATTCTAAACCAGTAGTAGGATCAATCTCACCTATAGTTCGATCAGGATCAGGAGTAATCCATGTTTGAGAGTCAACATCCCATGTTTGTCCTTCAGTACCTTCAGGTCTAACCCACTCTGTTCCATTCCATGTAAAACCATTAGCAGGATCAATATCACCTACAGTAGGCTGATCACTTGGAGGAGGTGGAGGTGGTGGTGGAGGTGGAGGAACTGGTATATTATTTATATCTAACCAGCCTTTTTCAGTATAAATCCATATAGTACCATTTGCATCAGTAAAGGTGTCTCCAAGAGAAGGATTGTCTGGAGGACTAGTTGGTTGATCTGGAGTTACTTCATCTGGGGAGGGTGGAGGAGGTGGAGGAGGTGGTGGAGGAGCTGTATCACCCAATTCTTCCCATCGACCTTCTGTGAATATCCAACGAACACCCTCTGCATCAGTATATGTATCACCTTCTCTAGGATTTGGTGGTCTTCTTGATTGAGATACTGTAGGAGATGTTACAGGTGTTGGTGTAACTGTTTCAGGTCCAGCAGTAGGAGTAGTAGTAGTAGCTTCATTAGCTAAACGCATAGCTTCTAACTGTTCAGGTGTTAATTGAACATCTACATTAGGAACATTAATATTACCTGCACCACCTGCTTGTAGAGAGACACGACCACCTGCTCGGTAATCAGCACGTCTTTGCTTTTTTCTGTATCTTGCGTTTTTCTTAGTCTTGCTATTTCTTGCCATATTACTTCACCTCAAAAAGCTTATCAAGCTTCTCTTCAATCTTATCTAAAGTATCAAAAACTCTATCCATACCATCTGATAATTCTTTTTTAGTTACATAGTCTTTTGCCATTTCTTCTCTCGTTTTATTTAATAGTATATCAAGTCTTTTAGATTCTGATGTATTACTTCTTATTGTATAAAGTAGTGGAGCTACCACCAGTGTTAATAAAATATTCCACATTATATATGGTGATAATTCCATTTAGTTCTCCTTAAATATTATATTAAGAAGGGATTGTATAGCTTTGATCAGGTACAGGGTTTACTACAGGATTTGTAATAACCGAATCAACCTGACTAGCAAATATATCATCCCAATGTGAAGTTGGGCATAAAGCTTCAATTTGTGATTTAGTCCAATCACCTTTAGCTTTTGCTGTGAAATTAACTGTACCATCAGATTCAGTAGCGACTACATACTCACTAAAAGTACTTGTATAGTACGTAGCATCGCCTTCTGAATCATTTTCATAGGTCATTTCTAAAGCCCACTCTTCAACCTTACTGTTCTTTTCAGCAGGAATAGCTTTGGTTAGTGTTTTAGTTACTGCCATTTTTATTCTCCTTATTTATTATTAAGTTTATTTTCTAAATATTCGACTTTTGTCGAGAGTTCTTGTATTGCTTTGACCAGAATTGGTACGAACTTACTGTATTTAAGTCCGTATTGGTTTCCATCTTCTGATAAAGATGTTGTTAAATTAGTTTCGTCTGATATTTTATAACCATACTGTTCTTCTAATTTTTCTACTGCTTGTGCTGTAAAACCTACATCTAACTTAGCCTTTTTATGTGTGCCATCAGGTACTTGAGTATAGTCCTCATTATAATCAGAACGCTGATCCCATCTATAAGTAAGAGGTTCTAAATCATTAATAAAGTTAAGACCCACATCTAAAGCAGTAAAATCTGTTTTGTCTCGTTCATCAGAAGAAACTGTCCAGTCCACTTTAATATGGGCTTCAGTAATATTATTGTTACCAATTACAACTTCGTTACTTCCTGTAGAAATAGAACCACCCGGACTTGCTGACCTACCAGTTTCTTTACCTAGAAATATATTGTTAGTACCAGTTGTTACATCTTCACCAGCTTTATGTCCTAATGCTACATTACTGCCTCCACTGGCAGCAGTTAAAGCAGCATAACCTATAGCAACAGCTTCAGAACCTGTCGTAATGGCATCCATAGCAGTAACACCTATAGCAATATTATAACTTCCTGTTGTATTTGCTATTAAAGCATCAGCACCCACAGCAGTATTATTTGCTCCAGTTGTGTTGGCAGCTAAAGCCTTTCTACCTAGACCTGTATTTCCGTTTGCCGTGGTATTGGCAGCTAAAGCTTCTATACCAACGGCTGTGTTTAATGTACCTGTCGTGTTTGCAGCTAACGCTTTCCAACCAAAACCTGTGTTACTTCCCCCTGTAGTGGTACCAAATAAAGCTCTCCAACCCATAGCTGTATTGAAATTTGCTGTTGTATTTGCCTGTAACGCATAATGACCAACCGCTGTATTATTATATCCTGTGGTGTTTTGTACCATTGAGTATGTTCCTACAGCAACATTTTCACTAGCTGTGGTATTAACACTCAATGCTTCACGACCAATTGCTACATTTAAACCACCTGTAGTATTAGTCTGTAAAGCACCTCTACCTATAGCCGTATTACCTTCTCCTGTAGTATTAGCACCAGCAGCATTTGGACCCATTGCTACGTTATATGATGCCGTAGTATTAGCATCTAAAGCTAAATAACCTACTGCTGTATTACCAGCACCTGTCGTGTTTGCTGCTAAAGCACTTGTACCAACTGCTGTTTGTGTATCACCTGTCGTGTTTGCTGCTAAAGCATTAGTACCAACAGCCGTATTGTTGTCTGCTGTTGTTAATGTGCCTAAAGCATTTTTACCAATACCTACGTTTGAATGACCATCTGTACTTGCATCTAAAGCTCCCCATCCAATAGCTACATTATATCCTCCACCTGAAGTTGTATGTGATGTTAAGGCATTATAGCCAATAGCAGTATTACCTGTATCTGTTGTACTAGAAGCTAATGCACCATAGCCTACAGCAACATGACTTGTTCCTGTCGTGTTTGCTGCTAAAGCACTTTTACCAAATGCTGAGTTATTTGTAGCTGTCGTATTGGCAGTTAAAGCTTCTATACCCATAGCTGTATTTTCTGAGCCTGTAGTATTCGCTGCTAAAGCAGAATAACCTACAGCCGTGTTGTTATTTGCAGTTGTATTAGCTGTTAAAGCATTTCTACCAACAGCTACTAATTGTGTACCTGTCGTGTTTGCTGCTAAAGAATTTAATCCAACAGCAGTATTACTTGCACCTGTAGTATTAGCATATAAAGCGTGTCTACCCACTGCTGTATTATCAGCAGCTGTATTTGCACCTAGAGCATTATGACCTACAGCCGTATTGCTGGATGTAGTGGTATTTGCATCTAAAGCACCATAACCTATGGCAACATTTTCTGTTCCTGTCGTGTTTGTTAATAAAGCATCATATCCAACAGCTACATTGTTGGCTGCTGTCGTGTTTGCACTTAACGCAGCAGTACCAACTGCCGTGTTACCAGCACCTGTGGTATTCGCATCTAATGAAGCATAACCTACAGCTACATTATTTGATGCTGTGGTATTAGAAACCATAGCATTAGCACCAATAGCAGTATTAGTTCCTCCTGACGTATTTCCTCCGAGAGCATCATAACCTACAGCTACGTTGTTATCACCAGAAGTAATAGCATCCATTGCTGCATAACCTACTCCTGTATTACCATCAGCACTACTTAAAGTTCCTGTAGTTTGGTGTCCAAGTATTAATGAGTTTGTAAAATTTGCTATACCTGATACTGCATCTGATAAACCATCTATTGCTGATGCACCACCACCACCACCACTTTCCCAAGCTACACCACTTCCTGTTGAAGTAAGTACTTGTCCATCACTACCTTGAGAACCACCGATTGTTAAATTATCTGTTTCTAGTGTTCCATCAATATCTACATTTCCAGATATATCTAAAGACCCTGCGTCTAATTCACCTGCAATAGTTAATAAACCACTTGACGGATTATAGGTAAATCCAGTATCTGTTTCAGCACCTTGAGTTCCAGTAGCTCCGTCAACAAA
>Ga0310344_10003708_pt1 | contig 11352 bp, 10 predicted proteins | sample HC15DNA20200_MG_FD_203801 | JGI IMG/M metagenome (GOLD analysis project Ga0310344, IMG submission 203801) | Marine microbial communities from station ALOHA, North Pacific Subtropical Gyre - HC15-DNA-20-200_MG | ecosystem: Environmental > Aquatic > Marine > Oceanic | place: Pacific Ocean: North... | reverse complement strand
ATTAGTTTCGATATTTTTAATATGAGCTAATTTTTCTAAAGTATGTTTAATATAACTAGGTTCATTTTTTTTCCCCCTATATGGAACCGGGGCAAGATAAGGACTGTCAGTTTCAATTAACAATTTGTCGTTAGGTATAATTTTAAAAGTATCTCTTAAATCATTGCTGTTATTAAATGTTATAATACCGCTTGCTGAAAAATAACTATCTAATGTTAGCAATTTATGTGCAAATTCACTAGATCCAGTAAAACAATGCATTAATATTTTTGGTTTATACTTAATATAGTTTTTTAATATATCGTAAGTTTCGTTTTCAGCATTTCTTGAGTGTACTATAATGGGTATATTGAGTTCTATTGATGCTTCTATATGGGTTTTAAAGCTTGTAATTTGGATATTGCGATCGCTATGATTATAATAAAAATCTAAACCACTTTCTCCAATTGCAATAATTTTTTTATTATTTTTAACATTTTTGATTATTTCATTTTTTGTAACAATGTCGTTACAGGTTTCATGGGGATGAATTCCATATGTGCCATAAATCATTGGATCCAATTCAACAATATCAGTAATTTTTTTAAAACTATCTTTTGTTGTACATATAGAAAGAATTTTTTTAACACCACTTTCTTTTGATCTTAAAATAATATTTTTAAGATCGCTAAACATTGGTTCATGATCTAAATGACAATGTGAGTCAATCATATTTATCTATTTTTTTAAACATTATTGAAATTTTATTTATTTTATCATTTTTTTTAAGATTTTCATGATGTTTGATTGTATTAAAATCAATTTGATCCTCATTAATGTTAAATATTTTTAAAGCTTTTAATGAACTGTTTGGAATAATTGGATAAAGTAAAATTGATATTTTTCTTATTAATTCTAAAGAAACATACAAAATTGTATTTAATCTAACATTATCATCTTTTTTATTCCAGGGTTCTTGATCATTAAAATATTTATTAGCTGAAAAAAGTTGTTCTTGGATAAAATTGACATAAAAGTTAACATTTTGACTATCAATTGAATCTATTAATTTATTAAATGATTCATTGTAAATTTTTAGAACATTATCATCTTCATTGATTAAATTATAACTATTAGGAATTTTTAGATCTAAATTTTTTTCAATAAATGAAACGACTCTTTGACAAAGATTTCCATAATTATTAGCTAAGTCGCTATTAATACAGTTTTCTAATTTTTCTTTTGAAATGTTGCCGTCATTTCCAAAAGAAACTTCCTTTATTAAATAATATCTTAAAGGATCTAATCCGTATGTATCTATAATTTCTAATGGATCTAATATATTATCTTTTGATTTTGACATCTTTTCTTCACCAGAGAGTATCCATCCATGTCCATAAACTCTTTTTGGTGGTGGAAGATTTGCAGCGAGTAAAAAAGCAGGCCAATAGACTGCGTGAAATCTTAGTATATCTTTTCCAATCAAATGTAATGTAGCAGGCCAATATGACTTATAAAGATTGTTATTGGTATCAGGGTAGTTTAAGGCACTAATATAATTAGTAAGAGCATCTAACCACACATATATTACATGATCTTTATTAGAGGGAACTTTTATGCCCCAGGAAATAGATTTTCTGCTAACAGATAAATCTTTTAGGCCGCTTTTAACAAAGCTGATAACTTCATTTTTTCTAGACTCCGGCAAAATAAAATCTGGATTTTCATTATAGAACTTTAATAAGGGTTCTTGCCATTTAGAAAGCTTAAAAAAAAAAGATTCTTCCTCTACCCATTCCACTTGCGAACCAGAAATTTTGGAAATTTTTATATTGTCTTTTGTATCTATTTCTTCTTCAGAATAAAAAGCTTCATCAGAAACAGAATACCAACCAGAATATTTAGACAAATAAATTTCATTCTTTTTTTCTAATATATTCCATAAATTTTCTACAGATTTTTTATGTCTTTCCTCAGTTGTTCTAATAAAATCATCATTTGAAAGGTTTAAAGTTTTTGATAAATCAAAAAAAGTTTTTGATATTTCGTCACAAAAAGCTTTTGTATCCATATTCTTATTTTTAGCTGCTCTCTGAATTTTTTGGCCGTGTTCATCAGTACCAGTCAAAAAGAAAACTTTGTAACCTTGTATACGCTTGAATCTTGCAAAAAAATCTGCAACTATACTAGAATAAGCATGTCCCATATGAGGCTTAGCAGATGGATAATATATAGGTGTAGTTATATAAAAACTTTTATTCATTCAATAATTTTCCATTAAATTCAATTAAAATACTTTCTAGATCTAAATTATATAATTTATAATCATTTAATTTTTTAAGAAAATAACTATAAAAATAATAAAATTTATCATTAGAATCTAAAAAATTTATTTTTTTTTTAAAAAAAAGCTCAAAGAAATATGATAAATTATCTCTAATATTAGTATCTTTTTTGTATAAAGATTTACTAATAATTAATTTTAAAAAATCATCAATAGATATATTTTGATCTATGTTGTTACTTTTAAAAATATCATTTAAAATTAAAACATTTGAAGGTGTGTTGTAAATATTTTTAAAATCTATATTTAAATTAGAGTAAAAATCGTTAAATGATAAATTATCAATAACAACTTTTTTTTTTTCACTATCTAAAAATAAATTATATTTGATGCAGCGAGATTTTAATGTATCAAGAATTTGTTTTTTATTGTTATGAACTAAAAAAAAAAAGATATTATTATTTGGCTCTTCTATAATTTTAAGTAAAGCGTTAACTGAGTTTGCGTTTAAAAGTTCAATATTATCAATTAATATAATTTTACATAAATTATTAAAAGAAGATTTGTTAGTAAAATTAATCATTTCTCTAACTTTTGAAATTTGAATATTATTTTTATCAGCATCATTAGAAATAAAAAAAAAGTTTGGATGAGTATTTTTCAAAATAAGATTGTAAGAATAATTATTCACATCAATACAGTTATTATCAAAATCATACTTATTTTCTTCGCAAAGAGAAAATATGTAGTTTGTTAAATGATAAGCCAATGTTGATTTACCAATGCCTTTTTCTCCAGAAAAAATAATTTTATTTGGTAAACGGCTATTGTCAAAAAGTTCCTTTAAATTAGAAAAAATTTCTTTATACCCATATAAACTTTTATTATTTGAGGGTAAAATGTTCATATTTATATTAAAGATTTTACTTTATTTATAATTTTATTTTTATTTTCAAAAATACTTAAATTTGAATTGATAATCATATAATTTTTTTTATTTTTTGATAGTTTAATAAATCCTTTTTGAACCTTTTTGTAAAAATTTATATTGAATTTATCATATCTATTTTTTGTTCTGTTATTAATTCTATATTTAAGATTTTTCATATTTACAGTATTTACAAAGGTAAAATTAGGTTTAATTTTTTTTAAAATAATTTTATTTAAATTAATAATTAATTTTTTATCAATACCCATTCCATAATGTTGATAAGCTAGAGTTGAATCTGTAAAACGATCTATTAAAATAACTCTTTTTTTATAATATTTTTTAATAATATTGTGGTAATTTTCGTTTCGTGCAGCCATATACATGAAAAGATCTGTTAAGCCTTTATAGTTCGATTTGTTATTTAATATAAAATTTCTAATTTTTTCAGAATTTTTAGATCCACCAGGTTCGCGAAATTTTACAAATTTGATTTTTTTCTTAATAAAGTATTTTTGTATATTTTTAATATGAAATGATTTACCTGTTCCTTCAATTCCTTCAAAAACTATAATTGGAAATTTATACATCACCCCAGATTAAATAGTTTATGGATTTCCAAATTCTAGATATAATATTTTTTTTACTAATATTCTCAGATGATAGGAGGTCATGCTCTGACAAGAGATTACCTTCATAATTTATAATTAGTTTAGCTATTTTATCATCTTTATTAATTGGCGCTTCAATTGGTCCATTATATATAATTTTACTCTCTAACTTTTTAAGTCTAGCTTTTTTTATTGTTATATATATGTCATTTTCAGTATGCACTTTCACTTTATCTTTGCTACCAAGCCATACATCTAGCTCAGTAAATTCAGAATTTTTTTTAGCTATTTTAATAGTATCAAAATTGGTTAGTCCCCAAGTTAAAAGTTTTTGAGATTCTTTTGATCTAGAATTTCTTGATTCAAAACCGCTACCAACAGCAATTAGTCTTCTATTGTTTCTTTTAATTGAAGATGCTAGTGAAAATTTTTCATAAGCAAGAAATCCTGTCTTTATTCCATCAGCTCCAATATTTTTATACAAAAGAGGGTTTCTATTACCTTGAGTTATTGGGTCCCCTCCTGTTCTGTCCCAAGTAAATTCTTTTTCTTCAAAATATTTATAATAATCTGGATAATTTTTAATTAAGTAATTTGACATTATTAATATATCTCTAACGGTAGAAAGATTATCTGGATGATTTATACCTGAGGAGTTTGCAAAGTTAGTATTAGTCATTCCAATTTCCTTAGCTTTAGAAGTCATCATTACTGCAAATTCATCTTCAGTGCCAGCAATGCCCTCAGCTAATGCAACACAAGCATCATTACCGGAAGAAACAATTATACCTCTTAAAAGATTTTCAACACTAATTTGATCACCAACCATAATAAACATTGATGAATATCCTGCTTGGGAAAGTCTCCAGGCATTTTCTGATACAAAAAATTTTTCATCAAGAGTCAGTTGCCCGCTTTCAATTAATTCAAATGCAATAATTGTTGTCATTATTTTTGTCATAGAAGCAGGAAATATTTTTAAATCAGGCTCTTTTTCAAATAATATTTTTCCAGACAAATAATCTTGAATAATTACAGTCTTAGCTTTAACATCAAATTCAGCAGCATTAGCTTTAGAAAAAAACATTATAATAAATAATATAAATATTTTTAATAATTTTTTGTTCATAATTTTAATATTTCTATGTTTTCAAAGTTTAAAGGATATATATCATTATAAGCATTTTTTAAGGATTTTAAATTATCATATGGACCGAAATAAACTCTAAAGTTTGTATTTGAGATTTTATCAATTTTTGTATTATTTAAATTTAATTCATTAGTTATCCTTTTTTTCATATTATTTGCGCTATTTTCATAATAAAAATCTGCAACTTTTATTATATACCTAAAATTCTTTTTCTTTTGCTTTTTTTTAACTTTTTTTTTATCGACATTTAGATTGCTTACACTTATTCCATCTACAGGAGCTTTGTTTGCAACTTTTTTTTCTTCTTCATACATTTTTGCTTTTTTAGCCAAAAATGTTGAGTTTGTTGAAACAGTAACTATTTCAACATAAGGCTCAGAACTAAACAATTCTAGTTCATCAAAAATTCTTTTTGAAATTACTGAATTGTAAAAATTTGGATATTTAGAATTACGACCAACTGTAGCCAAAATAGATTTATTATTTAAAAGATTAGTTATTTTAACTTTTGTATCTTTTTTTAGATTTTTTTGAAATATAATCAGAGATCTTTCATCAATTTTTCTTGATATTAATTTTTGCTTTTTTAAATCATCATTAAAAACTAAAGTAAATCCTTTATTAGAAAAGGATACTGTTTGATCTCTAGATTCAATTTTGTTTATGTTTACCGTATTAACCGTACAAGAATAAATAAAAAAAAAGATTAAAATTAAAATTTTATAATTCATTTTTAAACTTATCCTTTAGTGTACAGACTGCTAAGGCAAATCTTAACGATCTATTCCACTTTAATATTAAATCATAATTGCTAAAAGTTAAATAAGCTGGTTCTAATAATTTTGAGTTTTCCACTATTTCCCTATCAGGAGTTATTATACCAACAACTAAATTTTTATTAATTTTAATATTTTCGTAATTAATAATGTATTCTGCAAAATCTTTTAATTTTTTTTTATTCTTAATTTTTTTAGCTGATGTATTTAAAAACTTAACTGGAATATTTTCTCTTAATTTAACTCTATAAAAACATGGATTATTTTTCTTCCATCCAAGTTTATTAATGTAATTGGCTGCAGATGCAAAAGAATCTTCTGTGGATTTTAAATCAATTAAATTGTCATTATTATAATCTATTGCATATCTATTTATAGTTGAGGGCATAAATTGAAAGTTTCCAAAAGCACCAGCCCAGGATCCATATAAAATATTTCTATCAATTGTTCCTGAATCAATTAATTTTAAAATAGTAATTAATTCTTGAGTAAAAAATTCGCTGCGTCTTTTGTCAAAGCTCAGTGTTGCAAGAGATGATAAAATATCCATTTTACCGAGGTAAGTTCCAAAATTTGTTTCGATGCCCATTAATGATAAAAGTAATTCTTTTTCTACACCAAATTTTGACTCAATATCTGATATAAAGGCATTATTTTTATTAAATAACTCTGTACCTTTTTTTAATTTATCATTTGATGTTCTTTTTGAAATATAAGTTTTTGTATCTTCATAGAATTCCGGTTGGTATCTATCATATTCTATAACTTTTGGTAAAAATTTAACCTTAGACATTGTTTCATCTAAAGTTTTTTTTGAAATACCTTCTTTAATTGCGTAACTTTTAAATGATAAAACCCAACTTTCAAATTCTTCAGCTAGAGCAATTTTAGTATTAATTAACGAGATTATAAAAATACATAATATAATTTTAATTATTTTCATATAAATCTCTCAAGTAAATTAATACAGCAATCCATATTAAAATAAAACTTATGAACTTATCTGTAGAAAATGGTTCATTATAGTAAAAATACCCTAATAAAAATTGACTAGTTGGCGTAATAAAGAAGATCATACCAGAAGCACTTAGGCCACATTTTTCTACACCTTTGATAAACAAAAACAGGGGAATCACTGTCATTGGACCCGCTAGAAATAACCAAAACATATTTATTGGGCTTGATAATGAAAAATCATTTAAACCTTTTTCAGCTATAAAATAAAATATGATAAGTGCAACGGGTAAAATAAAAAGGCTTTCAATAAATAATCCAATATCAGTATCTACATTAATTAGTTTTCTTAGAAGATTGTATGTAGCCCACAATACAGCAACAACAACTCCTACCCATGGAAATGAAGTTAAATTAAATAATAAATAAGTTGAAGAGCAAATCACGATTAATATTGAAAAAATTCTTTTTTTATTCAGCTTTTCATTTAAAAACAAATAACCAAAAAAAACACTTAAAATTGGAAATATGAAATAACCATAACTAGCGTCAATAATTCTGTTTGTTGAAATAGCATAAATCCAAGTAGACCAATTACCAAAAATTAAAAAACTTGTTATAAATAATACAAAAAAATTTTTTTTGTTTAATAAAATTTTTTTTAATAAATGCCATTTTTTTAATATTGCTGTTGTTATTAGTAAAATAAAGCTTGTCCATATACATCTATGAACAACAACCTCTAATGTCCCTGCAAAAGTAATATACTGAAAAAAATAAGTTCCTAGAACACCCCACCACAATGATCCTATGCTTGCGGATAAAACTCCATTTTTAAATTCTTTTGTGTTCATAATAGAAAAAATGAATGTCTTTATACTATTTTTTTATTGAATTTAATAATTTTACTTATAAAAACATCGAAATGGAGAGATGGCTGAGCGGTTGAAAGCACCGGTCTTGAAAACCGGCAAAGGGGCAACTCTTTCCTGGGTTCGAATCCCAGTCTCTCCGCCAGTAAATCAAAATTTTTGGAAACTTTTAATTAAGTCAGTTTGAGATATTTTGTCATTTAAGATATTATTTTTAATATTAATTAAACTTTCATCATCTAAATTTACTAAATGATCTAGTTCATTTAATTCTTCTAAATTTAGATTATTAATTACAGACTTAACAAATTTAGTCATTAGTATATCCATTTCTTTGCTACCTCTATAAGAAGCCCTATAAATAATTTTGTTTTTAAGCTCTTCTTTATTTTCTAACATAGATATATATATAAAATAATGAATAGTTATGAATACTTATTACAAGATATCAATAGAATAAAAGGGATAGGATCAAAAACTACAAAATTATTTAAAAAAAAGAACATTAATACGATATTCGATTTACTTTGCAGTCCTCCAAGAAATTCAACAGATAGATCAAATTTAGTTAAAATTAGTGAATTACAAATAGGTAAAATACAAACAATCACTGTAAATGTTATTAAATACAATTTCCCAAGAATTAGAAATTTACCTAATAGAGTATTTTGTGAAGACGATACTGGAAAAATTGAATGTATTTTTTTTAATAGTTATGAAGGGTATATTAAAAAAATACTACCTTTAGGTTCAACAGTTACTATTAGCGGGAAAATTAATTATTACAAAAAAAAGTATCAAATAACTAACCCAAATTATATCTCTGCTGATAAAGATTCAATAAAAAAAATTTTCTCACAATACAGTCTTACAGAAGGTCTTACAGAAAAAAAATACAATACAATAATAAAAGAAGTCTTGAAAAACATTCCTGATTTAGATGAATGGTTAAGTGATGCAGTATTAAAAAAATTTAATTATATTTCCTGGAAAAATTCTTTGTTAGAATTGCATGATCCAAAAAATATTAAAAAAAAAGGTAATTTTTTAAATAGACTTATATTTGATGAAATAATTTCAACTTTTTTAATTAATTCAAGAATAAGAAAAACAATTAAAAAAATTAAGAAAGTAGGTAAAAAATTTGATGATAAAGAATTTAATAGAATTATAAATAAAGTAAATTTTGAACTGACAAACGATCAAAGTGTTGCTCTAGATGAAATTAATAAAGATCTAAAATCAAATCAAAAAATGTTTAGACTTTTGCAGGGTGACGTAGGTAGTGGAAAAACAATTGTTGCCTTAATTGCTTCAGCAAGTGTTATTTCAAGTGGTTTTCAGGTTTGTTTAATGGCACCAACAGAAATACTTGCAAGACAGCATTACGATCTTGCAAGTAAATTATTTGATAAAAATATTAATATTAAATTATTAACTAGTAAAACTGTATATGCAGAAAGAAATGAAATTCTTGAAAATTTAAATAATAAAAATATTCATTTTATAATTGGCACTCATTCACTTTTTCAGGAAAAAATTAAATATAATAATCTTGGTTTAATAATTATTGACGAGCAACATAAATTTGGTGTTAAACAAAGAAAAAAACTTTCGGATAAAGGTGGTAAAAATTGTGATGTCTTGGTTATGTCTGCAACACCTATACCAAGAACCATGATAATGACTGTTTTTGGAGATATGGATACATCAATAATTAAAAATAAACCTAAGAATAGAAAAGAAATTAAAACATATAGTAAATTAGAAACTAAATCCGAGGAAATTATTAAATTTGTTAAAAAAGAGATTAATAATAAAAACCAAGTTTTTTGGGTATGTCCATTAATAGAGGAATCAAAAAAATTAGATCACCAATCTTCTGTAAAAAGGTATGAAAATTTAAAAAAATTATTTAAAAATAAAGTTGGTCTTTTACATGGTGCATTAAAAAAAGAAGAAAAAAATAATATCTTGTTAAGGTTTTTAAATAGAAAAATAGACATATTAGTTTCAACAACTGTTATTGAGGTTGGAATTGATTTTCCTAACGCAAATATAATTGTTATCGAAAATGCAAATAAATTTGGATTATCACAACTGCATCAATTAAGAGGACGTGTTGGTCGTGGAAATAAAGAATCTTATTGTATTTTAATGTTTAAATCTAATTTAAGTGAAAATGCAAAAAAAAGAATAAATATTTTAAAAAAGACTACTGATGGCTTTAAAATATCTGAAGAAGATATGAAATTACGTGGATATGGAGATTTACTTGGCTTTAAACAAAGTGGACTACAAAGTTTCAGGTTGGCTGACCCAGTTTTAAATGAAGATCTATTTTTGTTAGCTGAAAAAGAAGTTAAAAAAATTGAACAAGAAGATCAAAATTTAGATAAATATATGTCTTTACTAAAGTTATATGATCGAGCTGATATTTTAAATGATATTGTTTAATTTTTTGGATTAGAAGTTCCTGCTGACACTATAAATTTTGAAGCTTCTTCAAAAGACATATCAAGATAAATTATTTCATCTTTTGGAAACATTAATAAAAAACCACTTGTTGGGTTTGGTGTTGTTGGAACAAAAACGTTAACTAGTTTTTTATTTGTTTTGTTAGTAATTTCTCCTTTATTATCTTTTGTTGCAAATCCAACTGCCCAACTTCCCTTTCTTGGATATTCAACTAAAACAACACTTTTTTTGCTTTTTTTTCTATCTGTAAAAGTTTCAGTCATTTGACCTATAGCTGAGTAAATTGTTCTTAAAAAAGGTATTTTTTTTAATAATTCATTTATAAAATTAAGAATTTTTTTTCCAATAAAAGAAAGCGATAAACCACCAATTAAAGTTATAAATAATATTGAAACAATTATTTCAAGACCAGGTATAGAAAATGGTAAATAATTATTAGGGTTTATATCGTCAGGAACTAATCTTGAAGAAATAGATATTAAAAAAATTGTTAAATATAAAGTAAAACCTAGAGGAATTAATACTATTACTCCAGTAAAAAAATAATTTCTTAATTTAGCTAAAATTGATGATTTTTTTTTTTTAATTTTTCTCATTATTAAATTAAATTCTTTATAGCAAATATTTTGATTAAATCGAGTATATCATATAAATTAAATATATGGATAGAAGGTTATTTTTACAGGTTTTAGGTTGTGGCTGCATATCATTGGGCATTTCATCATGCTCATCAGTGCCAATAACTGATAGAAAACAATTAAATCTAATCCCTGAAGCAAAACTTAATGCACAAGCTGCTCAAATTTATGAAAAAGTAAAAAAAAAAGAAAAATTAAGTGATGACATTAATCAATTAAATGAAATTAAAGAAATTGGAAAAAAAATGGAAAATTCTATTTCTATGTATTTTGATAAATCTAATATTCAAGATCCTACTATAGGTTTCGATTGGGAGTATATATTAATTGATAATAAAAAGGTTAAAAATGCATGGTGTATGCCAGGTGGAAAAATTGCTGTTTATAGTGGAATATTAGAAGTCACTAAAAACACTGATGGGTTAGCGGCAGTTATGGGTCACGAAATTGCACACGCTGTTGCTAAACATTCTGTAGAAAGAGCAAGTCGAGGTGTTTTAATACAAACAGGTACAAGTTTAATTGACATTGTAACAGGTGGCAAACTTTCTACAATAAATAGATCCACTGGAATGAATGCCGTAGGTTTACTATCACAAATTGGTATAATGAATCCTTTTAACAGAAAACAAGAAGCCGAGGCTGATTATTTAGGTTTAATTTTTTCGTCATTATCTGGGTA
>Ga0310344_10003707_pt1 | contig 11354 bp, 14 predicted proteins | sample HC15DNA20200_MG_FD_203801 | JGI IMG/M metagenome (GOLD analysis project Ga0310344, IMG submission 203801) | Marine microbial communities from station ALOHA, North Pacific Subtropical Gyre - HC15-DNA-20-200_MG | ecosystem: Environmental > Aquatic > Marine > Oceanic | place: Pacific Ocean: North... | reverse complement strand
TCACAATCCTTGCAGCATAATAGTCAACAGTATCTAATGCATGTTCAGGTGGTGTAAATCCAGTTTCAATTTCAACAATAGAAGTATTATCACCTTTAGTACCAAAAAGGTCACATCTGAGTACTTTTGAAACAGGTTTCTCAACGTCAACAAAATAGCCATGTGCAATTAGCTCCGATGCACAAATTAATTCTAAAACGGAATGGTTGATTTTTACCAGGTTTTCCTTATACATATCAATTAATGCCTGACGAACAAAATTTAGTTTTGGTACATCTGCAACATCTAATCGCTCAGAGAGTAATTCACTTATTGCATATACATCGTCCTGAAATTTTTCAATATCCAAGTTTGATAATACTGTAAAATGGGGTATTATGAAGCTTAACCATAATTAATTGTTAAAAGAAAAAACGATGACAGGTTAGATTCTAGGTGTGAAACTAAGTCTGCCTTTTGCAGATAGTATTACAATTGAGGTTATTGCAACAACTAGAACTAATGACGCTATTGTGCCGAATTCAGGTACTACAGCACCATCAGCAATCTCTACTTCAACAGTTGATTTATTGATTGCAGCACTGCCCTGCTGTGCACTAATTGAATAGACACCATCTTGCTTCCACATTGGTCCACCAACTCCAATTGTTGAAGTAAATGAACCATCAGAATCTGGATTTACTTGATCAATGGATACTACATTTCCATTTGGTGCAAGAACCATGATTGATACAGGATCACTAGATGAAGCTTGTCCTGTAAGAGTGATTGTTGTTGAGCCCTCAACAGCATCTGCTTCAATTTCCAAGCCACCTGCAAATGCTGCTGGAGCATAAGCTAATGCTGCTACTAGCATAAGGCTTGTCAAAATTGGTAATGCTTGTTTAGATTTGAGAGTCACTGGTAGAAATACCAAAGAATGTGTATATAAGTAATCTGATTGATTGTTACAGATCAGAAAATCGATTTTCTTTTTGAAATATTCGAATTGCTTCCAAATGGGAACAATTTGCTTTCAGCCCTTTTCCATGATGAAATTTATAAAAATTCTTGAATCCTTGGCATTCACAGGTATCCAAGGTCACAAAATATGATTTAGCTGGATCAGTGGATGATTTGACTTGGAATAAATCATCTTCAATTTTAACAATAGAATTATTCTCAACAAGCTTCTTGGCTTTTCGTATTGTATTATAACTCAAATTATCCAGTCCAACTGGCATAACCATCTTCAAGATTTACAGCGGAAAATCCAGATTTCACTAACTCTTCTGCAGCAATATTTCCACGATAACCAGAAGCACAATAGACACAGATTTTCTTGTCCTTCAATTCCTCAATCTTACCTTTTTTCGCATTTCTGATAAGCAGACCTAGAGGCATATTTTGCGAGTTTTCAATAGTGCCACCAGATAATTCATCTGGTTCACGTACATCAATTATGACATATTGGTTAGATTCCTTCATTAATTGATCCTTTGAAATTTTTTCAGCCATACTCATACAGCATTCTATTGACATATATTTTTTGTTTGATCATAAGATTATATCATGAATGATGAAGAAATACAGAAAATAGTGGAAGAAAATAGTAAAAATTTCAAACTTTTAATTTCTGATAAAATTTTTGAAATTAACAAGATTAAAGTTTTTCAAAATGAAAATCCATTTACAGAGCCAACAACTAGAGGTGGTGTATACTTTAGTGATACAAAAGATACAAAGATTCAAGCAACTGTTTTTAACACAGATATTTCTAAATACCTCTCAAATGCAATGCTTGGCCCAAATAAAACATTTCTTGATATATTGATTGAAGTTAAGCTAAAAGATAATCGAAAAATTTCATTTGTCACAAATTTAACAAATACAATGCAAAACTCTACAAAAATTGTGTTATATCTTATACTAAAAGATATTATTGTGAAATCAGATTAATTTATAAAATTTATCATATTCGTCTCTAAGTTTTTCATCTGAAAGAACTTCATAGGCTTTATTAATCTCTGCCATTTTTTCCTCAGATGAATCTTTGTTTTTATCTGGGTGATATTGTTTTGCAAGTTCCCTATATCGATTTTTAATTTCTGTATTTGATGCGTTATCCATCAAGCCTAAAACTAAATAATAATTTGGAAGTGATTTATTTTTGTACATTTCACGAAGTTCTTCTGCATTAATAGTAGATTTACGTGAATCAAAAATATCTTCATCTGTCCATTCTGAATGATATTTTTCGTAATCACGATCTTTCTTTGATTCAAGATCTGCATTATCATACTTTGTTTTTTTTCTTAAAATTATATTTCGTGCCAAATAAACAAAAATTACTGCAACAATGATACTTGAGATTGTAAATGTGATGATAAGATCCTGTTGACTGATATTGTATTCATCAATTATCGGTGGTGGGTTAACTTTCAGTCCTGAATCATAAAAGAATTCTTTTGATTCTATACTTTGGTCAGACTCTAAAACAATTTTATAATTCCCAGTTACTTCCCAGTTAGAGATTCCAGCAATAACTAATGTTGAAAATTCACCTTTCTCATCAAGTGAAAGTTTCTCTGTCCATACTGTTTTATCATTTGGATCTTTAATTGATACAAATGCAGTATTTTGAGGGTTAGGTGGTGCTGAACCCCAAATTGAAATTATGTCAGCTTTTTCATAAAATGTACTATCAACATTAATACTATAATTATCAGCAAATGAGTTTCCAATTACTGCTATTGAAAATATTGAACAGAAAAAAACTATTAGAAGTAGATTTTGCATGATAACATCTACAAATTTGAAAATATAATGTAATCTAAGGTTTTTTAGCCGTAATTTGAAACAATAAAATTTTCAAACGGAAAAAAAACTGTAATTTGTTAAATAATTTTCACTGTTTTTTGCTAATATCAGAGTCATGAAGCAGAAACATGACAATCGGTTACTGCGTCAAATGCAGAGACAAGAGGGAAATGCAAGGAACCTCAGCGATTACCATGAAAAATGGTAAACCTGCAGTAAAAGGTACTTGCCCAACTTGTAGCACATCGATGTTCAGAATAGGCAAAGCTTAGTCAGAACATCAGATAACTTTTTTCAAGTATTCTTTCTACTAGTAGTTCCATTCGTTGGTTATACCATTCCATAAATTTCTGAATGGTTTTGGATCTTTTTCAATTTCACCAATGATTCTGTTCTCAACTACAAAAAAGAAATTTTCCATCGCATCAACACCACCATCATTAAATAACTCAATACCAATCTCTTTGAGTCTCTGCTTCTTTAAATCAATCTCAGTTGAATTTGGGTTCTGAAGACAGAAAGTTAGAATATCAATCATTTCTTCTTCTAATAAAAAGTCCATACAATCATCAGTTATTTGGATTTAACTTATCATGAATTTGAGCGAGAATTAATTTTGCACGTTCTTTATTTTCAAATGATTCAGTTTTAGCATCAAGAATTGCATCAATTTCATATTCTTTATCAAGTAAAATATCAGATACATGCTCATCAAGTGTACCATTCCCAACCAGATAATATGCAAACACGGTGTTTTTTTGACCTATTCTATGTAGACGATCTTCAGCCTGCCTATGAATCGCTGGACTCCAATCCAGTTCAGCAAAAATAACATAACTTGCATTGTTTAAGTTAATTCCAACATTTCCTGCACGCAATCCTGCAATCATAAGTTTTGTTTCATCCTTTTGAAATCTTATAATTTCAGTATCTCTTTTTGTATCAGTCTGTCCACCAATAATTGATGCGGGATTATATTTTGATAGACTTCTGTGTAACAAATCATGAATTGCTCTATGATGACAAAATACTACAACACTCTCTTCAATATCCATGATATCATTTACAAAATTTATCACATGTGGTAATTTAGCAAGTCCAGCTGCTTGCCTTTCACTTTCAATTGCACGATGATATGATGCTGATTTATCAAATGCAGTTTGTGCATATTTTTGTTCTTCTTCAAGTTTTTTCCAAATCTTGTCAAGCTCAGTTCTATAGAACTTTTCATCTGCTGCAATAACCTCAGGATATCTTACTTTATCTTTTAATTCTTTTAAAACATCTGACTTTTTCCGTCTTAACATTACATGGTTAGTTAATTGATCACGTAAACTCTCTCGTTTGTTTGGCACAACAATGGCCTTGCCTTTTTCATTAACATAACAGAAATATTCACAAAATTCCTTAAAGCTTCCTAGTAATCCTGGTTTCAATATGTCTACAATAGGCCAAATCTCTGAGCCTCTGTTGTAAATCGGTGTACCAGATAATCCAACGCGAAATTTAACACCGTCTTTTGCAGCCAATTTTTTTACTGCTGCATACTTTTGTGTTGTTTTTGAACGCAAATGTTGTACTTCATCACAGATCACTGCACTGACATTCAAGTTTAATAAATCTGGTAGTCTTTTATGGAGTAACTCATAATTGATAATGTAAAAATCATATTTGCCTATATCTGCCTGTTTTCCATTTCTAATAAGTACTGAACTGGGTGTTTTATCATCGATGATTTTTCCATTTCTACTCTTTTTTTTGAGAAATTTTTCAATTTCTCTTTGCCAATTGGTAAGAGTGACAAGTGGTGCAATGATTAACGCTGGAAATGCATTTTTTTCTTTTGATAAATATGCTAAAGTTTGAACTGTTTTTCCAAGTCCCATTTCATCAGCCAATAGCGCGTTTCCAGATGATTTCATCAAAAAGTCTAAGCCCTCTCGTTGAAAATCGAGTAACTCGCCACGAAATTGTTTACTTGGAATTGCTTTGTCAAGTTTTTCGATTTTCGGTGTTTTTTGTTTTTTGATTGTTAATGGTATGATTTTTCTTTTCCAAACTGATTTTGAGAGAATGTCGAACGGATATCTGTCGTTGATCATTTTTAATTTTTTAATATTATCATCCGAATCTGAAACTATGACTTCATCAGGTTGATCGCCATACCATCCACGTGGAATCAACTTTGAGACCATATTTACTGCACGTATCCCAGAAATTTTCCAACACCATGTACCGGAATATCGATCCAATACAAATTCCAGTCTTCCAAAGTTTGTCATAATATCTATCCTGATTTTTAGCTTGTATGTTTCTGTAGTTTATGAATCTTGGGGTTGAAAATGTTTCATTCATGGAAATATTCAGCCTAATATCCAATTCTACTTGAAATGCTTTTTAAAAATGTGGGGTCATTGTTTTTTATGGAAGAGGAGGCAAAAGATCTCATAGTTTTAGGTGCCATTAATAATGGTGCAAGACAATTCAATAAGATTTCTAAAGTGACGAAAATCAAACCTGAAGAATTAAATGATATTTTAGGAAAACTTGAAAATCGTGGATTCATAAACGTAGATGAAAAAAAAGGTTGGTTAGGTAAAAAAATTGAATTGAATGTGACAGAAAAGGGAAGCAAAGAGATTCAAGAAAGAATCCATGAATTACAGGGAAAGTGGAAGAATATGAGAAATGCCTACGAATCTGGTGACAAACAAAAATTACAGCAAATTATGAAGGATGAAAAATCATTTTTACCAACAATGATGTTTTTTGGTATAATCGATATTATGATGTTCAGTATGATGTTCAGTATGATGGGAATGGCAATGTCAAGTTACATACCAGCGGAAGACATGTCACAATTCAATGATGGTGATGGTCTTGGTGATTCTGGAATGGATGATGGTGGATTTGATATGGATATAGGATTCTAAAGATTTGATGTACACATCGTTTGATAATGTTGGATTACAAAAGATACTTTCATTTCTAAAATCTCATAAATCTGAATATCTATCTGGTCAGGACTTGAGTGATGTTCTAAAAATTAGTAGAGTTGCGGTTTGGAAACATATCAAAAATATTCGTAGACTAGGTTATAAAATAGAATCAAAACAAAAACGTGGATACCGTTTTGTAAAAACTACTAATCAATTATTACCGTGGGAAATTTCTAGTGTTCTTAAAACGAAATACATTGGTAAGCGTATCTATTATTTTGAGGAATTAGAATCAACACAAAACTTCGCATTACAGGTTGCACACAATAAGAATGAAAATGGTACTATTATAATTGCCAAAAAACAGACATCAGGAAAAGGAAGACTAGATAGAAAATGGATTTCACCTAATGGGGGAATTTGGTTATCGATTATTCTACATCCAAAGTTTTCAATTGAGGATTCTGTTCTCCTACCACTAGTAGGTTCATTAGCATTATCAAAATCAATCCACAAAATTCTAAATGTACAAACCAAGTTAAAATGGCCAAACGATATAACTCTAAATGGGAAAAAAATTGCTGGTATGCTGATTGATGCATCATTTCAATCAAATACTATTGAAAATATTGTAATTGGAATTGGTATAAACTATAAAGTAAAACCAAAAGAAATCGAAAGGAAGTTGAAAGGTACACCAAATTTTTATGGTGTTGAGACTATATTACGTGAATCACAGAATAATAATCCGATTTATTTAATTGAAAATTTCATATATGAATTAGAAAAAAATATTGACATCCTATCAGATGGCAAAAAATTAAAAATTATCAAAGAATGGTGTGATAATTCAGAAACTCTTGGTAAAAAAACTATAGTAAATACAACAAATGGGAAAATTATTGGAGTTGCCAAAAAGATAGATGGTGATGGTGCATTAATCCTTAAAACCAATAAAGGTGAAAAGCGAATTTTTGCTGGCGATATAATTCACAGGTAATTATGTGGAAAAATTTGTAGATACCCTTAATTTGGAAATTTTTCATTGTTTTAAATGAAAGAGATGCACAATTCATTCTTCTTTGGATTTTTTACATTGTTTATATTTTTTATTTTAGTTACTAATCCAATATTTGCTGATAATAGTCAAATTTCTATTTTACATAAAACTGCCGCCGAATATCTACAAAATGGGGAATTAAGAGAAGCAATAAACGTGTATGATGAAATATTAGAAATTTCACCAGAAAATATTGATGCGATGTTAATGAAAGGTATTGCACTAAGTAATTTAGAACGGCATAAACAATCAATGAATGAACTTTACAAAGTTTTAGAAAATGAACCAAATAACATTTCAGCTTTACTTGGTATGGGTGTTGGATTTGGAAATTTTGGAGAGTACAAAGAAGCACAAAAATATTTTGAGAAGGCATACACAATTTCACCAGAAAATCATGTCACTATTAATTACAAAAATTTTGCAGATAATGTCGTAAAAAAATATCCATATAATGAAGTTGAAAAACCTGACTTCTTTACATTGAATGTAGTTGAAACTATTCCAAGTTGGGTAAAAAATACTGCTGGGTGGTGGGCTGATGGTACTATTGGAGACTCTGAATTCATAACATCAATACAATATATGATCAAAAACAACATTATCAAGATACAACTCACAGATAAGCAGGATAATTCATCACAGATTATTCCAAGTTGGGTAAAAAATACTGCTGGGTGGTGGGCTGATGGTGGAATTGAAGATTCTGAATTCATAACAGGAATTCATTATCTCATAGAAAATGGATTACTTGTTATTGAATATCCAGATATGTCTCAAATGAGTGAAGAAGAGCAAAAAATTTCTGATAGGAATAGATGGCAATTTGCTAGATATTTGGATAGAATTGAAAAGACTGTAAATGATGACAAACGTTACATTGAATATCCAAATCCAAGTAATGATGTTATAAAAAAATTCATGAGAGACTATGTTGTATGGAATTTTGACCAACAAATTGAGATGGGAAACAAGAAATTCCCAAATCCAACATATGAACTAGAAGATGGTGTATACTACATACAATACAAAATTTACATAAATAAACAACCCAATAGTCTGCCATTAGATCATGTGAGTACATTAACTAATTCATTCCAATACTGGGAAGAAAAAGAATTCAAATCTAATGATGGAAAACCAGCAAAAATACATTTTGTCACTACAAAATCAAAAGTTGATGCAAATCTATGGGTCACATGGGTAGTTCGTGATATTGGTGAGAATGTATTGGGTCATGCGAATCTTGGAAAAGGGGTTATAGAGGTTGCACTTGGTGGATATGGATGTGACGGAAATTTTCAACTCTTTGATGTAGAAACTGTTGAAACAATCATGACACATGAATTGGGGCACGGAATCGGACTACGACATACAACTGATGTAGATAGTATAATGTATCCAATGATCAAAGAAACAAAATATGCTTATTGTTTGCTAGATGTCTAGTTTAAAATTATAAGATTATCCAAGTGATCTGGAATGCTTCTGTGTATGAGGTCTCTCTCCTGGAAATTTCCTTCGCATGTGACCTGATGGTCGTCCATAGAGTAATTCCAAAAACCAACTTTCGTGTTCAATTTCTTCCATAAGTATATCTTTTGCAATGTCATATGTTGCAGGATCCTTACCATGTGTCATTTTACATACTTTATTCCAATTGACTATTGCACCTTGTTCAGCTTTTAGACATTTTTCTAATATTGATTTTATATCTGTAGGATTTCGTGGCAATTGTAAAAATTCACAGCCAGACATTTTGATAAACGCTTGTGCATCGTTTGGTATACTTCCTCCTAATTGGTATATACGTTCAAGACATGATTCGAAGTGACTAAGATCTTCTAATCTTGCATCCTCTATGATGCCTTTGACACCTTCTCCTTCCATACCTGTAGAATGCATTCTCAAATTTGTAAAATAATAATAGGCTGTGAACTCGACCGATGCATTAGTCACTAATAGTTTTATAAGCTTATCAACATCTAAACCATTTTTCTTTAGTATTTCGACACCAACAACTTTTGGTTGCTTTTTCTTAACCAAGGATTATTGTAAAATATGGTTGGATAAAAATAATTGTAGAATTATACGCACGTTTCATACTATTAACCAGTTGAAATGGTGAACAATCATTTTTAAACACAAGAAAAACACTTTAAACATCAAAATTGTCAAATTTAAAAAAATGTCCTGCATGTAACAAATCATCGTTTGTTTTAGATGAAAATTCTGGTGAGATACTATGTAGTGTATGCGGTATAGTCATTTCTGAAAATAGAGAAAATGAAGGACCTGAATGGAGGTCTTTTGCTAATGATGGTAATGATAAAAGCAGAGTAGGTTCTGGCACCTCTATTACTATACATGATATGGGACTATCAACTATGATTGGTTCAACAAACAAAGATGCTACAGGAAAACCATTATCATCTGCAATGAAAAAATCTATTGATCGACTTAGAACCTGGAATACACGTTCACAAGTAAATTCTGCTTCAGATAAGAATTTGAGACAGGCATTAAGTGAAATGGATAAACTCAAGGATAAATTATCATTAACCGACACGGTGATCGAAAAAGCTGCGTATATTTACCGAAAGGCTAATGAAAAGAAGTTAGTCAAAGGTAGATCCATTCATGGTCTTGTGGCATCATGCATATATGCTGCATGTAGGGATACAGAAACACCTAGAACACTTGATGATGTTGCTGATGGAATTAATGTTAGAAGAAAAGATGTTGCAAGATGTTACAGATTAATATTTAGAGAACTTGATCTCAAAGTTCCAATTGCTGATCCAATCAATGGTGTTGCAAGAATTGCTAGTGAGGCAGGATTAGGTGAAAAAACAAAACGAAAAGCAATTGCACTACTGAATAAGGCAAAAAAAATTGGATTAGTTGCAGGAAAAGATCCAATGGGTTTAGCCGCAGCTGCATTATATCTTGCGTGTATATCAGATGGCGGTAACACAACACAAAGAAATATCTCAAATGCTTCTGGTGTAACTGAAGTAACAATTCGTAATAGATGTGCTGGATTGAGAGAATTATTATAAACTAGATAAATAATTTTGGTGTAATTTTTTAGAATGTTTGAAAATTCAATTCAATTCTTCTAATGGATCATCACTTCTTCTTCTCATAACTATAAACATTCCAATTGTCAAACCTAATTGATAAATAGAATACAGGATTATTTGAAAAACTGTGGGAACATAATCTGTAAATTTTCCTAGTATAGAGACAATTAATACAATTAAACTAATTGTAAAAATAAAATATCTTGCGAGTGGTGATATATCTGCAAATTTAAAAATTAAAATCAACGACACTGTTATGAAGATTCCAATTACAGCTAATACTCCTGCATTCAATCCTAGTAAATCAATTATTAGAGTAAATGCACCTTCCGGTGTTTCAGGTATTTGAAAATTGTTTACAGTTACTTTGGAAGGATCTGCAAATTTAGATATGTTCCCAGATGCATTAATCGCAAATAAAATTAATAAAATAATAGAGATGCCTTTGGCATATTTTTTTAATTTAGGAAATTTTTTCCTTATGCCTCTTGCTAATATTGCACCTTGTAAAAATCCAACTCCAAAGACAATACTGAATGTGATAAGAAAATTTTCTTCTGCAATTTGTAGAATATCCAAACTTATCATCATACTGAAAGATCAATCTTTTTTAAAGAAAGCTTTCTAAATATACAACAATTTAAGTGAAAAGAATGATTGAAATTGATAAACTCTGGAAACAGATAGTCCATTATTATATTGATAAAAAAGGCTACACAAAAGAAGATGCAAATAAAATTGCTGAGAGGATAGTTCTACGAGAAATGAATAGGAAGATCTGCCATAATGATTTTTGTGGTCATTTGGTAGATGAGCATATCAATAAAAAAGATCAGTGTTTAGTTTCAAATTGTAATTGTAAAGAATTTCAAATAGGAATCAAATAATCACATACGTTCTGGAGTAGCTATTCCTAGCAAAGCAAATGCACTCTTCAATGTGTTCTTATATGCGTGTAAAAGACACACTCTAGAGTTTTTTAATTCAGGTGTATCAGCTGTATTGACCTGTACGTGTTCATAGAATGAGGAGAATACAGTTGAAAGTGAATAACAGTACTTGGCAATAATTTTTGGTGATAAATTGTTAGCAGCATCATTAACAAAGATGTCAAACATGGCAATTTTCTTTAAAAGTTCAATCTCATATTGATCTTGAAGGTTTGAGAAATCTACATCGAAGTTTGGTGTTATATCAGATTTTTCTAAAATTCTTGTTGCTCTAGCATATGAATATTGTATGTAACTACAAGTGTCTCCTTCCAGCTTTAGTGAATTATTAAGATCAAAAGTTATAATCTTATCAAGATCAGGTTTTATCATCTCATATCTGATAGTTCCAACTGCAACATCTTTTGCAATTTGCTTTAGTTGTGTATTATTGAGATCAACATTTCGTTTTTGAGATTCTTCAAACACATTTTTCTTTAGATTAGTAATTACCAAATCGGCATTAATGTATAGACCCTTT
>Ga0310344_10003704_pt1 | contig 11356 bp, 7 predicted proteins | sample HC15DNA20200_MG_FD_203801 | JGI IMG/M metagenome (GOLD analysis project Ga0310344, IMG submission 203801) | Marine microbial communities from station ALOHA, North Pacific Subtropical Gyre - HC15-DNA-20-200_MG | ecosystem: Environmental > Aquatic > Marine > Oceanic | place: Pacific Ocean: North... | reverse complement strand
GATTGACGAGGTACTGCACCGAGCGTTCGAGCGCACGCATAAAGGCGGCAAGCGCCGGGCGCTTCAAGGACTTGCGGTTGGCAACGATGATCAACTCGTCATACGCCGGCACCCCCTCCTCCTCCACGTAGAACGCGCGGCCGGGACGTCCGACGATGTCCATCTGGTTCAGCTCGAAGTTCCGGTAGGCGCCGACAACCGCATCGACTTGCTTCGAGATGAGAGACGGGCTCAGCGAGAAATTGACGTTCACGAGCTCCACGTCCTTGAGAGACAAGCCGTGCTTTTTCAGCATGGCACCAAGAATCGCGTCCTCGAATCCACCGACGGAATAACCGACCTTTCGCCCTTTGAGATCGGCGATGGTCTTGACTGGCCCGTCTTCGAGCACCAGCAAGGTCGTCAAGGGGGTCGCGACTAACGTGCCGATCCTAACCAGTGGAAGTCCGGCAGCCGCGTGCAGGTGCAACTGCGGCTGATAAGACACAGCGATGTCCGCCTTACCCGCGGCAACGAACTTGGGAGGGTCATTGGGATCTGCGGGCTCGATCATCGTGACCTCCACGCCCGCCTCCCGGAAGAAACCGAGCTCTTTCGCTACGACGAGCGTTCCGTGGTCGGGATTGAGGAACCAATCGAGCAGCACCGTGACCTTCTCCGCACCGAACGCCGGTGTGGTAGAAAAAACGGCACAAAGCAGGGCCGTGAGTTTGAGTCGAGGGAGGAGTTGTGTGCGCATCGTTACCATCTTCCGTCTGTTGCGTGCGGTTGACGATCCGCCAGCGGCGCAAGAGGGCTATATTCCTTCCCTGCGCCGGCATTACCCGGATCAGGTTCGTAGGGTCACCGCGTTGCACGCGATATCTCAGCTTCTCCGAGCTCCCCTAGGAACGATCCCATCGTGACGGGTCCGGGGGAGCCGGTCAAGAAGCGCAACTCGTGAGGACACGCTTAGCGGCGCAGGGGCCCAGTCAGCCTAGGGCTCAAACAATCGGCTCGTCGCGATGCCCAAAGAGCTTGAAACGCAGGGTGGCGAGCGATCCTCCCCGCCTCGGCCAAAGCCTGTGCACGGCGAGTGTACACTGGGGATCTGAAACCCAAGGGGCGCAAAGAAAGGTGAACCGGATATCCGAGACTGTCCTGCACCCCTACACGGATTCCGCCGGGCTGCTGGAAGACGGCGCGCGGCTGCGCGATCGTTTAGACGAGGAAGGGTACCTATTCTTACGCGGCATCCTCCCGCGGCCGGTGATCGCCGAGGTTCGCACCGAACTGCTCGAGATCCTCTCCGACGCAGGCTGGATCAGACGGGAAAAACCCGCCGCCGATGCAATCGCCGATCTCTCCAACTTCGTGGCGGAGCCCGACCCGGCGTTTCTCGAGATCTTCTACCGCGAGCTGTCGTTGAAATCCGTCAATGCGCTCGCCCACCGCCCCGAGCTCGTAACGCTTTTCGAGCGCCTGTTCGAAGATGACGTGCTCGTGCATCCCCGGATCATCATGCGGAACCTGTTCCCGCAGCAAGCGGCTTACACCACACCGGCGCACCAAGATCACCCGCTGGTGCAAGGTCCCCGAGATCACTACGCTGCCTGGATCCCGCTCGGCGACTGCCCCGTGGAGATGGGAGGCTATAGCTTGGCGCCGCGCACGCATAAGTCCGGTTATTTTCGCTTCGAGCCCGCGCTCGGGATCGGTCAGATGGAGATCGTCGATCTACCCGACCAGTGGGTCTACTCTCCCACCCGCATGGGAGACGTGGTGGTTCATCACTCAATGCTCGTGCACCGCGGCGTCGTGAATCGTTCAGATTCCATTCGGCTGTCGATGGATTGCCGTTACCAACGGTTGAGCGACCCGGTCGTCGATCGCGCGCTCATGCCGAGTATGCAGCAGACCACATGGGAGGCGCTCTACCGAGGCTGGGACGACGACGAGTTCAAATATTATTGGAAGAAACTCGACCTCGAAGTCCAACCCTTCGATCTCACCCCGTTCGATGAGCGGGACAAAAGAGCGATCGAGCTCGGATTCCAAGGAAATAACAAAGCACGCAGTGCGCTTGTTGGTGTCGTACACCGACACCGTGACCCGACCATGCGAGCACGAGCAACGCGCGCTCTGGCAAGGCTCGACGCGCTGAACCAGAGCACGACCTGAGACGAGCGACGGAGGTAATCTCATGCGTACGGACATCTTAGAAAAATTCAGCTTCTCCGACGATCACGAGCGCTGGATGGCACGCGATGCACAGGCGGTACTCGGCTGGCGCTTCGAGCCCCGCATCGTGTTCGAAGGCGGCGAGGGTATCGAGCTCATCGACGTAGACGGCAACCGCTATTTCGACATGAGCTCCGGAATGATGTCGATGGTGCTCGGCCACCAGCACCCGGAGCTCGTGGAGACGATTCGCGAGAACGCCGAGAAGCTCACCCATCAAGCGTCGTGGTATACCAACCCGTGGAGCATCGAGTACGCGGAGCTGCTCGCCAGCACCTTGCCCGAGGGCCTCGAGGTCACGAATTTCGCCGTCACCGGCTCCGAAGCAAACGAGATTGCCCTGCGCATGGCCGTCGGCGTGACCGGAAAGTACGAGCTGGTTTCCCTCATGCGGGGCTTGCACGGCGGCACACTGGGCGTCGAGGCCCTCACCACTGTCGGCGGAGCGCGCCGCAGTCATCTGAGCCCGCTGCTCATGCCGGCGGCGCGCAATGCGCTCTACGGCCCGACCTGCTACCGCTGCCCGATCAATCTCGAATACCCATCTTGTGGGGTGGCCTGCATCGAGGCCAGCGAAGATCGGCTCGAGCACCTCTCCACCCACGAGGTAGCCGCTATTATCGCAGAGACAGTGCAGGTGCCCGGCGGCATGAACGTTCCCCCGCCCGAGTACCTGCCAAAGCTCAAATCACTCGCCGAACAGTGGGACGCGTTGCTGATCTTGGACGAGGCCCAGCTCGCCCCGGGGCGGACGGGCAAGATGTGGGCATTCGAGCACTTCGACGTCGTGCCCGACGTCGTGACGTTCGGCAAGGGCCTCTCAGCGGGTATGGCAATAACGGGCGCGGTGACCACACAAGCCATCGCCGAGCAAGCCCGTGGCAAGGCAGGGGTACCCTGGGCAGGCACGTATTCGAGCGATCCGCTGCCTGCAGCGGTGGCGCTCAAGCAGCTACAAATCGTGATTCGCGACGACCTCACCGCACGGGCCGCCGCCTTGGGGAAAAGGCTCGCAGAGCGGTTGGAAGACTTGAGCCAGCGATTCGAGTTCATCGGTGAGGCACGTGGGCTCGGCCTGTATCAGATGCTCGATATCGTGACCGATCGCGAATCGCGCACGCCGGATTTCGACACCGCCGAGCGCATCCGCCACAACGCACTGCGCGAAGGGTTGGTATTGCTCACCTCACGAAACTGCATCCGCTTGTGCCCACCGCTCACCATTACCGACGATCAGCTCGACGAGGCCGTCGGGCGCTTGACCGCCGCCCTCGTACGCACCGAGCAAGGCGAGCCGAAGGGCTTGGACCTCGCGGGGGCATACGATACATCGAGCTCCCTGGCGCACCGCCGGGGCAGCACCCGCGTACGGTAGGACCCGAATATGACGCCAGCAACGTACCGCGTAGGTATCGACATCGGAGGCACATTCACCGACGTCGTATTTCTTGACGACGACGGCAACGTGATCACCGAGAAGGTGGCCTCCACGCCACATGACTATGCGGCAGGCATCGAGTCGGGGCTCACCGCGCTGCTCGGCCGAGAGCAGTTATCAGGGAGCGCCATCCAAGAGATCATCCACGGGACAACCGTTGCCACCAACACGATTCTCGAGCTCAAGGGCGCACACACAGGTCTCATCACGACCAGCGGGTTTCGCGACGTGCTCGAGATCAGACGTTTGCGCATGCCCGTCCTCTACGATTTGCGATGGCGCAAGCCACCGCCCCTGGTCAGGCGTCGCTGCCGCACCGAGGTGTCGGAGCGCATCGATTATCTTGGCAACGTCATTACGCCGCTCGACCTACGGTCGGTCGAGCGCGCGGTGGAGACCGTCCTAGCCGAAGGCGTCGAAGCGATCGCGGTGTGCTTGCTCAATGCGTACGCAAACCCGGTGCACGAACAAGCAGTACGCGAAGTGATTGCTGCCGCAGCGCCCACGATGCCGGTTTACCTCTCGAGCGACGTCCTGCCCGAGATCAAGGAATACGAGCGCACGAGCACAACGGTGGTTAACGCGTACATCGCCCCGGTAGTCGAGCAGTACCTGCACTCGCTCGAAGCAGTGCTGGAGCGGTTGGCGATCGATGCGCCGTTCCTCGTCATGCAGTCCAACGGCGGAGCCATGGGAGCACACGCCGCGGCGGAGAAACCCATCCATATCATCGAATCCGGCCCCGCGGCTGGCGTGGTGGGTGCGGCCGAGGTGGCACAACGGCTCGGTATCGGCGACGTGCTCAGCTTCGATATGGGCGGCACAACGGCGAAGGCGTCGATGATCGAACAAGGCCGATTTGACCGCGTGAACGAACTCGACGTCGGCGCCGGCATCAACGCCGGTAGCCGTCTACTCACCGGTGGCGGCTACCTCGTACGAGTGCCCGCCATTGATATTGCCGAGGTCGGCGCAGGAGGTGGCAGCTTGGTCCGTATCGATCCCGGCGGCGCCCTTACCGTCGGTCCGGAGAGCGCCGGCGCCGACCCCGGCCCCGTGTGTTACGGCAAAGGCAACACGACGACCACGGTTACCGACGCCAACCTCGCCCTCGGCTATCTGAACCCCAACGCCCTTGTCGGCGGCGGCCTCGCGATTGATCGTACCTTGCCGCTCGAGGTCATCGAACGAGATCTTGCCGGGCCGCTCGGTGTCTCGATGGCGGATGCGGCGTACGGCGTACACGCTATCGCAAATGCCGCGATGAGCCGCGCTTTGCGCGCGGTCTCGAGCGAACGAGGACGAGACCCGCGGCAGTTCACGCTGATTGCATTCGGTGGAAACGGCGGGGTTCACGCGCACTCGCTGGCCGCCTCGATGGACATGACCCGCATCGTGGTACCACCGGCTGCTGGCGTTTTCAGCGCCCTCGGGCTGCTGTTTCCCGAGACACAGCACCACTACGTACGGACGTTCAAACGAGCCGTATCGGACGTGGACTTCGGGGAACTCGACGGGGTGTTCTCGGGGTTGGAATCCGATGCGGCGCAAGCGCTCGCGTCCGAGGGCTACACTCGACGTATCTCGCTCGAACGATATGCGGACATGCGCTACGCCGGAGAGAACTCCGAACTCACCGTCGATGCCCCGCCGAAGCACTCTCTGGCCACGCTCGTCGAATCGTTTCATGCTGCCCACGAGCGGACCTATGGTTACCGTTCCGATGAAGAGACCGTCGAGACGGTGAACCTGCGGCTCGTCGCCACCGGTCACGGCGACGCGCCCCGAGTCCCGCGCACCCTCTCAATGGCAGATATGAGCGCCAAGCCCCCGCCGCCCCGCGAGGTCTACTTCGGGCCCGAACTCGGATGGGTGCGAACCGAGATCGTTCGGCGCAGCGATGTTCCCCCAGACGGCGCAGACGGTCCGCTCGTCATCGAAGACTACGATGCAACCATCGTAGTCCCGCCAGGCGCCCGCGCTTCGCGGGAAGCATGGGAGCTCATCGCCATCAAGCTCGCCGCCCCCCCGGCAAAGGAAGGAACCGAGTCGTGAGCGAAACCTTTACTCTCGAGCTTCTCAAAAACGGTCTCGTGACCATCGCCGACGAGATGGCGGTAACGGTGGCCCGTACCGCCCGCTCTTTTGTGATCAAAGAGGCGCTCGACTACTCGACCGCGCTCTTCGATGAACGGGGCGAACTGATCGCGCAAGGCACGTGTCTACCGCTGCACCTAGGCAGCATGCCGTCGGCGGTTGCCGCAGTACGCAACCGCTACGGCAACGACTTTCGCCCCGGCGACATCTACGCCCTGAACGATCCGTACGAAGGCGGAAGCCACTTGCCAGACATCATTTGCGTGCAACCGGTCTTCATGGAAGGCGATCTCGTTGGCTTCTCATCCACCCTCGCCCATCAAACCGACATTGGCGGGCGGGTGCCCGGCGGTAATGCGAGCGACTCCACGGAGATCTACCAGGAGGGCTTGCGCATCCCGCCACTGCCGCTGTACCGGGAGCACAAGCCTAACGAAACGCTGTTCGAGCTCTTGGGTCGCAACGTCAGGGTCCCGGACAAGGTGCTCGGCGACGTGCGCAGCCAGGTCGCGGCGTGCCGCGCGGGGGAGCGGGAGCTGACGCACTTGATCGAGCGCTTGGGCGGCGCAAAGGCCTTTCGTCCGACCGTGCGCGAGCTACTCGAGTACACCGAGCGGTTTACCCGGGCGGAGATCACCAAGCTACCAGACGGCACCTACTCGTTTACCGATTACCTCGATGGCGATGGCATCGACCCCGGACGCATTACATTTCACGTGACCATTACGGTCGACGGCGATCACATGACGGTCGATTTCACGGGCACCTCGCCGCAAGTTCGCGGTGCGATCAACTCCGTGTACTCGTTCACTGCATCTGCCGTGTGGGCATGCGTGCGCTCCATACTCGACCGCAACATTCCCAATAACGCGGGATTCTTTGCCCCGATCGATGTCATTGCGCCCGAGGGCACTATCGTCAATCCACTGCCCCCCGCGCCAGTGGCGGCACGCGGTCTGACGGGATTTCGCATTGCTGACACCGTGTTCGGGGCGCTCGCGAAGATCGTGCCTGACCTGGTCCCCGCTTGCGGGGCAAGCTCGCCCGACGCAGGCATCAGCTTCGGTGGCTACGACGCCGATGGCAAACCCTTTGTCTTTCTCGAGTTTCTGGTCGGCTCCTGGGGCGGGGGCCCCGACCGCGACGGCATGGATGCCTGCACGGGGATGATCATCAACTATTCCAATACGCCGGCCGAGCTGCTCGAGACCGAGCAGCCGCTGCGGGTAGAGCGGTATAGCTTCGTTCCCGACTCCGGGGGCGCCGGTCAGTACCGGGGTGGACTCGCGCTCGACCGCCACATCCGGGTGCTCGCGGATGACGCAATCGTGCAAATTCGCTCCGATCGCCGGGACGTCCCGCCCTACGGACTCGAAGGCGGCTCCCCCGGGGCCTCGTCCCGCGTCGATATCGAGCGCGCTGACGGATCGTTGGAAAACCACCCAGCGAAGTTTCTCACATCAGTGCGGCGAGGGGACCTGCTCAAGGTCCGGCTTGCGGGGGGCGGCGGCTACGGCAATCCGGCCGCGCGCCCTCGGGAAGCCGTTCTCGAAGACGTGCGGGAAGGCAAGCTAACGCCAGAGCACGCGAGAGCGGCCTATGGCATAGATACCGAGAAAGCAGACAGCTAGCCCAGCCACGCGAGGGAACATCCGGCGTGCGATCGGAACGCGCACCAGGGCGTTGTTGCGCCGCGCGCTAGCCCTGCTGCACCGGCACGAACTTGCGGGAGAACACCAACCGGGTCTCAGTCGAGCGAGCGCGCTGGAAGGTGTATCGCTCGAGGTTAAAATCTTTGAGACCTTCTACACGATCGATACGCTCGCTGATGATGTGACGCGCCATCAAGCCCCGCGCATATTTTGCAAGGAAGCCGATCACCGTGCCGTCGTCGGGCGCCCCCTTCCAATCCTCGAAAACACACTCGATGACAGGCGTCGCAAGGGTCTTTGCTTTCGCGGCCTTGAAGTACTCGTTGCTCGCGAGATTGACCAGCGTCGGGTCCTCGTGCTCGGTAACTCGCCCTGCGATCTCCTTGGCAATTTTCTCGCCCCAGAAGGCATAGAGATTCGCACCGCGGCGATTTTTCAGCCGGGTACCCATTTCGAGCCGGTATGGCTGGATGAGGTCGAGGGGCCGCAACAGCCCAAACAAGCCCGAAAGGATAGCAATCCGGTCCTGCGCCCACTCGAGGGACTCGCGAGGCAAGGTACGCGCGTCGAGTCCCCGGTAAACGTCACCGTTAAACACGAGCCCCGCGGGCAGCGCGTTGCGCTCATCGAACGGTAGCTCAAAGCTGCGGTACCGATCGTAATTGAGCTTTGCAAGCTCCGGACTCAGGTTCATGAGCTCCCTGATCCGCTTCTGACTTAGCCCCCGGGCTGTCTTTATGAGCATGGAGGCGTCGTGTATGAACATCGGCTCGGTGACCGGCACGTCAATGTCCACCGGCGAGAAGTCGAGAGCCTTAGCGGGCGAAAGCACGGCAAGCATCACAATCTCCCAGAGTTAAGGGGCATTAGGGTACGATTCTGACGAGTTCAGCGCCCACGCGCGAGGGGCGGCTCGCGCAAGTGCCAATCGGTGACCTGCTGATAACAGTGACCCACGCGTAGGAGCAATGGCTCATCCCACCAGGCCGACTCGAGCTGAAGCCCGACCGGCAACCCCCCGACGGAGAAGCCACACGGTACCGACAGACCCGGGATCTGCCCGAAAGCGCCGGCGTATGTATTCCGTGTGGCATCTCGGGTCGCGGAGAGCAGATCCTTGTTGTCGTCGATCAATGGCACTTCCGTGTGGACGGTCGGGGAAGCCAGAACATCCACCTGTCGGAACACCGCCGCTAAGGCGCGTTTCCAGCCCGCCCGTTTACGCATGGCCTCGGCATAGTCGGTACCCGTATAGTCGAAGCCCGTCAGCATGCGGGTGGCAGTGTCGTCGTCGATAGAGCCGAGATCATTGCGCAACCGCTCGCGGTGAATAGCGCAAGCATCGGAGAAGATAACGACCGAGGCCCACTCATGCATCGTCGGCATGTCAGGCACATCGACGTCGACAAGCACCGCCCCTTGCGCCTCAAGTACTGCAAGGGCCTCACGCACCGCCGCCTCGACGGTCGGCTCGGCCCCGTCGAAATACCCCTCGCGGGGCAATCCAATCCGCACGCCAGCAATCCCGTCGTTCAACCGGGGAAGAAAGTTCTCCAGCGGCCGGGGATCGCTCATAGGATCGTTCACGTCGTAACCGGCAATCACCGCGAAAATCCGCGCTACGTCGCTTACCCGGCGGGCCATCGGCCCGATAGTGTCCTGACTAGGCGAAACGGGCATTGCGGCGGTGTTCGGCACCCTGCCGACAGTGGGGCGCAGCCCACTCACACCATTCATCGCCGCCGGTAGCCGCACCGAGCCCCCAGTATCGGAACCAAGAGCGCCCACGCACAGGCCCGCCGCCACCGCAGCCCCGCTGCCGCCGCTCGAGCCTCCGGGGACGTGCAACGGCGACCAGGGATTGTGGCACTGCCCGGCGACCGAGTTGTTGGACCGGATGCCAAAGCAAAGCTCGTGCAAGTTGGCTTTCCCGAGCACCACCGCACCCGCACCACGCAAGCGCTGCACGACGGGTGCATCGCGGTTCGGGATGTTGTTGGCGAGGAATTGGGCGCCGGACGTGGACTTGATGCCTGCGGTGTCTATATTGTCCTTGATTAACATCGGCATGCCGTGGAGCAAGCCAGTCCACTCTCCGGCATCCAACGCTTCGGCCGCGGCAATCGCAGCCTCGTCAGCCACGGTAATCACCGCGTTTAACGATTCGTTGACCGACTCAATTCGCTGCAGGCATTCATTCACGTCAGCAAGCGCTGACTGGATTCGTTGGTTCATAACGTCTCCTTCGGTCGGTCCTCAGTTCGAGCTCATATCTTCGCAAAGGTATGAAACTCACCGTTCTCCCCGAACGCATCGACGCGCGCGGGCAACCTGTCAATCAGTGCCCGGTCAAAAACATCGCCCACCGAGACGGCGCCGCCGGCACACTCGGTAACCGCGGAAATCTTGCACTCGACCCCGCTCGCTTCGAGGTCTTCAAGCAACGTCTCATAGGGCACCTGCCACAGGGGGAAATGCAGGGATGCGCCTTTGTCAGCGCCCAGGGGCGTCAACGCCGCCACGCGCCAGGCCCGGATGTGCTCAAGGTGTAAATCCCCGAAAACCAAGCGCTCAATTTGAGGTACAAGAGCGAGCCCCGTCGCAATACGCTCAACGTATTCGATCCCAGACACGAGAGGAATTCCGAGCAACGGCGCGTCGAGAGCCTCGGCCTGCCGTACCACTTGCTCGATATCCAACTCTTGATGGGCAACGATCCGACTGGGGGCATCGAAGGTGGTAACGAGCACCGTTGGGCACACACCCTCTCGCTGCAACGCCCGCCACGCCAAATAGCTGTCCTTTCCCCCGCTCCAAAAGAGCGTGTCCACCGGTCCAACCTCCGGCGGCGGATGGGTCAGCCAGGCGGGTTGGCAGATGACTTGCGGGCGCATCGACATCGGCACCGCTGCGTGCTCGTAGGGGCAATGGCGGCAACCGCTGCCGCAGCAGCGCTCGCGCGCCGAAAGCCCGAACGCGGTAAACACGTGATACCCGGTTTGCGGATCGACGTAGTGCGTGCGGCCTGCCTCGCAAGCGGCATCGTGCAACGTCCGGGCATCCACGCTCATGCTCATCCCAACCTCAGTTCTCGCTTAGCGCTCAAGCCTACCCGTCGCCACAATACCGGCTCACTCGGCCCCAACGCTCGCGCTCCGCGTGCAGGAGATCATTCTACGAACCCAGTTGTAATGATAACCGGCGCGAGCCGCGACATCGGCGCCTCATACGCCGCGGTCGGCGCCAACGACCGAAGCGCTGCGGCCGCGGCCGCCGTGGGGCCATTCACGCGCGCGGGGCTCGGCGATTGTGGTGCAAATCGACGTCGCGGTGCCGCGTGGGTCACCCCGACAACGTATTGGAGCGCGATGCGCCTCGATTTGATCCGAACCGACATGCCAAACGCAGCCAAGCTTGAAGTGATGGGGCCGCGTTTACAACGGGGCAAGCCGGAAGCAATCAGGCACTGCGTGCGATAACTTGCATCCGAGCGAGCCGGTTACGGCGCGGGGGCCAACATCCGCATGGCCGGCGGGCGAACTTGGCACACTACGCTCGAGGTCCTAAGCCATCTTCACGGCCGCGGCGTCGTGAAGCTCGAGGGCTTCGATGGCCTCTTCTCGCAGCTTGAATTTCTGGATCTTGCCAGTGACGGTCATCGGGTATTCCGACACGAACGTGACATAGCGCGGGATCTTGTAGTGCGCGATCTTCCCACGGCAGAAGGCTTTGACATCCTCGTCGGTCAGTGAGCTGCCCTCGCGTAACTGCACAGCTGCAAGCAATTCCTCACCGAACTTCTGATCAGGGATCCCAACGACCTGCACGTCCGCGATGTCCGGGTGACCGTAGAGAAATTCCTCGATTTCACGCGGATAGATGTTCTCGCCCCCCCGGATCACCATGTCCTTGATGCGGCCCACGATGTTGGCATAGCCATTCTCGTCCA
>Ga0310344_10003703_pt1 | contig 11362 bp, 11 predicted proteins | sample HC15DNA20200_MG_FD_203801 | JGI IMG/M metagenome (GOLD analysis project Ga0310344, IMG submission 203801) | Marine microbial communities from station ALOHA, North Pacific Subtropical Gyre - HC15-DNA-20-200_MG | ecosystem: Environmental > Aquatic > Marine > Oceanic | place: Pacific Ocean: North... | reverse complement strand
GACTGCCCAGAGACCACAGGAAACTTCCTCAGACTGGTGGATGATGAGTTCTACGACGGACTTCATTTCCACAGAGTCATCAAGAATTTCATGATCCAAGGAGGCTGCCCTCACTCGAGAGACCCTCATAACGGTAGAGCTGGAACCGGAGGGCCCGGCTGGAAGATTCCCTGTGAGACCTCAGCACTGGCCAAGAGGCACGATAGCCCAGGGCTGTTCTCGATGGCCAATGCTGGCCCTAACACCGGCGGCTCGCAGTTCTTCCTGACCACTGTCCCTACTCCCTGGCTCGATGGCAACCACGCTGTGTTCGGAAAAGTTGTGAAAGGAATGGAAACAGTATACAAAATCGAGAATTGCGATACTCAGCCAGGAGATAGACCGTATGACCCCCAGAAGATAATCAAGGTTGAGAGGGTTTAATAAAACGGCTTACTGATAGTCTTTCATAGAGTTTATTAATAACTAATTAATGCCAATTGTATGGCAAAGCACCGTGCGGGAGACCGCCGAATAATCAGTATCAGCATACCAGAGGAAACAGCGCGCAAGTTAGATCGAAAGGTCGGCAAGGGAAGAGAGGACGGCAGGTCTGCGACAATAGCTAGAATGATCCACGAATCACTAGATTCTGAGTCCGATGAGAGGCCACCAGATCCCCCCGTCACTTCGCGTAGCGCCAAGGCAAGACCGGATGCAATCAGAATCGAGAAGGACACGATGGGTGAGGTCGAAGTACCAGCTGACCGTTACTACGGGGCCCAGACCGCGAGGTCTCTAATCAACTTCGATATCGGAGACGATACCATGCCACGTTCAATCATTCGGGCATTCGGGATTCTCAAGCAAGCAGCAGCTGAGACCAATGTCAGCTTGGGTGCTCTCGACTCCGACATCGGCTCCTTAATCTCAAGCGCCTGTGATGAGGTAATATCGGGCTCTCTGGATGAGCACTTCCCACTCAGGATATGGCAAACCGGCTCTGGAACGCAGACTAACATGAATTCAAACGAAGTCATCGCAAATCGGGCCATTGAGATATCAGGCGGAACCATCGGCAGCAAGACACCAGTCCACCCAAATGACCATGTCAACCGAGCTCAGTCTAGTAACGACACCTTCCCTACAGCCATGCACATCGCTGCTGCAGAGGAAACATATCACCGTCTGCTACCTTCTGTCAGGCACCTACGAGATGAGTTGGAAACGAAGTCGAGGGAATTCTCTGGAATAGTGAAGATTGGCAGAACGCATCTGATGGATGCAGTACCTCTTACGCTAGGCCAAGAGTTCGGTGGCTACGTGTCTATGCTGGATTCAGATATCTCCAGAGTAGAGCACTCTCTCGAGGACTTGCTTGAGTTGGCCCTTGGAGGAACTGCAGTTGGAACCGGACTCAATACCCATCCCGACTTCGCTGACGCGGTGGCAGCGAGAATCGCTGACAAGACTGAGATGCCGTTTGTCAGCGCCGAAAATAAGTTCGCGCAACTCGCTGCCCACGATGCAATTGTGGCGGCTTCGGGTAGTCTGAACACATTGGCGGCTTCGCTGATGAAGATCGCCAACGACATTAGATGGCTAGGTTCTGGGCCGCGATGTGGTTTTGGAGAGTTGGCTTTGCCCGCCAACGAGCCGGGATCAAGCATCATGCCCGGCAAGGTGAACCCGACTCAGTCTGAAGCCATCACCATGGTCTGCTGCCAGGTCATGGGCAATCACTCAGCACTCTCGATAGGAGGAAGCCAGGGCAACTTTGAGCTTAACGTGTTCAAGCCCATGATGATACACAACTATCTGCACAGTGTTAGACTTCTATCTGACTCATGCCGCTCCTTCTCAGACAAGTGCGTGACTGGACTGGAGGCTAACGAGGACAATATTGCTAGACATTTAGAGAATTCACTCATGCTGGTGACGGCACTGAATCCACATATCGGGTATGACAATGCAGCTAAGATAGCTAAGAATGCACATCAAAACGGTACAACCCTTAGAGAAAGTGCACTTGAACTCGGCCTACTGACGGATGATCAATTCACTAATTGGGTTAAGGCCGATGAAATGATTGGGCCACGAGACTGATTGGTCAGAAAGGCTCCGCATACGTTGCAGTAGAATTTGGGGGCCGATGCAGGTGGGAGCAGTCAGGAGGGGTTCCGCACATGGGGGAGCTTCCCCCCTCCTGTTCTACTCCGCAGGGTCCGGGTGTCCCCTGGGCCCTAAGGCCCAGGTTTCCCCGGGTAGACTCCTCCAGAACCTCTAGGGTTCTTTTGTCGCGCTCGGTGATTTCTCACTTCGCTCATCTTCTCTCTCCAAGGGGGTCGCCTCCCTCTTCGCGTTCTCCGTTTCCTCTCCTGGCTATTCTCACCATTCCTCTCCACGGTCCGATACAACTTCCTCCACGGATCTCTCCGCCCTTGTTCGTTCGTGTTTCCCTCCGTTTCCTTCCCTTTCCTTGCGTCCAGTTCTCTCCACTTTGTTTCCCACGCCGTTTCCAGTTCCAATCTCTTTTCCCCTTCCACGCGTATCTCATCGGGATAGTACTCTGCCTCGGTTTTGGTTTTCCCCGTTGCCGGTTCGGTTTCGCTTTTCCTCAGCTTCCTCCTCCGTTTCCTCCGGTTTCCTTCCCTTTCCTTCCCTTTCCTTGCGTCCAGTTCTCTCCAGTTCTCTCCACCTTCGTCCTCTTCGGTTCTCCCGTTGTCTTCCCGCCCACATGGCGTTCCGACTATCCCCCGTTCTCCTTCCGAATCCCGGGTTCTACCGCCGCTTTTTCGCGGCTCGGTTTCTGTGGCCCGCGGGTCGCGCCGAAGCGCCCCCACACCAGCTCCAAAGAAGCGGCAAAGTTCACAGGGAAAGCGGCGGTAATTAAACCTTTCTTTATTTCAGAGCAGTACAGCGGAAATAAGGGTCATATATTGTTAATTTCCACTGCATTTCAGCCACGCCGCAGTCTCCTTAATCTATCCATCATCTCTCTCTTTCTAGCATCATCCTCGTTATCCGCCGAATCATCACTCAGGCGTCGAATGAGTACACTTTCCTCTACGAAATATATGGAACCACTTTCGTCCCCTAGGATAATCAAGTTGCCCTGAGAGTCTGAATTCTGAATTTTGTACTCATGACTCAACTCTAACAGATTGTCGCCAAGCTCTCGTCCTAGGACCGTAATGCCTCCGTCCGAACAAACCCAGATGCCCTTGTCTTGACTAGGAAAAGGCCCTAGCGAAAGTGTTGTGATTGATCCTCTGGAGGCGCTACTCCAACCGGCACTTGAGATGACCTGGCCGCTTTCTAAACCCGCAATTGTCTCACCTTCGACTCCCAGTACAGAACTAACTGGAGATTTGCCCACCAGTATCGAACTACTGCCAATCTCGCTGATTTTACCATTAGAGTGGCCAAACAGAATCCGATTGCTGGCGGTAGTTCCGCATGTGACAGGCCCTTCACCAACCTCAAGATGCTCCAATTCTCCATCTGCCAATCTCAGAGCACCGCACCTAGGTCTTCCTAGACCGAGAAACAACCCACTGTCATTTGATCCGAAGAACCAGCAACGCTCGCCAATGGTCCAGCGTTGCTGCAACTCACCCGAATCATCAAACTTCCAAATCGTTGACTCGGTATAGTCACCGATCTCGATTTCATACACCGACGAGGTAGCCCAGATACCTGTATCGGAAACGAGGACATAATCGCTAGATCCTTCCAACTCCCTACTCCAAACCATCTTACCACTATCATATTCCAGACAGTGGATCATAACCGACTCGGCTACATACACTACGTCGTCGAAGAAGTCGATATCGCTGATAGGTCCAGACATTTCGATTTGCCACACCGTTTCACCAGAGTCTGCCATCCAGCATGCTAGGGTACCTTCCTGCGAGCCCGCAAACACTCGTCCGTCGTACATTTTGAGAACTGTACATTGGCCTCCAATGTCTCTTCTCAACGATGAGACGGAAGATAGAGCAAGCCCGGTCACGCCCCCCCACAGGGACCATCCAATATCGTAGTTTTGTGCCTATGTGGCTAATCCGTATAGCCGCTCCACTTTCTCGCGCAAGTAGTCGACGAAGGCATCTGGAGAAGGAGGAGAGCCGGTGGCCTCTTTGATTAGATCTGCTGGCTCAAGGATACTACCTCTCTGGTGGACATGCTCACGCATCCATTCAAGCAGAGGGCCAAACTCTCCATTACGCATCTGTTCATCGTGTTCAGAGAGATCCTCACGTGCAGCTTCCAACAACTGCGCGGCGTACAGGTTGCCCAAGGTGTAAGTAGGGAAGTAGCCGAACGCACCCATCGACCAGTGAATATCCTGCAGAACTCCGAGAGATCGGTTCGGTGCCCTGATTCCTAGGAACTCTTCGTACATATCATCCCAAGCATCAGGTAGGTCGTCGACCTCTATGTCGCCAGCGATTAATTTCTTCTCAAGCTCATATCGAATCATAATGTGCACATTGTATGTTGCCTCGTCAGCCTCGACTCGAATCAGACTAGGCTCGACGAGATTGACGGCCTGCCACAACTGCTCGGCCGTAACTCCGGCCATATTCTCCGGAAAACATTCCTGCCAGAGTGGCAGTGCCCACTCGCAGAATTCACGCGAGCGCCCGACCTGATTCTCCCACAACCTGCTCTGACTCTCATGAACGCCCAGGCCATTGGCCTCTCCGGCGGGTTGGAAATCCAAATCTCGCCTTCTGCCCTGCTCGTAGGTGCCATGTCCGGTCTCGTGCATGGAGCCGTAAAGTGAGCCGAAAGGGTCCGATTCGTTGTATCGGGTGGTCCAACGCACATCATCGGGATTGGCTCCGCCACAGAATGGGTGCGTGGAAGCATCCCTTCTTCCAGCCGAGAAGTCAAAACCAATTGCCTCAGAGACCGATTGGCTAAGAGACTCCTGTCCAGATCTGGTCCAGATGTTGTCTTTGACCCAAGACATATCTGGCCGCGCCCCACTCTCATTGACCTGCTTAATTAGTGGGGCAACATTATCGCGTAGGCCCGCGAAAAGAGGATCGACTCTGGCTACACTAAGTCCTGTCTCGTACTGATCCAGCAGAGCATCATAGCGCAACTCAGCATATCCTAGGTAGTCTGCTTTACGCCTAGCTATGTCGATAGCCTTCTCCAAATCATCTCTGAAGATGGAGAAATCATCCTTGGCGCGAGCCTCAGTCCACGAAATTTGCGCTCTTGAGCGATGCTTTGCCATCTCTTCGACGAACTCAGTAGGAAGTTTGGTTGCCTTCTCGTAAGACTCTCTTGCCAGTCTTACATTGGCTGATTGCACCTCATCGAGACTCTCCTTTGACTCCAGTTCGGCGAGCAACTCACCCACCCGCGGGTCGGTTAATTTCTGGTGACCTGTCTTGGATATCCAAGCTAATTGCTCGGCCCTCAATGCGGCTGCCTTGGGAGGCATCAGAACCTCCTGATCCCAGCCCATAAGGCCCCCAATCTGGCCTATAAGGTCGATGTCCTTCAGTCTCTCAAGCAATTCATCGTATGCATCCATGAACTCGCGAGAGGGGTCTCAGACACATAGGTTGCGGAGGCGATTTCAGACTTAGACCTCGACTCCTAGTAGTCCTCTGAGTGCAATACCGATTATGTATGAAATTAGACTGACCACACCAAGAATACCTGCCATTTCCATAAATCGACTACTGAACGAAGCTTCCTCTACAACTGATACATAGAAGTTGAACACCGCGACTATCAATAGACCAATTATGAAGGTGCAAAGCAGGGCTTGGGCATGCGGTTCCAATCCATGAAAATCAGGACTATCTGCGGTTAAGATAAGATAGGGAGAGACCAGTAATAGAACGGTAATCAGATACGAAACCCAAGTGAAGAACGCCGCCTTGACTGCAGATTCACTCTTCTTCTCGGCTCTCGAGGACAGGTACTCGGAAGCCCCCATGCTGAAAGCGGCGGCAATCCCGGTTACGAGTCCGGCTAGAGCCACTAAATTCAGGCTCTGCAAAGCGAAAGTAAGCCCGGCTAGAGCCCCAGTCAATTCAATTAGGGCATCTGACATGCCTAGCACAACGCTACCCGAATAGCGCAAACGCTCCTCATCGAGCATACCAATCATATTCTCCTCGTGTGCTTCTTCTTCATCTGCAATATCATCTAGGCCAAGCTCCCGATATTCAGCGGCGGCGTCCTGTTCTGTAGACTCCATCATTTTGACAGAGAATGTGAACCCGAACAACCTAGCCAGCATTATTTGCCTGCGGACCTTACCCATGTCCGCATTGACCTTTTCACCTGTCATGTTCTCAATAACAGCCTCATGTCGCTCTTCCTCAAGACCAATCCCTTCCAAAATGGAACGATTGACCGGGTCCTTCTGCATCCTCGCTAGACGACGGTACACTTCAGCCTCAGTGGCTTCCATTCGCTGTAGCCTCAATAAGCGAGCACGCCGGGCTTCTTCCACAATATAGCCTGAAGGCATTATCTATTGAATCTGACCAAGTCCTATACGGGGTGCGCAGCATTGCGAACGCTTGATGCATGCCCCTCCTCTCGCGAATCCTCATGGCGTCCAGAGATACGAGACCAAGTGTCCCTGTCGCTGACCGTATACTCATGCACCTTTGGGAGCAGGACCATCAGGCGGACCACTACCTAGTCAGCTACGAAGTGACGCGACCCGGGATAGCCGAAATCTGCGCCCTACATCCTCCAAATGTCTCAAGATCCATGCGCGAACTGATGTCAAGCGGATTGGTTTCAGAGCACACCAGAACAATTCGAGGGGAGGATCGCAGGCAGAAGACATGGCAACTCACAGAAGACGGGCGAGCCGAGGCAAGAGAGAGAATCAGTGAGATGAGAACGAAGATGGTTCTTGTGAGGGGAAACGACGGCAAACTGCTCGAAGTTAGGGCTGATCGGGCAGCCAACCATCTCAGGACCAATCTCACTCTTCTCCAGGTGTTGATGCACGCCCAGCACGAGGGGGTACTGAACTTCGGAGACATTCGCTTCGGAGCCATCGTCAGGACTGAATCATCAGACCTACCTCCTCCGGGCTCGCTCTCACTGCTTGCCGGTGCCCATTCGACCTATCACACCAAGCCCCCGCAGACTAGAACCGTCCACGGACGCTCAGAGCAGAGAGAGATCCTTGATTCCTGGTACTCGTCTGAAACTCCCTCCTTCGTACTCTCGGGTATTGCCGGATGCGGCAAGACAACTCTGACCTCCTTCTGGATGGATGGAATTCTGGATAAGAATCCTGACCTTATGGCGATGTACTATCCCTGCCAGCCGTGGGACTCTCCCTTGGGTATAGCAACTAGCCTCCTACACCGCTTGGGAATCAGTACTGAAGATTCATCCGATGACCCATATGGAGTCATCGATACGCTGCCTTTGAAGCCAGGGGCGAGACTCGACTTAGATTTGTACAGACGTCGCATAGTGGCGCATCTGCAAGATGAGGACGGCCATAGGGGCGAGCAGACTCAGCAATTCCTGTTGATACTCGATGATGTACACAATCTTGGCATCGATGGCAACCACCTACTGGGTGCATTGCTGCAGATAACCGAGACCACCTCGATGAGACTCCTTTTGATTTCTAGGACCAGTATGACATTCTACGACAGGCGCGATGTACACACTAGAGGAAGGGTGCAAGAACTAGCACTTTCGGGCTTGACCCTTGAAGAGATATCACAGTGGCTGGATACTCTTGAGCTGCCAAGCAAGGCGCCTGCGGAAGAAATTCATCGGGCAACAGGAGGCCACCCTCTTGCGGTGGAACTCCTTGAGATGTACGGCCAAACTCTCCACGACGACTGGCTCCGCTTCCTAGATGAGGAAATACTCGACGTACTCCCAAACGATCGCAGAGAGATTCTTGCCTTGCTCGCGGTAGCAGACAAGCCGATTCCCTGGGACTCACTAGCCAGTGCCGCCGGCTTTGATGGCCTCCCTCCCTCTGACCTAATTGAGCGAGGGCTGATGCTGGAATTGAACGATGGGATGTGGTTGCATGAGGCCCTGAGAGCCAGATTATTGAGAGAAGTTGGCGCCCCGCTGGAGGAGCGCGCAAGAAAACTGCGAGAAGTCAGCGATTAAGCCATGTGACGATTCAACCAGTCATCCATACTTGGCTTGGGAAGGGCCCCAGTCATCCTGTCGACAACCTGTCCTCCTCGGAACAGGACCAGATTAGGAATCCCTCGAACCCCGTGCCTTCCAGGTGTGATTGGATTGGTATCTGTGTTTACTTTGGCTATGGTTATGTCACGTTCACCAGCGATTTGTTCGAGTACAGGAGCGACTGCTCTGCACGGCCCACACCATGGGGCCCAGAAATCCACCAGTACCCACTCATCACTACTTGTCACAACATCGAAGTCCGCATCGGTCGCATTCACTATCTTACCCAAGGTCCCACCTACACCAGCCGGGTGCCTTCCATTCTATCAATCTGTGTCCTGCCAAGTATGCGAACTTCCGCAGGGATTGTGAACCCCAGACTCATCCCCGTGCACATGGATATTACTCCGAGCATCCTCACAGCCGACTTCGCCAGACTCGGTGAGACTCTTGAGGAAGCCGTTGATGCAGGGATAAATTGGATACACATGGACGTCATGGACGGCAACTGGGTAGTAAACCGAACAATCACCTTTGGACCCGCTCTAATTAGATCGGTCAGAGACAGATTGGGCCCCGAAGTTACAATCGACTGCCATCTAATGATTACTAATGCTGAGGATACTTGGAAGCAGTACGCTGATGCCGGCGTTGACATGATAATTGCCCATATTGAAGCCGTTGACGACTTCCCCGCACTCATCACCAAGATGCGTGGAGCCGAGATGGGAGTCGGCTGCGTACTCAATCCCGACACGCCGGCCGAGGATGTGATATCGCTCCTACCAGATCTGGATCTGGTGCTAGTCATGTCGGTGGTTCCTGGTAAGGGGGGCCAGTCGTTTATGCCAGACGTCGAGGACAAAGTTCGAGCCTTCCGGGCGGCCATCGATGAACAAGAATCCAACGGCGGCCGTAAAGTCAAGCTGATGATTGACGGCGGCATCAAGGATCACAACGCGGCTATGGTCGCAGAGTGGGGAATAGATATCGCCGTTGTCGGCTCGGGCCTAATCAATGACCGAGGCAGCATCGCTGAGAATCTCGCCGCTATCCACCAAGCCATGAGATAATCCTCGACGAGGATTCAAAGCACACTACCCCAAGCGCTCTTCAATGGTAACAGAGCAATGGATGGTGGAAGAGATACTCAAGATTGTCCCCGATGCTCAGGTAGAGGCATCTGACTTGCACGGTAGCGGAGACCATTTCCATGTTAGGGTTATTTCAGAGAGTTACGAAGGTGTTCGACCACTACAGAGGCAGCGACCGATTCTGAATCACTTCAAGCCGTATATCGCACAGAATATTGTACACGCACTGGATCTCAAGTGCATGACTCCAGAGCAGGTCGAGGGAGCGGGCCAGACTGCCTTCGACCCACACGGTGAAGAGGTGGAGTTCTTTGGGGTGCACATCCGCAGACCGGACAAGGAGTGATGATATGACAGAGTTCAATTGGACACCCGATGAATTGCAAGAATTAGTTGACAACAATAGACTGGTCCTGTTCATGAAGGGGACGCCCGAGCAGCCACAGTGCGGATTTTCGAACCGCGCAGCCATGGTCCTGCAACAGTTGGAACAACCATTTGTCAGCGTCAATATCCTATCCGATCACCGCGCAATACCTTCTGTCTGTGCTTGGTCTGATTTCCCGACCATGCCACAGATATTTGTACACGGCGAACTCATTGGTGGCTCCGACATCGCTCTCGAGATGTTCCAGAGCGGAGAAATGCAGCAGATGCTTGCCGACGGCGATGCAGCCACTGAGTGAGGAGATTGTATGGTGCCGGCGGAAGACCGCCGCACGATGCTCATAGCACTGGCAGGAGCCACGGTAATTTCGTTTGCTCCGTTTCTGTATATTCGTTCTGATACAACGCCACTGACCGGAGCATTCTATCGAATGCTGTACGCACTTCCTTTGTTGGGATTATTGGTTTGGACATCAAAGAAGGAAGATCCACGAAACACAAATTCACGCTGGCTTGCATTTGGTGCCGGAATCCTACTGGCTATCGATTTCGCAGGATATCACAGCGCCATCGATTACATCGGCAGCGGAATTGCAACATTGATTGGGAACTCCCAGGTCATCATTGTCACATTGGTCACTTGGTGGCTGTTTGGTGAGAGGCCGAATAAATTCATTCTATTCTCATTACCAATTGTGATGTTAGGATTATTGCTAGTGTCTGGTGTTTGGGACAAAGCCCCATATGGCGAAGATCCAGTAAAGGGAGTCATTGGTGGCATTGTAGCAGCCGTATTCTATTCCTCTTTCTTGATAGCTTATCGGCAATCGAATAGAATTGGTGCACCAGCGGTCAATGCGCAGTTCGATGCCACTGCTGGAGCAACACTAGGTATCTTGTTTCTAGGGACTATTCCACTAACTTCTCTTGGTGTTGAAGCCATTGAGCATTCGATAACTTGGCCCAGTCATGGCTGGTTAATTGTACTGGCAATTTCCTGCCAAGTGATTGGTTGGATTGGGATAACATACGCGCTTCCCAGACTGCCGGCTGCGCACACTTCCTTTGCAGTCCTGCTACAGCCTGTTCTGACCATCGTTTGGGGAATACTGCTCCTAGACGAAACCCCCTCTTTCCAGCAGTCTATGGGGATGATTATGATTCTAGGGGCCATTATCGCCGTTACAATGTATGGTTCGACCACCACAGAAGATAAAGCCTAACTCACAGACTCTTCTTGCGTAATTAGTGACATTTTGACCTGATACTCGACATATGAAATTGTGAGTGTGACCTCTTCGCCATCCTCACAGTCACAAATAGTTCCCCAGACTGCATATGTATCGACTCTAATCTCAATCCTCCACTCTCCAGTCCCCGTTCCGTTGTACAACTCCCAAGACGCCCGAGCCTCCTCTTCTGTACCTTCAAAACCAGAAGCATTGGGTATGTCAAGTGAGTAATCATACCAGATTTTATCCCAAGGCTCGGTCTTGTCAGCATCACAGTCCTGACTTGAAGCATCCGTACTGGATAAACTGTACAACTGAGTCTTAGATACGCCTGTATCATACACCTCTACCGTGACCATATCGCAACCGACAATACCTCCTGGTTGTTCATCCTCTTCACCCCAGTAGGCTCCGATATAGATCTTAGAGACATTATTCGGCATTGGGATATTCAATGTCACCACCTCTGTTGTATCGTCATTAATGAAATAGGTCTGAACATCT
>Ga0310344_10003701_pt1 | contig 11363 bp, 11 predicted proteins | sample HC15DNA20200_MG_FD_203801 | JGI IMG/M metagenome (GOLD analysis project Ga0310344, IMG submission 203801) | Marine microbial communities from station ALOHA, North Pacific Subtropical Gyre - HC15-DNA-20-200_MG | ecosystem: Environmental > Aquatic > Marine > Oceanic | place: Pacific Ocean: North... | reverse complement strand
GTGAGTATTAGTCCAAGGCCAGACATTAATATTCCGATTATGATTACTTTCCGAGGACTGGTTCTGTCTATTATGTATCCTACTAGAGGGGATAGAAATCCACTCTCGACTTGGCGGATTGAAAAAGCTCCAGAGAGTAGGGTTCTCGAGACACCGAAGTCCCTAAGGATCGGCAGAAAGAACGCGGTGAAACCTTGCCATATTGACATTCCAATGTAGGAGTTCAACACTATGCTTGCGGCTACTATGTACCATCCATAGAATATCCTAGGTTTTTGACGATTCTTAGACAGAAAAACCTCCAGATACAATTTGCATACAGAAAATTAACGTGGAAAACATAATCAGGCAACTGAGAAATACTATGCTAATATCATGGTTGTAAGCAAGTAATATTTAAAAAGAAATAGAGTGTTCACGCCTAAATCTATGGAATTATGATTATTTATGGTTGTTAAGAATAAAATAAATACAATAATGTTTGATGTTTTTGGAACCATTTTTGACTGGCATAGTTCCATCGTGAATGAATGTTCTTTTTTTGCTCAGCAGAACAATGTATCTTTCGATCATGTCAAATTTACTAATGATTGGAGATCAGGATTCAGAAAGTTACAAAAACAAGTTTCAGGTGGTGTAAGGGAATATTTGTCTATGGACGCGATACACCTTGAGGTGCTTAATATACTTTTATCAGACTTTAATATTCTAGGAATTGCAGAAAAAGAAAAAGTTAGGTTTAACCAGTCATGGCATCGATTGATTCCTTGGGAAGATGTGAAACCAGGACTGTACGATTTAAAGCGACATCATGTCATAACCACTTTGTCTAATGGTAACTATTCGATGCTGCTAAATTTAGCAAAAAACTCTCATCTACCGTGGGATTGTATATTGTCAACTGAATTATTTGGGACATACAAGCCAGATCCGAGAGTTTACATTGGGGCTATAGGTTTGTTGGGGTGTGAGCCTGAGCAAACATTGATGGTTGCTTCTCATGGTTATGATTTGGATGCGGCTAAATCTGTTGGTATAAAAACATGTTATGTTTATCGGCCAGATGAATTTGGAAACGGAAAAAGTGAAGATTCTGGTGACACTGCTAGATTCGATTTAGTAGTAGATAGTTTTACAGAGATCACAGGGTCGATATTATAGCATTTCCATTATGTTGCAGAGTGTGTTTGGGGATTTTCATTTGGGTTTTATGTTGCGAAACATAACGTAGAGGATTATGTCATAAGTTATCTTTGTAACACTTCCTACTATGAATGGAGCACTGGCGCCCATAATTTGCCATAATATAGTTGAAGTGGAAGGGCCTATAGTTCCGGTTACATTTCTGCCCACTACATGCATGCTGGCCATAGATACACGTTCTTCAGATTCCAGTATACCCATTGTATAGGAATCCCTTGGAGGTACGTCCATTTGGCTCAAAAATGACCTTAACTGCCAGAGTATAATTGCTATAGTTGCATTCGGAGCAAAGGCCGCTGCTAGTAGAAACAAATTTGCAGGTATATGTGTGAATACCATTGTGTTTATGAGGCCGAATCTATTAGATAATTTCGCCGATATCCATAATGATGTAGCTGAAAATATGTGAGAGAAGAAGAACACTAACGCTAAAGAACCAACATCAAGTCCAAAATTGGATTTAAACCAATATGCTACTAAACTTTGTATTATCAAAGATCCGCCAAAAGCGTCTAAACTAAAAAGACCTACCAGTGTAAATATAATATTCCTGGAGGGCAACTTGAACGGATTTATCCATTTTGCACTTGATTTTGAGACTTCGAAATCAATAGACAATCGAGAATAACAGATAGCGCTAGATATTAATATTACAGAAAACGTAAAGAACATAATCTGTATTGAGAATAATGTGCTTAATCCAAAAATCTGTCTATATATCTCTGGTGTGCCTGCGGCTAGGGCTCCGAATGCGGCACATATAGTGGCAGATATTCTATAAAGAGCGAAAAGATCAGTTCTTCTGTTCGGTGATGAAGCGTCGGATAAACTTGCTTGTTCTATGGGCAGTAGTGCTTGAGCACTACCTTGTCCATCTTTTCCGTCAAAATTGCCAATAAAAGCTACAATCATAAGTAATGGAAAATGATCTATAAGAGCTAAAATAGAACCACAAACGGCAGTGATGCCAGTGAAAATTATTAGAAGACGTCGTCTTCCTATCCTGTCTCCAAATATGCCCACAAAAAATGCAAAAACTGCACCTCCTGCTACTCCAGCACTGAAGAAGGCACCCACCTGGATAATTGTGAATCCTATATCAGCTAAATATATGCCTAGCAATATGGCAATGAAAGCGTGAGCGAATGTGTTAAGAGATTTTGATATAACGATAATTTTGCCGTTATAACTTACCCATGATAGAGAAAGATTTTTTGGGACATTCATAGTGTATTTTTGTTTAGGCTTGGGTTTTCGGCGTGGGTGCCCTTCCGAAACTGAATGTATGTCTTCTAAAACCTTCTGCGTATTCGAGTCCGTGGCTCTTAGCCAGTTCAGATGTGTTGCTAAGTATACGCTCTTCTAGAGCGTCAGGGTCACCGATTTGACTCTTGTGCTCCTTAAGTGCATTAATCTTATGGTGTATGGAGTCTGATATATCAACTATAACGTCAGGGTTTTCAGTCATAGTAGCGTATATTTCCAATACCTTATGAGTTTCAAGCCCTGCTTCTAATTGCTCAGGAAAATGAAGGTGATCTCGGGCGTATGGGTAAACAGCGTCGAAAGTAGCTTGACCTGCATTACGATGGTCTCTGTGGTTATGCCTTGCTCTCCAAGGGTCCTGGCATATAACTATATCTGGTTTAAATTTCCTTATTTCTCTTACAATTTTTCCTATAAGTTCTACGCTTGCCTCTAGTTCTCCATCTCCATAACCTAAAAATGTAACTCCTGTTGCCCCTATTACTGAGCAGGCCCCTCTTTGTTCAGACTCCCTTATGACAGCCAATCTATCCGAGGTCATTGTCAGGTCATTGCTGCCCTTGTTTCCGTTGGTACAAACCACGTAGGCCAGCTCCATACCATTATTTACAAGCTTTGCAAGGGTTCCTCCACATCCAAATTCTGCATCATCTGGATGTGCCATTACCACTAGCGCTCTCTTATATGTTAACCATGGCTCTGAGGGGTTTTCATTTTCAGGATATTGAGTCGTCATATTATCTCCAAGTTTTGTAATAAGGCACAGGGGCTATTATAACATCTGTATAATATTCAATCACTAAGGATCATATTTGTAATTTGACAGCCAAGTCATTAATATCTGACGCTTCTATGTCGAAGGCATCATCAGTATCAGTGTCAGTTACAGGGTTCGGTCCATATTCTAGAGGGCGCGGAATATATGCTGTTCTAAGGCCTACTTTTTTGGCTGCCATCAAATCTCCTTTATGAGCAGCCACCATCAATATTTCACTCGGGTCTTTCTCAAGCAAAGATACAGCTGTTTTATATACTATTGGATCAGGCTTGTATGCTTTGGCTAACTCCGCTGAGAATATACAATCCCAAGGCAGTCCAGCATTCTTAGCCATATTTATGAGTAAGGAAATATTTCCATTAGATAGAGTGCCGATTATGAAGTTGGTTTTCAACTTAGTTAAACCAGAGACCGAATCGGGCCAAGGCATTAACCTGTGCCATACTTTGTTCAAGTTTTGTCTTTCTCCTTCGTTTAGGTTTGTGATATTAAATTCAATCAGTAATTCATCCAATGCCATACGATGCAATGAATCTAGATTTGTCCATTGGAGACTCCCAGAGCGCACCTTCTCCATGAAGGGGCCGTATTTACCTCTCCATTTATCGGCGAACGAGTGCCAATCTGTTTGGATGTTTTTAATCTTACCGAGTTTCTCACACTCGTTGATTATACTAGTTCTCCAATCCACTACAGTCCCGAATACATCAAAAATCAAGGCCTTAATTTCCTGTTTGTTACTCACTTTATTTACTGATCCACCATCTTCGTATTTTGTAGAACCGTCTACCAACTGAGAATATAATCAATGGCAATAATATCAGGTATATTTTAACACCAAACACTTCAATATCCCTGACTTCCTTTATTTCAACTCCTGCGAAATATGCTATAGCCAGTATCGAAAAACCTATTACAGATCGAAAAATGACGAAATATCCTAAAGTTATGAAAATATCTCGTTTATTCTCCGTGAGTTTATTTATAATTGTTTTGGTGGGCATGCTTTTATAGCTTATTATATGGGTTTTTCGAGAGTATGTTTCATTGTTTTGTGTTCACCTTATTGCATTTCAGGTGTTTTGTATTAGCAATAATATGCTAGACGTCACTGCGAGTATAGCTGTTAACTCGATTTTGTTGATACCTTCTTTGAATATCTTTTGTGTAATAAGAATTGAGAATAGAAGTTCTATTTGCCCAACCGTTTTTACGTAAGCCACTTGAGTTAGAGCAAATCCTGTAAACCAACCTATAGACCCAACTGAGCTTGTGAGGCCAACTAGTGCTGATGTCCTCCAAAACACTTTTATCTTTTTAAATTCGGATAAGTCTTTGTATAAAATCCAACCACCAAGCAAGAATAGATTTATAGTAGATAGTGATATCAGTGTGAACGCGGCGTTCATAATTGAGTTGTCATTATCTAACACAAGTATCGCCTCTCGAATGAGTAAAGCATCTAGGGCGAATGTGCTTCCACATGTTATGCCTATCAAAGTAGATCTTTGTCTAATACTGAATAACAAAGATTTCCATGTGATTGAGTTTTCAGACATTGAAATCAATATCACGCCTAAAACGCCTATCGTTATAGCGATTGAGCCAAAGAAATTGACATATTCTTCGAAAAATACAGCTCCAATTATAGCTGCTTGTATAGCTTCGGTTTTGGCATAAGCTGTACTAACGGCAAAATTCCTGTGAGAAAACAGCGAAACAAGAAGGATCGTGGCGATAATTTGAAATATACCTGCTGCTATGCAATAAGCTACAAATGGAGGATTAATTGCTGGTATCTCTAAACCAGTAGTATTGAGAATCATTATGTAAATTATCACCACTGGTAATCCGAAGCTGTACCTAACCCAAGTAATTGCTTCTGATGAGAGATTTTGTTTCAGTGATTTTTGCAAGCTAGTACGGGTAGTCTGCATTACGGCGGCAAAAATAGTTATAAATACCCAGTTGTACATATTCATATGATATGCCAAATCCCATTGGAACGTTATATTATATTCACATAAAATTATTTGGAATTTGGAGTAAGCGTAATGGCATATTTGATTAACCATATACACATTAGAGCTAAGGATCCTATGGCTTCAGCGGCTTGGTACGAGAAATTTTTCGGTACGAAAGTATTGTCTTCCAGAGAAGTTATGCCAGGTACAATAACAGTTTCTATGGACACGGGTGGCCCAGTCAGATTAAATATATCTTCTCAAGTATCAGGGTCGTCTGACTATGAAGGATCTGCGGAACTGAATACATTAGGATTGGAACACTTTGGGTTCAGCACTGATGACATAGAGGCAGATATATGCGAATTCGAAAATCATGGAGTAAGAATTGTATTGCCCATAACCGAAGTTGGATCAGGAGCAAAGTTGGCTTATATAGAGGGCCCTGATCATGTGTTAATAGAATTAGTTCAATCAGCAGCTAAGTAATTGAATTTATAGCGGAAATGGGGATGGCAATTTATGATAAATGAAAAAGAGATACGAAATTTGATGAAAAATGTGGAGAATCTTCTGGAGGTTGTTGGGGAACCATCTATATTGTCCACATTATCTGATCGTCAGATGAGAATCCGTGACTACGCAGGTGCAACCTACGAAACATTGTCTTGGGTGTTAGGATATATCGATACATATGACTTCAAAACCGAATACGCGAGACTCGATGAACTAGAATCCATATTGGAGTAAAGGATTCGTTTCAAAAAGGTCCCATATTGGATCGATTTGGATTATAATCATAGATAACCATTTATCGGAAAATTAGTTTTGGTTAAATTCTCGAATTTGGGAGGATAATTCATGACTACATTGCTGGATGAAAGTGTTGTAAGGCCACAAGCTCTGTCAGGTATACGTGTTTTGGATTTCACTTGGGTACGTGCAGGTCCTTGGGGATGCAGGTGGTTGGGAACATTGGGTGCTGAAGTAATAAAGATTGAATGGCCTCAAACGCCTGACATGATAAGGAATCCTGGATTAGTAACGTTACCAGGAATTGAGCCTAGTTTGAATTCCAATTATATGTTCAATGATAGCAACGCGAACAAATTGAGTATAAGTGTCAATCTTAGATCGGAGAAAGGATTAGACTTAGTTAAGCGTCTAATAGCAGTATCCGATATTGTTGTGGAAAATTACAGTTCTCGGGTGCTGTATAACTGGGGAATATCCTATGACGAAATGACTAAGATTAATCCTGAGATAATATACGTGTCCCAGGCAGGGTTTGGTCATACCGGTAGGAATCATACATATACAACTATGGGTCCAGTTGCTCAGGCTCTATCTGGTATGACCCATTTATCAGGTTTGCCAGGAGAACAACCTGCAGGTTGGGGATGGTCGTACTTGGATGATACGGGTGGTCTATATATAGCAATGGCTGCATTAACTGGTTTGAATCGGAGAAATATGACGGGATTGGGTCAACATATTGACCTTTCTCAAATGATGGTTGGCATACCCTTAAATGGACCCTCTCTATTGGATATAACAGTAAATGGTAGATCTTTGCAAAGAGAGGGATTTCCGCCGGGCAATCGAGCTCATTGGCCGGGTACTGATTTGTTAAATAATTATCGTGGACCTACAGTTGCGCCGCATAATGCATATAGAACTAAAGGTGGGGGTTACTACGATTGGTGTACTATTGTTTGCCTTTCAGACGAAGAATGGCAGAAATTACAAAAATTGATGGGAGATCCGTCTTGGGCGAATGATGAGAGATTTTCTACTTTAATGGGTAGAATCCAGAATCAGGAAGAATTGGATTCTGGTATCGAATCTTGGACTACCACTATAGAGAGATATGATTTAATGGAACTTTGTCAGTCGGCAGGAGTGCGATGTATGCCTGTTCAAAGCAATAAGGATCGTATGGAAAATGATCCTCAATTGAAACATAGGGGTATGTTCAATGAGTTGGACCACCCGGTATTAGGCAGACATAGGTTTCAAAATGCCCCCTTCCATCTGTCTGAATCGCCAGCGCTTAACCATATGCATGCCCCTTTGATAGGCCAGAATAACCGAGAAGTATTCGAGGGTATACTCGGACTTTCCCATGATGAACTGGCTGAAGGATATGAGGACGGTACATTTTGGCCATCTTCTGTTGAAAAATACGACTACATAAATAGAATTATTGAATCCACTGAAAAAGTTAAAGAAATCACCTTGCCCGTCAAGAAAGTTAATCGTAAAACCACCAACAGCAAAACTTCGAAAGGTCCGTTGAACGGAATAAGAGTTCTTGAACTATCGGATGAAAAAGGTCAATGGGCTGGGAAATTGATGGCTGATTTAGGAGCTGACCTTATAAAGGTTGAGCCTCCAGATGGTGAATCAACTCGTTCAGTTGGGCCATTTTTGAATGATATCCCTCATCGGGAGCGAAGTTTATCGTTTTGGCATTACAACACTTCGAAAAGAGGGATTACCCTAAATATTGAGTCACCAGATGGTAAGAATATATTTCGAAAACTTGCTTCTACAGCCGATGTCATCCTAGAAACCTTCCATCCAGGCTGCATGGAGTCTTTGGGTTTAGGATATAAAGAACTGTCCTTAGATAACCCAGGGTTAATAATGTGTTCCTTAACACCGTTTGGACAGACCGGACCATGGAAGGATTTTGCTACTACAGATCTAATACATTTATCAGCCGGGGGTCAGATGGGTTGTTGCGGATATAACGAAGAGGATGTGGATGATCCTCCTCCTATAGCGGGTGGGGGAGGGCAGGCCTGGCACATGGGCAGTCACTATTCCTATATTGCTATAATGGCAGCATTAAATTACCGTGCCGTTACAGGAAAAGGACAGTATATAGATTCCTCTGTACATGATGCTTGCGTGTTGACTACAGAAATGCATACTATGACATACGAATACACTGGTGAAGAAGTTCGTAGAAATACAGGCAGACATGCTTCTTCGGTTGCGAGTTTTAACATGCCTAAAAGCCAATTAATGTGTAAAGATGGCAAATATATTAATGCTGGGATAGCTCCTGCTAGATTAACACCGGAAAGACTTCGAGTCTTGGCTGAGTGGATGGACAGTTATGGTATGGCAGGGGATCTGTTAGACGATAAATATAATGACCCTCAATTCATTAAAGATAATGGCCAGAATATAAGTGGCTTGTTTGTTGATTTTGTGGCTAGTCGCACTCAGGATGAGGTTTATCACGGAGGTCAGCAGAGAGGATTTGCCTGGGGTGCAATTAGGACTCCAGATGATTTGATCAATGATGGACACTTGGAGGACAGAGGTTTTTGGACGGATGTTGAACATCCTGAGTTGTCGAAAACATTTAAATATCCTGGGCCTGCTGGTATATACAATGATTCCCCTTGGGCTATTTCTAGGCGAGCACCCTTGATTGGTGAACACAATCAGGAGATATATTGTGATGAGTTTGGAATTAAGAAAGAAGAATTGGCTGTCATGACTGAAAATGGAGTGATATAGATTGGATCAGCGCATCAGTTTTATCACATTGGGTGTTCGTGACTTGGGAAAATCTGTGGAGTTTTATAAACGGATTGGGTGGGAACCTGCTACAGATAATGGAAGTATAGTGGCTTTCAATATGATTGGTATGGCTTTGGCTTTGTATCAAATAGACAAATTATCTAGGGACGTAGGCTTCCATATTGGTTCTGATAACCATCCACAGTTTACCTTGGCATACAACACAGAATCCGTTGAAAATGTGGATGAATTGCTGCAAAAGGCTGAACTGGCTGGTGGTAGATTGATTAAAACGGCTGAAAAAGCATTTTGGGGTGGTTATTCAGGGTACTTTGCAGACCCAGATGGATTTCTTTGGGAAATAGCATATAATCCTGCGTTACCTCTAGGCCCAAAGGGAGAATTCCAATGGACATAAATTATGTCTGTAAGTCTACGCGATGAAATGAAAATTAGAATGCATATAGATCGGATGTGAAAATGAGTGGATATGTTAATCAATTCGGAGTTCCTGAAAAGCCTAAACGAACCAAAAAGATAGTTCTTATAATAGCTGCAGTGGTGATATTGGCAGTAGTTATCTGGTTGGTACTGTAGTCTATATTGTTTTCAGGAATTCTATAACTAGCTTGCATACTTCTTCAGGTTGTTCTTGTTGAACCCAATGTCCGGCTTTATCAATGAAATGCATACTTTTCATGTTACTGCATACTTTGTTCTGTAAATTACTCAATGCACCGGGTCTTTGTTGTGGGCCCCAATCCTGTTTACCTGCTATAAATAATGAGGGTATGTCTATCTTCTTTCCTGAAAAGACTTCCAGAGCTTGCTGACTTCCTGGGGCTGAAGCTACGTTTCCTCCTCGTCTGTACCAATTTAATCCACCTTGAAATCCTGTTCTGGAATACTCTTTGGCGTATACGGACAATTCAGTTTCTGTTAGCCATTTGCAGGAATCTATTTGAGATTGAGTTGGCATCTCTTTTTCTACGGTTTGAGCCATATTGTCTTCTAAATCCATTATATAATAGGTTGGCATTTTCTCTAATTCTCCAGCAGTCCAGGATTCGAGCTGGAACGGTTTATTGCCTTGCCAGTCAGCACTTTTGTAATGATAATAACCTCTTAAAAAAGAGTGTACTCCTTGACTGCATTCTGTCATGTCTTTATTAGCCTCTGGTGTCCTGTAATAGTGTTGATAGTGTTTTCGTGGTCGTTTCAATGAGGCGAGTTCTTCGGATATATTATCTGGTCGACCATGTATTTGACCTATTGGATTATTGTTTGTATCGAAAGGTATTGAGGGGGGGCCTGCAAAAGGAGCGCTCATAAGTATGACAGATTTGAATATGTCTGGACGTATGATTGATGCCCATCCTGCTACACCTGCCCCGGAATCGTGGCCGATTACGCATTCTACAGAGTCATATCCCAAGGAATATACTAAGGCCACCATATCTCTGACCAAATTTATGTGGCTATAGGTAGATAAATCGTCTGTATATGAATTATCCCATCCTGTAGTTCTACCAAATCCCCTTTGATCAGGTGCTATAACACGATAACCTGACTGAGATAAGGGCACAATAATTTTTCTCCAGCTGTATGCCAACTCAGGGAATCCATGCAATAGTAGTATTAACGGTTTCTTGTTATCGACTTCCCCTGAGTCAAGATAATGTATGTCGAGCCCGTTAATACTTTGGGCAATGTTTGAGTTAATTGAGTCATGTAAAGTTCCATCTCCAAAACTGTGTGAAGACTTATTCATTTTCTGACCTCTTTTTTATCAGATTAATCAATCCACCTTTGTTTCCATGCAATGTCCACCCTATTGGGGTGTATCTTACCAAAACATGATATGTACAGATACAAATCAAAGTGGTTATAACTATGTTTATTGAAACAGCTAAAATGGGTTCAAAAACGCTAATTACCAAACTTCCTGTAGCAAACACCACGACTAAATGAAATAAATAGATCCAGTATGAGGCATCTACGAAGTAATTGATTATTGCATTACTAGTTTTAAAAAGTCTATCTGCTAAGCCTATAAATGTGATTACTAATAAGAATGTTGTAGTAGGGGAAAGTACTAATCCAATCAAGTAATATAGTCCACCTTCTTCGGTGTCTTTGTTGGCATCAGCTAAACTTATCACTGTAATGAAAAAGACGAAAGTTACTCCTGCGAGTATCAGGCTCCTCCTGTAATTATTTGAAAGTATTGATAGGATTTCTGTGTTCCGGTTCATAAACCATCCTATAAGGAAATATGAAAAACCGGTTATGAAAAATGGTCCTGGGATCCCTATGTCGGCGTTGATCCAGTTGAAAAAAAACGGTCGACCTACTGTAGTGGCAGGAATAAGCAAAATCATAAGGTACCACATGTTTCCATATGAACTGAAAACGCAATCAAATTTTTGTGTAATTATTCCAGATCCATATCTGTATAGGTACTTTATGAAACATATAATCAGATACATCCATACTAGGTCGTATAAAAACCAGAGATGATGTGTTTGTAATACAGATCCATAACCAAATAACAAATTGTACGTTAGTGAACCAACAATCAATGGAATACCGATTCGTATGGATCTGTTTTT
>Ga0310344_10003699_pt1 | contig 11365 bp, 10 predicted proteins | sample HC15DNA20200_MG_FD_203801 | JGI IMG/M metagenome (GOLD analysis project Ga0310344, IMG submission 203801) | Marine microbial communities from station ALOHA, North Pacific Subtropical Gyre - HC15-DNA-20-200_MG | ecosystem: Environmental > Aquatic > Marine > Oceanic | place: Pacific Ocean: North... | reverse complement strand
GAGGACAAGGTGCTTATCCCGTTCGAGGATGAGAGCGGGGAGACCGAGATCGAGCTTACCATCGACGTCGCCATGTCGATCGCGGTCGACGAGGCAGGCAATCCCGAGGAGATTGAAGCCTTGCGGTGTTGAGTTGCACTGAGAAGTGACCCGGGAGGGTTATAAGTTTTCACTGAGAATTGACCCATGTTTTCCTCGCCCCTGGCTGACAGTCAGGAGGCATCGGAGTGATCGACATGGACCTACTCAGTGTGATCCGCCGCTGGCATTTTCGGCAAGGCATCCCCATTCGCGAGATCCGGCGGCGGACTGGATTATCGCGCAACACGATCCGCAAATATCTGCGCGATGACGCGGTGGAGCCGACGTTCAAGGTTCCCAAACGGCCGAGCAAGCTTGATCAGTTTGCAGAAAAACTGACGACGTGGCTGCGGGTGGAATCTGGCAAGTCGCGCAAACAGAAGCGAACAGCCAAGCAGCTACATGCAGATCTGGTTAAGCTGGGCTACGAGGGATCATACAGCCGTGTTGCCGCCTTCGCCCGCTCGTGGAAGACCGAACGCCAATATGAAAAGCAAACCAGTGGGCGCGGCACATTCGTACCGCTGATCTTCCAGCCCGGTGAGGCCTTTCAGTTCGATTGGAGTGAAGATTACGCCCTTCTGAATGGCCGGCCTACCAAGCTGCAGGTGGCCCATACCAAGCTCTCCCACAGTCGGGCGTTCATCACGCGAGCCTATCTGCTGCAAACGCACGAGATGTTGTTCGACGCACTGACGCAGGCCTTCCGGGTGCTGGGCGGCGTGCCTCAGCGTGGAATATTCGACAATATGAAGACGGCTGTAGACCGGATCGGCCAGGGCAAAGTCCGACAGGTCAATGCGCGGTTCGCTGCCATGGCCAGCCACTACCTGTTCGAAACGGATTTTTGCAATCCGGCCTCAGGCTGGGAGAAAGGTCAGGTCGAGAAAAACGTTCAGGATGCGCGTCGACGGTTATGGCAGCCAATGCCCAACTTCCCAGATCTTGATGCCCTCAATGCCTGGTTGGAAGAGCGGTGCATCGCACAATGGGGAGAAATCCAGCATGGCGTCCTCCCCGGCACAGTTGCCGATGTGCACGCCGTTGAGATTATCAGCCTGATGCCGATGGGGCGGGCCTTCGATGGCTTTGTCGAACATACCAAGCGCGTGTCGCCGACCTGCCTGATCGCGTTCGAGCGCAATCGCTATAGCGTTCCTGCATCCTTTGCGAACCGGCCAGTGAGCCTGCGGGTCTATCCTGATCGGTTGGTCATCGCGGCCGAGGGGCAAATCTTGTGCGAGCACAACCGGATTATCGACCGTTCTCACCAGAAGCCGGGGCAGACGATCTATGACTGGCGGCACTATCTGGCAGTTGTTCAGCGCAAGCCTGGCGCTTTGCGCAATGGGGCGCCATTCCTCGAAATGCCCGAAGCCTTCCGGCAACTGCAGGGGCATCTGCTCAAGCGGCTCGGTGGTGACAGGGAGATGGTCGAAATCCTCGCCCTTGTTCTACAGCATAACGAACAGGCTGTGCTCAGCGCCGTCGAACTGGCCCTCGAAGCTGGGGTGCCGACCAAAACCCACATCCTCAATGTTCTGCACCGCCTGATCGATGGCAAGGCTCCACCGGCATCCCCAATCGATGCCCCGCAGGCCCTGCGCCTCGCCCAGGAGCCTGTTGCCGATGTCGAACGCTACGACACGCTGAGGGCGTTACGCCATGCGTCATGATCCGGCCAGCGCCGCTGTGGTTGTCATGCTACGTGGCCTCAAAATGTATGGCATGGCGCAAGCCGCTGGTGATCTGATCGAGCAGGGCGCGCCAGCCTTTGATGCTGCCGTTCCGATCCTCTCACAGCTTCTCAAGGCGGAGATGTCCGAGCGGGAGGTCAGGTCCATTGCTTACCAGATCAAGGCAGCCCGGTTCCCGGCCTACAAGGATCTGGCAGGCTTCGACTTTGCCGTCAGTGAGGTCAACGAGGCGCTCGTGCGTCAACTTCACCGTGGTGACTTTATGGATAGCGCCGACAACGTCGTACTGATCGGCGGACCAGGCACCGGCAAAAGCCACATCGCGACGGCTTTGGGCGTCCAGGCGGTTGAGCATCACCGCAAAAAGATCCGCTTCTTCTCCACCGTCGATCTGGTCAATGCGTTGGAGCAGGAAAAGGCCGCAAACAGAGCGGGCCAGTTGGCCGAGCGTCTGTTGCGCCTCGACCTCGTCATCCTTGATGAGCTGGGATATCTACCCTTCAGCCCTTCAGGCGGGGCCATGCTGTTCCATCTGCTCAGCAAACTCTATGAGCGGACCAGCGTTGTTATCACCACCAACCTGAGCTTCAGCGAGTGGTCCAGTATCTTTGGCGATGCCAAAATGACCACCGCCCTGCTGGATCGCCTCACGCATCATTGCCATATCCTTGAAACCGGCAATGACAGCTTCCGCTTCAGAGCCAGTTCCGCCGCCCCAAAATCCAGAAAGGACAAATCACCCGCTTGACCCTGCTCGTCGCAGGCAGCACATCATCCACGCCCACCCGGGTCACTTCTCAATGAAAATCCCGGGTCACTTCTCAGTGCAACTCAACAGCCAGAGTCCATTTTCGGGAGAACATCATCCGACGGGGTGGGGATGGGTCCTGGCCTACGGGATATTCCTGATCCTGGGCGGAATATTGGCGTTCATCAATCCGATCGCCACCGGTTTCGTCACGGGCGTGGTCTTCGGTGTCGGGCTTGTCATCTACGGTGTCTCCGCGATCATCGCGGGCTTTTCAGCCCTTTCGACGCGGTCGAAGATACTCGAGATCCTGCTCGGGGTCATCGCCATCCTTGCAGGCGCCTTCGTCCTTTTCGACCCCTTCCAGGGCGCGGCATCGCTCGGATGGGCGATCGGTCTATGGCTACTTGCGTCCGGCATTCTCCAGATCATCTATGTTTTCCAGGGCGGTCATGATCGCGGCTGGCGTTTGCTGCTTGGGCTCATCGACGTCGTGCTGGGCGGATATCTGGTGATCAGCGGCCCGCTGGTTGGCCTCGCCTTCGTGGCGGCCATGGTCGGATTCAGCTTCCTGTTCCGCGGAATTTTCCTCGTCACCTTGGCCTTTACGCTGCGCAAGGCCGTCCGAACCTAGGGGCAGACTTCGCCGCGACGCGCCTTGCGCGGGCATCGATTTGGTTCGCCGGGCGCGGCGCGTGATCGGTCCGACAGGGGATCAATGCCCGCAGCGCGGACCGCATGAGAATGGGGAGATCGAATGAAGAGGAATGAGCGCCGTGAGTGCGCTCATCGAATGGGAGAGAGATCCAGGCGAGTTCAATTATTGACCAGGAAACATACTGAATATGATCGTACGATCGCAGCCCAGCTTAAGGGACGTTCTCACCACCATAAATGGCTCGATCCTTCCGCGCATTGGGCGCCGGCTCGGGACGATCGCCCTTGTCAGCGTGATCGCGATCCTCGCCGCGAAGGACCATCCGGGCATTTTCGCGCGGATATCCGCGATGCCGTTCACGCTGATCGGCATCGCGCTCTCGGTGTTCATGAGCTTTCGCAACAACGCCTGCTACGCAAGATGGTGGGAGGGTCGGCAGCAATGGGGCGAGCTGATCGTCGCTTCCCGCTGTTTGGCGCGCGAGACGGCGAAGTTGGAAGAAGAGGATCGGCAGGCGCTTCTGCGGGGCATCTGCGGCTTCGCCTCGGGATTGGCCGCTCGGCTACGCGGCGTCGATGAACCCGAGGCGATCAAGCTGTGGATCGATATCGGCAAGGCCGCGACCGGCCCCAATCCCACCAATGCCGTCCTGAACCAGATGGGTGAGCGGCTTCTGGCGCTCATGAACGATGGCGTGATCACCCCTATCCATTATTCCGTTCTCGAACGTGAGATGCACCGCCTCGCGAAGGTGCAGGGTGCTTGTGAGCGCATCGCGTCGACCCCGGTTCCCTTCGCCTATTCGCTTCTGCTGCAGCGCACGGCGCTGATCTTTTGCGTGATGCTGCCCTTCGCACTGGCGGGCTCGCTCGACTGGTGGACGCTCCTGCCGGTGCTGCTGGTGGCCTATACCTTCTTTGGTCTCGACGCACTGGGTCACCAGCTCGAAGACCCTTTCGGGCTCGAGCCCAATTGCCTTCCGCTGTACGCGCTTCGACGCACCGTCGAGCGCGAGATGCTGGCGCTGCTGGGCGAAGAAGATCTTCCCGCGCCGGCCGAGCCGCGCAACGGCGTGTTGAGCTGAGAAGGGGCCGGTATGTCCAATCACCTGGAGACGTTGTGGTATGTGACGGAGTGGGTCGTGCGTATCGGCGCGCTCCTGATCGTGCCGCAGCGGCGATCGGCCAATGCCACCCGCGCCTGGCTGTTGCTCATCTTCTTTCTGCCCATTCCCGGTTTACTGCTTTATCTTCTCATCGGCAGCCCTCGCTTTCCCGAATGGCGCAAGGAGCGGTTCGCGTCGCTCGTACCCTATTTTCGCGACACGGCTTCGTCGTTGGCGGAGAAGTCGCCAGAGCTTGGCGACAAGGCCGCGATCGCAGAGCTGGCCGACGATCTCGGCCGCATGCCGGCGACCTCGGGTAATACGGTGGAGCTGATCGACGTCTATGACGACGTGTTCGACCGGCTCGAGCAGGATATCGATGGCGCCAAGCGCTTCGTCCATATCCTCGTCTACATCTTCGCCGACGATCATGTGGGCCAACGCATCGCACAGGCGCTCGGGCGAGCCTTTGCCCGCGGCGTGGAAGTCAGGGTGATGTTCGATCCGGTCGGTACGCACCGTTGGCGCAAGGGCACTCTGGCGATGTTGCGCGGCCAGGGCGTCGACGTCCGCGAGGCGCTGCCCTGGAGAATTTTCCGCGACCGTTCGCGCGGAGACATGCGCGATCACCGTAAGCTCTTCGTCATCGACGGCCATATCGGATATGCCGGGTCGCAGAATCTCGTGGCGAAGGATTTCCGGCCCGGCGTCGTGAACCACGAATTGGTCGCGAGGGTGACTGGCCCTGCCGTCGCCGAGATGGAAGCGATCGTGAGGGGCGATTGGTGCCTGGAGACCGGCGTTATGCCTGATCAGCCCATTCGCGTTCCTGATGCAACGGGCTCGGCCGTGGTCCAGCTTTTGCCGAGCGGCGCCGATTATCGCCTGGAGGGCTTCGAGTCTTTGCTCGTGTGGCAGATCCATCAGGCGACCAGGCGCGTCGTGCTTGTGACCCCCTACTTCATCCCGGACGAGTCCCTGCTCGGAGCCGTGCGTACCGCGGTCGCGCGTGGTGTGGACGTGCATATCGTCCTGTCGGAGGTGGTCGATCAGCGTCTCGTCAATCTGTCGCAGAGTTCCTACTATGAGGGCCTGCTTGTCGCGGGCGTTCGGATTCACCTTTATCGCGGCTTCCTTCTCCACGCCAAGAATGTCGGGATCGACAGCCGGCTTGCCATCGTGGGCTCGAGCAATGTCGATCTTCGGTCGTTCCAGTTGAACGAGGAAGCGAGCCTGCTGCTCTATGACGAAGAGTCGATCGCGCGGGTCGATGCGATCCAGAACGGTTATCTTGCCGCTTCTGATCCGGTTATACTTGAGACTTGGCGAAACCGACCCTGGACGCGCAGATTTGCCGAGAACATCGCCCGATTGTTCAACTCACTGCTCTGACGTCGCTCGCTGGAGGCGCATGGCGCGACTGCGACAGGAAGTCGGCAACCGTCTGGACATTTTGTCCGCTGACCAGACCGGCATCGGTCTAACCTGTTGATCTTAGGGGCAAGGCCATAATGGCACGAGCATTGCTCGGGGACTGTGCGGAACAGCGTGAGGTGTGCTTATGGCTCCGCAGAATATGCCGAGGCGCCCGGCCAGTTTGTCGCCGGCCTCGAGACGAGGGCGATTGCCCACTCCATCGGGGCTGAGGCGCTAGGCATGCAGCGGCTGGCGCACATCGTCGAACCCGATCCCCACCAGCGGGAGTGCCTGTCGAGCGGCCTGCGGCGCGTCGGCGTGGAGCCCGTGGCGTTCGCCTCGGGGGCCGATGCTTTGGAAAGCTGGGGGAATCTTCCCGCGGGCTGCGGGCTCCTTTCCAGCTCGCTTCTCCACGAGGATTCCCTTGAGATACTCGGACGGATGCAGGCTTGCCGCGTCGATACTCCCGTCATCATGGTCGGGGAGCGGCCGGACCTGGAGGTCGTGACGCGTGCGCTCCGCGCAGGAGCCGCGGGTTTCCTGGAGACACCTCCAAGCCGGGAGACGCTGTCCAGGTCCATCGATCAGGTGTTTGCGGAGTTGCCGCGCTTGATCGAGCGCGAGAGGCAAAGGCGGGAAGCCCTCGACCTGTTTTCAGCACTGACGCGGCGTGAACGGGATGTCGTTGAGCTCGTCGTGGACGGCCGATCCAACCGGCAAATCGCCGAAGCTTTGAGGATCGGAGTACGGACCGTCGAAATGCACCGCTCGAACCTGATGGAGAAGCTGCGCGTGTCGAGCGTCGCAGCCCTCATCCATTTTGCCATTCGTTCAGGGATCTGGATCCCGGAGGGCGGCATTCCTGCGACAGGCCCGGCTTTCGGCAGAGGCTGATCGGCAAGGTCTGGTCTCAGAGGGCGGTGGAATCCACCACGGCATGGCTGCCATCGACGGCCGGGTTGAATTTGCCGCCGAAAAGCATCCGTAGCTTGCCGGTGATGCCGAGCTCGATCTCCCAAAGCTCTGCGTCCTCGATGTCGAAGCGCACCAGGGCGAGTTCGGGATCCGTCTTGCCGGCGGGGAAATAGACTTCCGCCTGCTTCGACCAGAGCTTGTCGACCATGGCCGGGTCATCGACGGCACGCACGACGCCGGAGAAGCCGGCAAAATAATCGTGGCCCTTGCTGACAAATTCGACTGTGGCCCAACCATCCTGGGTGAGCCTGTTGTCCTTTCGGACGAAGAACCAGAGCGTGTCGACCGAATCCCGGTCCAATTGCACGGCAAGCGGCTCGTGATGAAAGCGTCCGCTCGCGGGTCCAGCCATGACGATAGGGCTTTCCGCCAAGCGCTTCCACAGATCGATCTTGAGCTTCGTAACGTCGGTCATCGACCTCTCCTGGCTACATCTGATGATGCCGGTCGGTTCGAGACCGCACGGCCAGTATCTGCGATGCGAGACTATAGCGGGACGCCTGATGGCTCTACCGTGCTGGCACGGTATTTGATGATGCGCGGCGCATTCAACCCGTGCCTGACGATCCGCCACCTTTGCTGCTTGCAGGTTGGAGTTCCCACCGTTCAACCGTGTCTAGCCGCAAACCGTCCTCAACATGATATTGTTGTGCGATGCCGATATATTCCTCGTCGGTGAACCGCATATTGGCTGGTCGGATGGAAATGCGATAGCTCAGGACGCTGCCATCGCTGCAATGTGCATCGACAACTCTTCTAGGCATGTCGAGACCCCATTCCTTCGTCCGCCGCTAGTGCCAACCGCCGGCGCTCGCCTCCGAAATCCTTCCAGCGTCCACGCCCGGCGTCTTGGCAAACTGAGAATTTGTTTGCGCAATCTGGCTTTGTGGCCGAGCAGCCAGATACGGCGGCCGCCCGTCAAGTAATTCTGCGCCCTTGAACTCTGAGAAGGTTTCCACGCCTTCACCCCGCATCTGTGCGAGCGCCGCGCTTCTAGCCTGGAACGTTTAACGAATTCAATCGGGATCATCTGCCGACATATTGTCGATGAAACCCTCGAACAGGCCGATGACGTGGCGTGACGAGATGGCCTCTTCGAAATCCTGCGGATGCACGAATTCATCGCGAAACCACGGATATATATCCCCGGCAAAGCAGCTATTCAGCCATGTCATTGCCAGTTGTACCCCTGGGGAGGCGGCTCTGGCGGGATTGACTACGCAGAGTATTTCCCGGCGCAACCGCACGTCCAGGTCCAGTGGACGAACCCGTCTGCTGATCGCGCGGGCGTAGGTGGGAAGAATGCCGATGCCACCGCCTGTCGCGATCGCCCGAAAATGAGCGGAGCTGCTGTTGGTCCTTATGCCAATCAGTCCTGGTGCCTCCGCGCGTCCCAGAATGAAGGGGAGGAGATTGGACGCAACCTGGTCCGCTTCCTGCCAAACGAGCTTGTGGTTCGGCCATTCATCGACCGATGTCGGCGTGCCCGCCACGCTTAGATAGCTCTCCGCGGCGAAGAGCATGAGATGCAGGCACCCAATGTGGCGGACGATAGCCGTCCCTTCGGCGGGCGGCTCGAGTTGCACGGCGAGATCGCATTCGCCGCCGGCGACGTCGCTGCGGCTCATGTCGCAGTGGAGGTCGACATCGAGACCGGGATTGGCACGCTGGAACTCCACGAGCCGAGGCATGAGCCAGTAGGTTCCCAGGCCCTCGGTGACGGCGATACGGATTCGCTCACGTTGACCGGCGGGAGGAAGCACTGCCTCGGCGCTCTGCCGCGTGCGCCGCATCTCCCGCGCGGTGAGGAGAAGTTGCTCGCCAGCCGGCGTCAACCGCAATCCGGAGGGGCCACGCTGGGCAATGACTTCGCCGAGCTTATCCTCGATCCGTTGCAGCCGCCGGCGGATTGTCCCGACGGCATGGCGGGTCTTCGACGCGCCGGCTCGCAGGCTGCCTGCCTCGAACACATCGAGAAACAGCTCCAAGTCCGCCCAATCGAGCAGCTTGAGCTTTTCTTGAAAGGACTTCTTTCCGGCAGAAGAGCGTATCTCAGGGCGACGCTTGATAACTTTGGCGGACTGGCCCGGCATCTTTGCGGAGGCCCGCACTTTCTTAGACTTAGGCAAACCGCGCTCTCCTCTAGTCCGGATCAAGGCAGAATTCGTTGCAAGAGAGCGCATGTGATCTTTCAAAATCAACAATAAACTCGGTCAATCCGGAGGAATTTGCATGGTTCGAATTATGTGAGGAAATGGCGGAATCTTTGTGCGCAAGCCTGCACCAGCGCGGTGCGATGAGGGCCGTCGACGCCATGGGTGTGTCAAAAGTGCGCCCGCCCTGGCGAAAGATGGCCTCGCCTCAAGGCCGGTCTATGCCAGTACTTGGAGAACCCTTCCAGGCATGAAGGGTGATCCATGTACCAGGCGAACATACAGGCCGCAGCGATCGACGGCTTTCACACGATGGCATTTTCCGAGCGCGTCCAACGCCTCTGCGCCACTGGCGAGAAGCGCGTCTCGGTGACGCGGCCGGCGAGCTTGGAAGAAGCGCTCGCTGCTCTGGCGGTTGCGAGAAGCCATTTGGGAGGGCTGGTCCCCGACGATGTCGCCGCGGCGGCGATCGCGCACAACCCGGACGTTTTTCATCTCGTGGGGGAGCAGGGCGAACGATCGGATCGACCGGCTTTCCTCGCCTATCTCCCGCTCAATCGGCGAGGGGCCTGGGCGCTCGTAAATCAGCAATTCAGCGGAATGCGGCCGGATTTGACGATGGTCTGCGGCGCCGATGAGCGCCCCCACGCGATCTACATCTGGCTGATCTTTGCGCCCGGCACGTTGACCCCCACGCTTCGCGCGCTCGCTCCCCTTCTCGGCCGGCTCGCGCCTGAGGGTTGCCCGCTTTTCACGCGAGGAGTGACCGGGCACACGTCTCGCCTGTTTCCCGCCATGGGGTTCGTCGAAGCGCGGGCTGCCTACCCCAATGCCGCTGCGGATCTGTTGGCGCTGTCCCCGCGCTCGGGATTCCCGGTGTTCGAGACCGAAGCCGTTGCCCGGGCAGCAGGCACGATCACGGTCCGTGTGGCCCGGACGATGGAAGACATGCTGAAGTGCTTCACGATCCGGTCGGCGACCTACATGGCGGAACAGGACTGCCCGTTCGACGAGGAGTTCGACGGGAACGACTTTTGCGCGACACATTTCCTCGGCGAGATTGACGGTGAACCGGCGGGCTGCATTCGGGTGCGCTATTTTGCGGACTTCGTAAAACTCGAACGCCTCGCTGTCCGGCACGAATTCAGGAACTCGCGGTTGTCCTTTCGGCTCGTCCGCGAGGCGATCGACTATTGCCGTCGCAAGGGATACCTCAAAGCTTACGGACACTCGCGCAGCGACCTGGTCCGCTTCTGGGGTATTTTCGGGTTCAGGGCGATCGCGGGCCGACCGCATTTCACCTTCTCCGAGGTCGAATATGTCGAGCTCGAGGCCAGCCTCGCGGCGACGCAGGACCGGCTCATCATCGGCGCTGACCCCTATATGCTGATCCGGCCGGAGGGTGATTGGGATCGGCCTGGGCCGCTGGACCGATCATCATCACGGCCCGCGTCCATCGGGCCGCGCAGGCACAATCGTGGACCATCCATCGAACGAAAGGCGCAGGACCTGACATCGTCCTCCGCGGCGAGCGTGTAATGTCAGGGTCGGAGGGGCAGCGGGACCGCCGGACGCCAATTCCCGACATCGAGGGCTTGGGTGTCGCATGCGGTTGCGCGGCCGGTCGGACCCGAGCGGGTCTGGCGGATCCACCGACGGACGCTCTGCCCGGGGCCGGCCTTGCACATTGGGCGCTGATGGCCCGGCGTTTGCGGGAAGAAGTGATAGGTAGCGAGCTCTTCTCGGACCCGGCATGGGACATCCTGCTCGACCTTTACACGGCGCTTGCCCGAGGGGCGCGCGTGAAGTCCAGCAGCGTCTCGGTGATCGCCGGCGTGCCGCCAAGCACCGGGCGGCGCTGGGTGAGCAAGCTCCTCGATCTTGGCCTCATCGAGCGCATCAAAGAGAGGCCGGATCAGCGTTTCACCTATTTAGGGCTCAGCGCGAAGGGGCGGGATATCATGGAAGCCTTCATGATACGCTTGGCTGGGAAGGGCCTACCGCCTCTGTTGCACCATTGATCAGGCAAGATCGCCGAGATTACTCGAACGGCGGGGTCTTGGCGACGAACGCATCGATGGTCGCATGGTCGACCTTCCGGCGCGATGCGGGGGTAGGGGAGCGGCATACCGACCGAAGTTCGACCTTAGCTCGCGTTTGGCGCGATCGACGGCGCGCTGAATGAATGCTGCTCCGTCGCCATCGCCATGGTCCATCTGGTCGAGAAGCTCCAGCGCCTCGTCGAGACGCCTGATGATGCCAACCAGTCTGCACTGCGTGTCGCGATCGGATTTCATGCCCAGCTCGGCCTCTCTCATGGAGGGCGGGGCTGCTCGGATGCCCGATGCCCCCGCGCTTTCTGCGCGGGAGCCGGGGCTGGTAACATGCACGGTGACATGCGCCTACGCTTGTGGCTTAGCTGCTGCCCGGCCTTCGACGCGAGGGTATCCTTTGTTGACCAGATGTTGGCAAGAAAGGAGTCGGTCATGTCGAAGAAGATCGTGGTGCCGTCCTATTTGGCGGCGATGGATC
>Ga0310344_10003698_pt1 | contig 11366 bp, 9 predicted proteins | sample HC15DNA20200_MG_FD_203801 | JGI IMG/M metagenome (GOLD analysis project Ga0310344, IMG submission 203801) | Marine microbial communities from station ALOHA, North Pacific Subtropical Gyre - HC15-DNA-20-200_MG | ecosystem: Environmental > Aquatic > Marine > Oceanic | place: Pacific Ocean: North... | reverse complement strand
CAATTGTTGCAACTGATGATAAAAGAATTTTTGATGCATGTAAAAAAATGTCAATTAATGTTATAATGACATCAAAAAAACATTTAACTGGCACTGATCGTGTGTACGAAGTCTCTAAAAAAATTAAATCTGATATATATGTAAATATTCAAGGAGACGAACCACTTATTAATCCAAAAAGTATTGATGCTGTAATTAATTTGTTAAAAAGAAATTTAAAAAGAAAAATATTTGCTTCTACTGCACATATAAAAATTCCTAAAAATCAAAAAGAAATACCCGGAGTATATCTTGTGTGTAATAGAGCAAATGAAGTTTTATATTTATCAAGATATCCAATAACTTCAAACTTTAAGAAAAAAATAAATAAAAAAAAACACATTGGAATATATGCTTTTACAAAAAATTGTTTAAAAATTTTTTCAAATCTAAGATATAAAAAATTGGAAACATCAGAAAGTATAGAAATATTAAGATTGATAGAAAATGGTTACAAACTTGTTTCTCAAGAAGTAAACACATCAAAGATTGATGTAAATTACCCGATTGATATTAAAAAAGTTGAAAAATTTTTGAATAAAAATTAATTATGCAAAAAATTCTTGATAAATCTAAAGTAGGAGTTGTAGTTATGGCATACAATAGACCTTCTCACTTGCAACGACTATTAATATCATTGCAAAAATCTAAAATTAAAAAAATTAATGTGTACTTAGATAAACCTGTAAATAAATTATCTGATATAAATCAAAAAGAGATTGAAAGAATGCTTAAAGCAGCAAATTTTTGGCTAAATTGTAAGATTAATAAACAAAGAAAACATCTTGGAATATCAAAATCGCTTAAGATTGCATTAGATAGAGAATTTAAAAAATATGATAAATTGATTTTGTTAGAAGATGACTGCATACCTTTTAAATTTTTTTTTCAATATATGGTTGATTGTTTAAATAAATTCGAAAAAAATAAGAAAATAAGAACTGTTTGCGGTTATCAATTACCAATTTTAAATAAAAAAAGAAAAGTAGTTAAAAATATTTTTATAAAAAGATTTATACCTTGGGGATGGGCTACCTGGAAAGATAGATGGAAAATTTATAATAGTAATTTATTAGATATAAAAAAGAAACTAACTTATTCTAATAAAGAGACTTATTTGCCAATTGAAATGAAAAAATATTTAAAAAACAAAAAGTTATTAGATAACTCAGCTGATGTATGGTCTATAAATTGGGCTTTTTTACATTATTTTACTAACACATATTGCGTTTATCCAAATGTATCATTAATAAGAAATATCGGTTTTGATGGCAGTGGTGTACATTGTCGATTTAGCACATCTTTTACAGTAAATAATTATGACAAATATGTAAGAAGAGTTAATATAAGTAAAATGTTTTTAGAAAATAAAGGTAATGAAAGAAAATTTGAAAATTATATGTTAAAAAATTTCTCAAAAACTATTTTATAAAATGACTAAAAACCTGATAGATAAAAAAATAAAAAAAAACTTTCGAAATAGGCCGTTAGAAGAAGATCAAATGACTTTTCAAGATCTAAATGTTTATAGAAAGAATGAAATTCAGGATAATCATTTAAAAGATTCTAAAAAGGTTTTTGGAGAAATGCCAATTTTTTCAGATATAGAATTTAGTATTTGTGGCTTGTGTAATAGAACTTGTGTTTTTTGTCCAAGAGCTAACCCCAAAGTTTACCCTAATAAAAAAGAATATCTTTCTATAAAACTTTTCTCCAAAATTATTAATGAACTTGTCAAATATAATTATTCTGGTCTTATGAGTTTTTCGGGTTTTAGTGAACCTTTTATGCATAAGAAATTATTTGAATTAGTAAAAATAGCAAAAAATAAATTGCCAAATTGTAAGTTAGAAATAACTACTAATGGAGATATTTTAAATGTTTCAAAAATTAGAGCTTTGTATAAATTAAAATTAAATTCAATTTTAGTTTCAATGTATGATGGACCACATCAAATTACTTATTTTGAAAAAATGATAAAACAAGCAAAAGTTGGAAATAATTTTATAATTTTGCGAAAAAGATACTTAAGTGAAGATAAAAGTTTTGGAATCAATTTATCAAATAGAGGGGGCATGACCTCAGAAATAATAAATACTGGAATATTAAAAAAAAAATATGTTTTAAAACATAAATGTTTTTACACTCATTACAGACTTATGATTGATCATGATGGAAATGTATTATTGTGTTCTCACGATTGGACAAAGAAAGTATCTTTAGGCGATCTTAATAAAAAAAGTATATATCAAATTTGGACAAGTAAAAAAATTAAAAAGTATAGACTGGCATTAGGCAAAGGTAATAGAGAATTCAAACCATGTAACAATTGCAATGTATTAGGAACTTTACAAGGTAGAAAACATTACCAGGCTTGGAATAAGTATTATTCATAAAAAGTTTAGTGGAGAATAAAAATTAATTTTGCATTTATAGGTTGTGGTAAAATTGCCATTGAACATGCTAGAGTTGTAAACTCTCTAGGTCATAAAATACTTTTATGTCATTCAAAAAGAAACAACTCAAAAAATTGGAAAAATTTTAGAAAAAAAGATTCAAACGTAAAACATGTAAAGAAATTAGATGATATTTTAAATAATAAGAAAGTTGATTTTATAATTGTATGTATTAGTTGGAATCAAACAGAAAAAATTTTACCAAAATTGTTATCTTCAGAAAAACCAATGCTTTTAGAAAAACCTATCGCATTTAAATCTAATTTTTTAAAAAAATTATTAAAAAAAAATAAAAAAAATTGTAAAAATAAATTCGTAGGATTTAATAGGAGATTCTATAAAACAACTCAAAAACTTTACAAAAGATTATTAAAAAATGATCTTATTTATGCTGATATAAGAGTTACTGAAAATTATAATGAAATAATTAATAAATACGGATCTAAAATAAAAAATAGAATAAATTATGTAACTGCAACAACACATGTAATAGATTTAGTTATTTTTCTTTTCGGACAATTAAGAATTAAAAGTTTAAAAATAATAAAAGCAAAGAGAAATAAATGCTCCAGTTTTTTTGTAAACTGTAGAAACAAGAAAAATATAATTGTAAATATATCAATTTTTAATCAAAATCCGTCAAATACAGGTATTACTTGTTATTTTAGCGACGGCACAACATGGGATTTATCTCCTTTAGAGGTTTTAAGTATTTATGATAAATATAATGTTCAAATTAATAAAAAAAATAAATTGAGATTTTATAAACCTAGTTTGCTGAGAAAATATAGAGAAAATAATAATAAATATAAACCAGGATTTTATAATCAATTAAGTTCAATAACAAAAAAAAAAATTCAATATGCATCTTCAATAGACAGTAATATAAATCTCCTAAAATTCTTTGATAACTTAAAAAGAAATGAAAAATAATTTAAAAAAAAATCTTCCTCAAACCATTAGGGAGCTTGAAACTTTTGCAAGAAAGAAATCAAGTAAAGGAGCATTTAATTGGCTTAATGCAGCTGCAGAAAGTGGTATAACGAAAAAAATTAATCAAGATGCTTTTAAAAAAGTAGAAATAATACCAAATTTTTTTCATGATACATCAAATTTAGATACATCAACGAGTTTTTTTGGCCATAAATTATCTATGCCAATAATAATATCGCCAATGGGGCATCAAACTCAGTTTCATAAGAATGGTGAAGCAGAACTTGCAGCTGGGACAAAATTTGAAAATATTTTATTATGTTTTAGTACCCAAGGGAGAATGTCTTTAAAACAAATAAAGAGAAAATGTCCACGTGGAAAGTTTATATGGGATTTTTTTCCATTCGGTCCTAGAAAATGGATTAAAGAACAAATTATGGATGCAAAAAATGCTGGTGCTATTGGTTGCGCTCTTACAGTAGATGCGCCAATTAGATCTGTAAGATATTTAGATCGTGAAACAAAGTACGATGCAAGAAAACACGGAAAATTTTACAAATCAATGCCGCCTGATATATCTTATGCAAGAAAATTAAAAAGTGAAGATTTAAAATGGATGAAGGAATATTGTGGCAAAACCCCGTTCATTGTAAAAGGAATATTATCATCTCATGATGCAAATTTAGCTATAAAAAATGGAGTAGATGTTATTTGGGTATCTAATCACGGTGGAAGAATGTTAGAGTCAGGTTATTCGTCTTTAAAAGCTTTAACTGAAATAAAGAAAAATGTTAAAAAAAAAATACCAATTTTCTTTGATAGTGGAGTAAGAAGTGGATCGGATATTTTAAAGGCAATTGGTTTAGGAGCAGATATTGTTGGCCTTGGCAGACCAGCAATATATGGTCTTATATGGGCAGGTAAAAAAGGCGTAAGTCATATGTTAACGTTATTACGAGAAGAATTTGAAACCGCTATGATAAATTCTTCAATATCAAAAATAAGTGATATAATTGCTCGAAATATAATGAAATCTAATCTTAAATAACAATTAGTATGAAACTTATATTATCAAAAATATATAGTAGAATATTTTATCCAGGTAGAAAATTTAAAATTTTCCAAAGAAAATATTTTAATGTAAAATTTTTTACTATTATTTCTAAATTTTTTTCTCCTTTGATTTATTTAGAAAGAAAAAAAGCAATCAAAAAGTATTTTCCAGAAACTAAAATAGTTATTAATCCTGATGATGGTTTTAAAATAATAGATTTCAAAAAAAACGAACAAGCAAATAAAGCAATAAATGCTTGTAAAAAAATATATTCAAAAATTAATTGGAAAAAATATCAATTAAAAGATAGAAAAAAAGCTTCATTTATAACTTTACAATTAGATATTTTTGATCCTGCAAATAGAAGAATAATAGATTTTGCAACTAGTGAATTTTTAATTAACATAATTTCAAAATACATTGGTTCGGTTCCTGTATTATGCGATGCGTCTATTAATGTCTCACCAAATGATGCAATCCATGACAATAGTGCCCAAAGTTTTCATATTGATAGAGACGAACATAAGCAAATAAAATTTTATTTATATTTAGATGATGTAACTGAAAGAGATGGCCCATTTTGTTTAATTCCCGCCAATCAAAGCAAGGAAATTTTTTATAAAATAGAAGATAGTAAGAAAAAAAATTTTTTTTCTGATGAGGAGATATATAAAGCAAAAAAAGAAATAAATTTAGTAAAATTAACTGGTAAAAAGGGAGATGGAATTCTAGCTGATACTGCTAGTTGTTTACATTATGGAAGCCGTCCTATAATTTCAAAAAAAACTAAACCAAGAATTGCTTTACTTTTGTGGTATCAAAGTGCTTTTTCTCCTATGATGCCAATTGCTCTAAAATTTAAAAAGAAAATTAATTTTAATAATGTTGACAAAAAAAAGAAGAAAATCTTAGATTTGGTTTTAGGCCTACATCATTTAAATTATAGAAGAAGAAAAGATGTTAGTACAAACCAAGGCGATATAAAATAAATTAATTAAAAAACAAAATACGAATTTTTTTTTTATTTAAATGAAAAAGATATTAAAAATAATAGAAAAAAATTTTAACTTATCAAAAAAAGATATACCAAAAGGATTATATTCAAAACATTGGGATGTTTTTTCTAAGAATTTTAAAGAATCATTTAATTCGATAAATTTTTGGAAAAATTTTTTACATAATGAAGAAGGCAATATTTCTATAAGAAAATATGGCAAGGAAATGGATGTAAATATTAATCAAACTAGAAATTTAAAGAAAGAAAAAGTAAAAATTAATGATTATATTAAAAATGATTTAATTAGAAGATTCAATCTTTTAAAGAAGAAAGTCGGAATTGAATTCATAAGAAAAAATAGTGAAGGAAAAATTGGCAATCCTAAAGCTTTTTATTATAAAAAATTAAATCTTACAACGCATGACATTAGTTATATCTATTATGCTTGGAGAATTGGAAAAATAAAAAAATTTATTGGAAAAAATCCAGTTTTTCTAGAAATAGGTGCTGGAGCTGGACATCTTTCAGCAAAATTAAAAAAAAATTTTCCAGATTCAAAAATAATTATAATTGACTTACCTGAAGTAAATTGTCTACAAAGAATTTATCATTGGAACGTATCTCCTAAAGCCAAAATATTTGATTATGTAAATTATAAAAAAAAAGGTTTAAAATTTTTTTTTAAAAATAAATATGATTATGCTATTTTGCCTCCTTGGGTTATAAAAAATATACCAAATAAATCTTTAGATTTAGTAATTAACATACAATCTTTTCAGGAAATGAATAGCACGACAGTCAAAAACTACATGCAACATATAAACAGAATAACAAAAATTAACGGATTTTTTTATTGCTTAAATAGATATGTCAAGGATGATTCAGATAAACCTATAAAAATAAAGGATTTTCAATTTGATGAGCAATGGTATTTTAATATAAGTAAAGAATTTTTTTTGCAAGAATGGGACCATGAGTTACTAGCAGTTAGAACTAATTTAAAAAACTTTTATTCTTCATCAAAAGTATTGAACAAATTGCATCCAGTTGGATTTAGAAACATTGTTTTAAATATAAAAGAAATTTTTTTAATTTTAAAAAATTTATTATATACAAAAGATCATAGAACTTATCCTTATTCATTAAATATATTTGTTTTAGGATTATTTAAACCATTAAGAACTTTCTTAAAAATTCGAACAAGAATTAAAAAAGTTTTTAATTTTTTCAGTAAATAAATTTAACATAACTTATTATGCCAAAATTTAAAGTTAGTATCATAGGACTTGGACGTATTTGTTGTCATTATTTAAAAATATTAAATTCAAAAGAATTTAATAATGTTAATATAACTTCTGTATGTGATATAAAAAAAAATAAGTTAGTAAAATTTACTAGAAAATATAAACATCCGCTTACATTCACCAATTTGAATGATTTATTTAAGTTTGATAATCCAGATCTATTAATTATAGCAACACCATCAGGCAATCATTACGAAAATGCAAAATTAGCTTTAAACAAAGGGTGTAATATATTAATAGAAAAGCCAATTACTTTGAAACCTAAGCAAGCTGAACATTTATATGATTTAGCTAGATTAAATAAAAAAAAAATTTTTGTTGCTTTTCAAAATAGATATAATCCTTCAATTAAAATATTAAAAAATTTTTTAAATAAAAGAAAATTTGGAAAAATTATTACAATATCTTCAAGATTAAGATGGTGCAGATATCCTAATTATTATAAAGATGATTGGCATGGCACATGGAAATTAGATGGAGGAGTTTTAGCAAATCAAGCTATTCACATATTAGATATTTTATTGTGGTTTTTCGGACCAGTAAAAAAAGTATTTTCAGTTTCTAAAAATGTAATTAATAAACTAGAGGCGGAAGATACAATAGTCTCAACAATTGAGTTTTCTAGTGGAGTAATAGGAACTTTAGAAGCAACCACAGCTTGTAGGCCATCTGATTATGAAGTCTCCCTTTCAGTTATTGGTGAAAAAGGAATAGTTGAAATAGATGGTTTATGTTTAAATTCAATTAGAAAATGCAAGTTTAATAATTCCTTATTTATTGAAAAGAATATTAAAAAGAAATATTCAGAAAATATAAAAATGGCCTATGGAAATGGTCATATTCATTTACTTAAAGATATTTTTTATCATTTAAATAAAAAAAATATTATTTCACTTCACTCAAAAGAAGAAATTTTATTACCTATTAAACTAATGCATGCTTTTTATAAATCAGCATCAACATTGAAACCAATTAATCTAAAAACAAAACCTAAATTCAATAAATTAGGCAATTAAGTTTAAAAAAAAATGTGCGGCATTTCCGGAATAATTGATTTTAATAAAAGAAACAGAATTCAAGATTTAAGAAACATGAATTCTAGTTTACGTCATCGAGGCCCGGATGATGATGGTGAGTGGTTTTCAAAAACAGCATATATAGGTCATAGACGTTTAAAAATTCTTGATTTAACAAGCAAATCTAAACAACCAATGAATTTAAATGATAGATTTATTCTTACATATAATGGAGAAATTTATAATTATAAAGAATTAAAAAAAGATCTTTTAAGTAAGTATGAATTTAAATCAAGCGGTGACACCGAAGTTCTTTTAAAACTTTTGCATAATTATAAAGAAAACGCCCTAGAAAAAATAAAAGGCATGTTTTCTTTTGCTTTGTGGGATGAAAAGAAACAAGAGTTATTAGCTGCAAGAGATCCTTTTGGGATAAAGCCATTTTATTATTATAAGGATAAAAATTTTTTTTATTTTGCATCTGAAATAAAAGCATTTTTTGCGGCAGGAATAAAGATTAAGCCTAATTACAAAAAAATTCATGAATTTTTGAGATGGGGAGTATTAGATTACGATGATAGCACTTGGTTTGAGAATATTTATTCTTTAAAACCAGGCCACTATATTAAATTAAATAAAACAAAGTTTCTTATAAAAAGATATTATTACCTTCCAAAAAAAGTTATAGGAAAAAAGGAATTCGATTTTGATTCTGCAAAAAAAGAATTTAATAAATTAATTGCTGAGTCTGTAAAAAAACATTGTAGATCAGATAGAAGTATCGGAGTTCATTTGTCTGGAGGTGTTGACTCTTCTGTTATAAGCGCAGTTACATCAAAGGTTACAGGTAACAATATTAATAATTATACTTTTGGATTTAAAAGTAAGAAATTTGATGAAAGAAAATTTGCGGAAAAAGTATCAAAAAATTTAAAAATAAAAAATTTTAATTCAGTATTAAATCCTTCTGAAGTAGAACAATACATGTCGCGCGTTTTACTTTCACATGACGAACCATTTACATCAATTAGAATTCTAGCTCAGTATAAACTTTATGAAACATTTTCTAATGACTCAACAGTTATATTCGATGCTTCAGGTGGAGATGAAATTGGAGCTGGTTACCAATACTATCAGTGGCCCTGGTTTTTAGATTTATTACAAAATAAAGAGAATGGAGCTTTTAATAGATTTAAAAAATTAATTAAGAATAATTCAGATAAAAATAGAACTAACTCTATATATGGATCCATTGTAAATCATGAGCAACCTGGGACGACAACTGCAGATGGAACGCCATATTTAAATATTGCAAACTACAGCAGTGATTTTTTAAGTAAATTTAAAAATAATTCATTAGATTTTTTTAGACCATTCAAAAGCCATTTAAAAAACGATCAATATATAGATTTAATGCATGTAAAATTGCCGAGATGTTTAAGATATGTTGATCGATCTTCTATGGCTTTTGGCAATGAAGCCCGACTTCCACTTTTAGATACTTCTATAGTTGAGTTTGCCTTTTGTTCATCAAATGATGCAAAAATAGATGAAAAAGATTTTAGAAAATTTATGAAATATGGTTCAAAAAAGTATTTTTCAAAAAACTTTTTTTTATCAAATAAAAGAAACGTTGCAGACCCACAAAAAGCTTGGTTAAAAAACGATTTAAAAGATTTATTATTAGAAACAATTAAAAGTAGGTCATTTAAGGAAAGAGGAATTTTTAATTATAAGCATTGTTTAAAATATTATGATAGTTTTATTAACTCAGATCTGTCAGTTAATAGCTTTGGAGTTTTTCAACTTTTGGTAGTAGAATCTTGGTTTAGAAATTTAATTGATATTAATTAGCATGAGTAAAATAAATAATAAATTTCCTGGAAAAGATATTAGTCTAGATGACATAAAAAATAAATTTCCTTTAGTTGTTAAGAAAAACGCTAAACACAAAACTAAATTTAAGGTAAACCAAATAGAGTTTGGTAATAAACTTATACCAATAATGGCAGGTCCAAATACTGTAGAATCTAGAAATTTTATAATTAAATTAGCTAATTTTATAAAAAAGAGCGGCGCTCATTTTTTAAGAGGGGGTGCCTTTAAGCCTCTTACTTTTCCATATAGATCTAAACAATATTACGAGACAAAAGAAGAAGGAATTAAATGGTTAGCAGAGGTTAAAAATAAAATAAATTTACCAGTAATTACGGAAATAACTGATGAAAAGTATATAGATATATTCTATGAAAATGTTGACATTATTCAAATTGGCTCAAGAAATATGCAGAATTTTTCATTATTAAGAACCTGTGCTAAGACAAAAAAGCCAATAATGTTAAAAAGACATTTTGGTTGTAGTATAAGAGATTGGCTTGGGGCAGCAGAACATATTTTATTAGAGGGAAATAAAAAAGTAATTTTATGTGAAAGAGGAATTACAGCTAATCACACTCATAGAAGTACATCAAGATTTTTATTAGATCTGCAAGTCATACCTGCTATTAAAGAAATATCACATTTACCAGTTGCAGTTGACCCTAGCCATGCAACATTCTGGGAACCATGGGTTGAAAGCATGACACTAGCAAGTATAGCAGCTGGAGCAGATGCCATTATGCTTGAAGTTCATCCAAACCCTAGTAAATCTGCTGTTGATCCATTACAAGCAATGAATTTTAAAAAATTTTCTGAATTGCTTAAGAAAATGGAAAAAGTTGCAAACTCAGTAAACCGCACTATAAAAAAATAAAGTTATTTAAAAAAAATATTAGTGAAAAATATTGTTCTTATAATTTCAACATTGCAAGAATGCGATGCATTTTTTTCTTTTGCATCAGGCCTCAAAGATAAAAATAAAAATTTAAACATCATTACATTTATAGATGATCCAGAATGTTTTGAGGAATTAAAAAGGAATAAAAGTCTTTTTTTAGGATATAAAAAAATAGGAACTTTGATTGGAAGAGAAAGGAAAAAAAATAAGATTTCTCAAAAGTTTTACAACTTTTTTTGGATGATAAAATTAGTTTTAATCATAAAAAAGTTTGAAAATACAATTTTATTTAGTAGTGAATTTTATAATATTTATAGAAATATGCCTCAAATATTTTGCAGAAAAAAGGCATTAAAACCAGTACTGCTTATGCCTCATTCAATGATATGGAATTGCCAATATGAAGAACTTAAAAGAAGAATTGCTAAGTATAAATTTTATAAAAAAAGTTTTCGTAATGAGATTTTTAATTTAAAACCAAAAGGATATGTGTATTACAACTATAAACAACTTCCTTACGCTAACTATTTAAAAAAAAATTATAAATTTGAAAAAAAACAAATATGTTGCTCAGGTTTAGGAACGGAAACAAATTTTTATATTAATTTTTTTAACAAAGAATATAAAAAAAATAGTAAAAAATTATCTTTTTTTAAAAAAGGGGGTAAAAAAAATATTTTTTCAATAATTGCTGCAGCTCATGGGCCTTATTTATTAAAAAATGACTCTCAGGATAGAATTTTAAAAAAAATTTTAATTGGAATTATGGAATGTAATAAAAATTCAATAAT
>Ga0310344_10003697_pt1 | contig 11367 bp, 8 predicted proteins | sample HC15DNA20200_MG_FD_203801 | JGI IMG/M metagenome (GOLD analysis project Ga0310344, IMG submission 203801) | Marine microbial communities from station ALOHA, North Pacific Subtropical Gyre - HC15-DNA-20-200_MG | ecosystem: Environmental > Aquatic > Marine > Oceanic | place: Pacific Ocean: North... | reverse complement strand
GCTAATAACATCCCCCATCGGGAACTGAAGACTTTGGATTTAGAGCCCACAAACATCTCCGAATTTTAGCAGAACAAAGCGCGGTCACATGGCTTAGCCGTTTGACCACGAGTGAGTATAGGGTCGAAAAGACCCCTTGGGTACTTAACTATAAACTGATCTATCTAACCACACTTGTCTTACCACAGAGTATGTATCAAGAAAGCCGGTCGGTGATCCAGTTTACAACCTGACCTACCCCTACTCGTTCTTGTTTAAGGCTATCCCGATCCCGAACTGTCACCGTAGCATCCTCCACGCTTTGCCCATCGACTGTGATACACCATGGCGTTCCGATCTCATCCTGCCTACGATATCGACGACCGATCGCACCCGACTGATCATAGAATGATGGGATTCCAGATGACCGCAAATCACTCATCAGCCTCATCGCGATCTCTGGCATACCATCTTTTTTAACGAGCGGGAATACTGCAGCTTTAAGTGGTGCCAACTTTGGCTGCAGTGCCAGCAAAACCCTTTTTTCACCCTCAACTTCCTCTTCCCGGTACGCATCAGCCAGCAGAACAAGCACAGTACGATCTACTCCCATTGATGTCTCCACTACGTAAGGGATGTAGCGTTCATTAGAAGTTGGATCGATATACTCAAGACGTTTTCCAGAGTACTCCTGGTGGCGAGCAAGATCGTAGTCAGTACGGTTGTGGATGCCTTCGAATTCCTTCCATCCAAAGGGGAATTCGTACTCAATATCAAAGGCTTTCTTACAATAGTGTGCCAGCTCATCTTTCCCATGTTCATGAAACCGCAACTTTTCTGGACGAATCCCGAGCTTGAGGTGCCATCGCATACGCAGGTCCTTCCATTCTTCAAAGACATCTTCGTCATCTCCAGGCTTCACAAAAAACTGCATTTCAGCCTGTTCAAACTCACGTGTACGAAAGATGAAATTCCCTGGCGTAATCTCATTTCGAAAAGCCTTCCCGATCTGCGCGATCCCGAAGGGAACCCTCTGCCTCGTTGTACCCTGTATATTCAAGAAATTGACGAAAATTCCCTGAGCTGTCTCAGGTCGCAAATAGACAGTTGCTGACGAATCTTCAACCGGTCCCATAAAAGTTTTAAACATCAGGTTGAAGAGCCGAGGTTCAGTAAAGGCATCCTTTGTGCCACAAACTGGACATTGCCCATCCCTTACCTTCGGCAAGTCCATCCGAAAGCGACGATGACAGTTAGTACACTCGACTAGCGGGTCGGTGAAGCTATCTACGTGACCGGAAGCCTCCCAGACGCGGGGATTCATTAGGATCGACGCATCCACACCCTCGACGTCTTCACGCTGATGTACCATCGAGGACCACCACAACTCTTTAACGTTACGCTTGAGTTCAACTCCTAGAGACCCATAGTCCCAGACAGACCCTGTCCCTCCATAGATCTCAGATGACTGGAAGACATATCCTCGCCGCTTAGCAAGCGATACAAGCTTATCCATCAGGTCCACAGTCACCATGAATCCCTTTATTTTCAAGGACTTACGATAGGAGTAGCTAGGTTAAAAAAGGTACCGGTGGTGCTTAGCCTGATCAACGTTATCTATTTATTGAACTAGGAGGCCAACTCAGGGTATCTTTAGTAAGGTCCTACATTACAACCAGCCAAGATCAATCTATGATCACTCTTACAGATCGTGCCCGAGAAGTTGTCGCCTCACTACTTCAAGACAGTGAGGGAGAACTAGAAGCATTACGAATCACTATGCAAGAAACTGGGGACGGCTCAATCCCCCACTACGACCTTACTTTGGTTGGAGCTGATGAGCGTGATACGGATGACCAAGAGGAAGATGTAGGGGGATTCTCAATCTTGATAAATCAATCCCTGGTCAATCAGCTTGAGGGTGCGACTGTTGACTACGTAGAGAGAGTCAACGAGAGCGGATTCGAGGTACAAACCCAAAACCCAGCTGAGAAGCGAGAATCTAGTGATCCGCCTCAGGGTGAAATAGCAGACCGAGTTCGTGAGGTTCTTGACGTTCAGGTGAACCCGACAATCGCAGCTCACGGGGGTATGATCTCATTGGTAAATGTTAAGGAGACAGACATTTTCGTTGAGATGAGTGGTGGTTGCCAAGGTTGTGCGCTTTCCCGTATGACTCTCCGGCAAGGAGTAGAGCGCATGCTCCGAGAAGCCATCCCCGAGCTTACGGCCGTTCATGACATTACTGATCACGCCGAAGGCGAGAACCCCTATCTCTAGTTCAGATTTGCCTAGCTAGTTCTAGGCAAATCTGGCCTACCATCTTCATCGTCGCATTAAGTCACCTGCTTCAACACGCACAGGTTCCTAGCCTCTAAAGGCTAGGAACCTGTGCGCACTCAAGCACTAAGATAAGAGAAAGGCACAGCGCAAACTCTTAGCTCACTATCCGCCTGTGTTGCCTTACCTTTTCCATGTATTTCTCAAAGAAATGCTTTTGGATGTCGTTCATGTCGATCTCGCGACCCTGGATGTAGGACTGCTCGATATCATTAGTCATGTCTAGTGGAGTTCCATTCGTAATCAGGAGTGTCGCCTGCTTGCCTGGCTCCAGAGAACCTACCCGATCACTGATCCCCATGAACTCTGCAGCATTGATTGTCACTGCTTTCAAGGCTTCTTCTTCCGGAAGCCCAAAGGCGACGGCAACACCTGCTTCCCAGGGTAGTCGGTTCGTGTAAAGAGCTCCGGACCCACCTGAAATGGCGAACCTTACTCCTGCCTCGTGAAGGCGAGCCGGCATGGTGTAAGCGCCGTCGTACCCCTCGTAATTACGACCAGGCGCAGCCATGGTCGAGGTGAGGATCACCGGGATATCGTTGGCTACCAAACGGTCAGCTACGTGAATGGCATCACTCCCTCCACGGATCACTAGCCGCACACCCTCTTCTTGGGCCCAGGTTATTGCATCATTGATCTGAGCGGCACCGCCAGCTGACACTACGACCGGGATATCCCCATCTAGAGCTGGAATCATCGCAGCATAACGAGAATCAGTCCGCACTGCTTCACCCGCAGTAGTGGCATCACGATATGCCCGAGCCTCAGCAAAGAAGTCCTTGAGCTGCTGGACCTGCTCAGGGTAGGTGGGCGGAGGCTCTTGCGATCCAGACCCAAAGCCTCGACCCCGACCACCTCTGCCACCCCGACCTCTTCTCGAGCTAGGATTGGGCCAGTTCACGTTTAATGCTGCGGTCGATTCAATAGACATCTCCTCCCAATCCCAACCCTCAAGGCTCATTGCAGATGACATACCGGAGATCAGGCCACCACCCGGTGTCGTGAGGGTCACGAGGACCCCAGCGGAGCGGGTAGTCCCGATATGACGGCTTTCCGCGTTGACCGCTACTTCAGCTCGTACGTTGGGGTTGAAGTCGCCCAGCTCGTTGACATCACTCGAGACACCCACCGAACCAATCTCACTGATGCCCACCGTACTATAGGCGTCGATAAGGCCCGGGTAGATGTGCTTGCCAAAGACGTCCACCACACGAGTCCCCGCAGGAATTTCTACGTCGATGCCGACCGCTATGATCACCCCATTCTCGAATAAGATGGTGCCGTTTTCAATCACCCCGTTTGTCACGGTGTGGATGGTAGCTCCTCTTAAGGCCACTGCTTCGGACTGGGGTGCGACAGTTCTCCGCACCTGAGCTTTCACTGTGTTTGATGACAACAGAGAGGCGGCCATAGCTAGTATTGCTAGAGCTAGGGCCACTGTGGTCACACTAGTCCTGGATAGATAGCCTGTCATAGCTCCTCGCTTCTTCAAAGTCGTAGTCATAGTCAATTACTCCCACGCCGCTCACGCATGACCCCGTTCCCCGCTATAGAAGAAAGGATGGCCTGTATAAGCTGAGCACGCTCACGACCAATTTGCTGACGTAGAACGGCATCCTCTTCGAGAGAGAAGTAACGTCGGCCATCTACCCAGGTCTGCTCAGCCCGGGTGAACTGAGATAGGGGGTTGCCACTCCAGATAACAAAATCAGCGTCCTTACCTCCCTCAAGCGAGCCAACACGGGCATCGATGGCTACAGCCTTTGCTGCCTGGTTAGTCACCGTCGAAAGCGCTTGCTCTTGAGTAAGACCAGTGCGCAGTAGCTTGCCTGCCTCCCAATTCATTCGACTGGCAATTTCATTATTGTCAGAGTGTAACGACGTCACCACACCCGCCTCAATCAGGATACGAGCGTTGTATACGGAAGCGTCATACGCCTCCATCTTGAAACCTCCCCAGTCACTCCATACAACTGCCGCCACACCAGAGGCAGCCAGTTCGGGAGCGATCTTGTAGGCCTCAATCCCGTGCTGTAGGGTCTGCACCCGAAAGCCGAACTCCTCGGCCAAACGGACCAAAGCTAAGAATTCGTCGGCACGGTAACCGTGTGACGAGATGAGTAGTTCCTGATTCAGGATGTCGAGGATCGACTCCATACGCAGGTCACGACGGGGTGGGATCCCCTCCCGTTTGGCTTCCCAGTGCTGCCATTCCCGCTCGTAGTCACGGGCAGCAAGAAAGTGATCGCGGATGATCTCCTGCGTTCCCATTCGAGTGTCCGGATAACGCCCCTGACGCCGCTTAGGATTCTCCCCCAACGCAAACTTTACCGTCCGGGGAGCGCCCTCCAGCTTGAGATCCTCGGGCAAAGAACCCCAGCGAAGCTTCACGAAGACGTTTTCTCCTCCGATTGGGTTCGCAGAACCATGCTTGATATGAGCAGTCGTGAGTCCGCCAGCAAGCTGACGGTACATCCAGATGTTATTATGCGTTACCACGTCGCCCATACGCACTTCGGGAACAATGGCGAAACCGCTTTCGTTGACTGCACTGACCCCCGAATGGATGTGGGGGTCGATCAGACCCGGCGTCACGTGCTTTCCAGTAGCATCAATCTCCATCGCCCCCCTTGGCGCGTCGAGATCAGGACCTACCGCCACCACCTTTCCTTCCTGGACCAAGAGATCAGCATTTTCCATCTGTCCCAGCGGACCCTGGCTCCACACGGTAGCGTTGCGCACCACAACAGCAGCGGGCTGCGCAGGGATCGAACTACGCCCGAACTCCATCATAGGCCGAATAAACGGCAGGTCAATCTCAGGAACATTCATAGCCACGGTGCCGCGTGTGGCTCCTTCGTACCCTTCTGTGCGAGACCCGCGAAAAGATGGGTCTGCGCCGTTAGGAAGAGAGGTCCAGCCGTAAAATTCCTGCCCCTGTACCGAGCCTGCCAGAAGAGCAACTCCTTCATATCCCAGGTCCTCCCCATCAAAGCGCACCTCCATTCGGCCGGTCTCGGCCACAACCTCTGCCGAGTTCAGATTTATCGAGGCACCGTCGGGGCCTGCGATATCGATGGATCCGCGCAGGCGGTTCAGTGGACCCTCAAGGCGGATCTCTGCTTCGAATCCCCACTCGTCATCAGATGTGATGTGCCACGTGCCTCGTGGATCGACCTGAGGTGCGCGAGTGATCCCATAGGCGTGCCCGTGTACCCAAACATCCCGTACGGTGGCCTCGTCTGTAAAAAGGTCTCCCTCGCTTACGATGAGGTTGGCGACCTTACCCTCCTCAATAGTGCCGTGGGTGTTCTCAAGTCCCAGCCACACTGCCGGAGTGGTGGTGAGCGCCGCTAAGGCGTCATCCGTGGAGAGTCCCCGTGCCACCGCGATCCTCAAGTTGGGCAGGAACTCAGTCAACGATGAAAGCCCATCGGAGGTGATAGCAAAACGGATCCCAGCCCCCGCTAGCTGTGCAGGGCTCGTAGGTGCCAGATACCAATCGCGCAAATCAGCCAAACTTGCGTTCAACGCCGACTCCGGGTCATTGACATTGGGCGCATCAGGAAAACTCAGAGGTATGATGAGGGGATCGGTGCGTCCTCGAAGTACATCGAGAATCCGGTATTCCTGACCACTCCCTCGGTACCAAGCATCCACACCGTACTCAGCAGCGAGCTTGTGGGCCCGTAGATACTCCTCTTCACTGCCAGTCTCAAAGACAATCGGCTGATCTCCCCGCACTGCCTCCTCCAGTGCTGCCAAAGCTTCACTGGTCTCGGGCGGCAGAAATGCACGACCACTGGTCTCGTACGCGCCCCACGCCCTCATGTACCAATCCGCATCCATGAGCGTCTGCTTCATTAGCGCGATGGTCCCCATGGCTGAGTTGGGGTAAGCTCCACCCAACTGGAAAGAACGTTGGAAGCCCACAGCCTGGGTCAAGTCGGGTCGAAGTACGCGGTCCCGGACCCCATTGTCACCCAGATTCACAACCGAAGCTGTACCTCGAAAAATACCTTGCTTGGGCACGACCAGGGCCGTTCCAAACCCCTGCGAGCGGAGCGCGGCTCGCCGGCCAGCATCATCCTGGAGGTTCATCGTGGTGCTAAACCAGGCCCTGACCTGTGGGTTCCAATGGGTCGGTCCTACATCGCCCCCTTCAGGAACAGCATCCATCCCCAGGTCCGCATGGGCATCGATGAACCCCGGATAGACCGTAAGACCAGCCAGATCCCAAACGCGTGCACCGGCCGGAGGCTGCATATTGCTACCTACCCGCTGGATGAGTCCGTCCCGGATTACTATTGTGGCGCCATCCAGAACCTGTCCCGGTGCAGTCACTACCCTTGCACCTACTAGCGCATGGAAGCCAGTACCGTTGTCTCGGATACCGGTCACCGGCTCGGTCCGAGTTGCCTGTTGGGCTTCGACAGCGCCTGTCAGCAAAAAGATGAACCCAAGGAAGGAGCGGATTGCTCTCACGACGGCCTCCGTAAGAATATAGGGTGAATCACTAAGTATCCCCGCTTGCGGGGGCCAAAAGAATAGGTTGGTACTCAGAGGCCTGCCAGAAGCTAGCCTACAGGTGCTTCATATCCCGAGTCTTAATGCTTATAGCTACACTGGTGTTCGTAGGTTTTTTTCGATACCAACGACGTCTACTAAAGCCATCAAGTTTGAGACCTCAAGATCAGGAGTCGCGCTAGACGGCTTTGTAGCACCCCCACCATCTTTTCCTGCCCGTCTATTCACCCAAACGGACTTGAGTCCAAGTTCTGTTGCCGGACCAATATCGTGATAGAGGCTCTGGGCAACGTGTAAGACCCGCTCCGGGGGTAGCTTAAGACGGTTGAGGACTTCATGGAAATGAGCTAGGTCGGGTTTGTAGCTACGGACTTGCTCTGCCGTGACCACCTGCTCAAAGACTACTCCAAGCTGTTGGGCTGAATTCGAGAAAAGGTCGTCATCGACATTCGATACAATGGCCAAGCGGAATCTTGATGATAGCAGCTGAAGACTTGTTATACTATCAGAGAATGGGGGCCAGAATGAAACTGATTCTGCAAATCTTCTTGCCTCTTCCCTACCGGCCACGAATCCATACGCCTCCCCAAAGCCGTATGCTACCTCTTCCAAAACAGATCGGTACGGACGAAAAGACCCTGCTTCTGCAGCTGCCTCTAAAAGCCCAAACCGTTCAAGAATTCCATTGTCGTCCTGGTCATCCATATCGTGAGTTTCAAGAATAACGCGGACACCAGCAAGAATACCTGATTCCCAATCGATCAGCGTTCCATAACAATCAAAAGTAAACGCTTCGAATTGTTCAAAGTTCAAAAGCTCAGAGTTCATACGTCACTTGATAAGAAGGATGCGATTGTTAACAGGGTACAACCACTCGATTCCCCGTTCGGTCACCACTGCGTCATCTTCGAGTGGAATGCGCACCTTTGCCCCATCCCACTCCGGATTAGACGTGTACGCAAACAGTTCTACAGAAATCAAAGTTCCCGGCCTCAATTCATAGGTCAATCTAGTGGGATTAAAGAACGCGAGTGACGGACCAAAGCCATGCCCCCAGTTACCTACTGAGTGAGGTCCAATCACAACATCCGTTATGTCTGGATCAGCAGACGGCTGATTGAACTCAATCCGATTAAAACCCGCAGCTTCGATCGCCTCCCACGTTATGTCCACTGCCTGTTGAGCAGTGTTAGAGGGTTTGATGGTTGCTTTCATCACATCACGCACTTTGAGTGCTTGATCAAATGCATTTTGTATTCCCACTGGCGCCTTTGTCTCGTCTTCATGCAATACATAGGCAATGCGTTTCATGTCTGTATAGAAGTCGAGGAACCCCACACCCCAATCGATCATGAGGAGGTCGCCCCTCTGAATAATTCGGTCGGATGATGTCGCTACTATCCCATCAGGCCCTGTTATGTACACAGAGGGCATATCAAATGAAGACTCTAGGCCCTTTTCTAGGAGCTGGTCCCAAATCCACCATGCAACATCTTCAAGCGTAGTCACACTAGGCGTTATGACCTGGTTCGATAAGGCGCGCTCGGCAATCTCTCGCGAGAACTCACCTGCTTCAGCAAAAGCTGCGATCTCGCTAGCTACCCTAGTAGCACGAAAATCCGAAACGAAACGCTCTGCAGAAACAAGGCGGTCACCATAGAAGCCTAATTTGTCTTTCAGGTGGAGATAAGATGTATGAGAAAGTCCGTCTGCTCCGCCGATTGATTCAGCAATATTCACACCAATACGGTCAGGATTTCGCTCAGTAACGAAGTCGGTTAGCTCCTCCGCACTGCCGAAGTAGTCGTAGACTCCACACTGTTCTAGCATGTACCCCCCAACCCCAAGAGCTGAACGTTCGACCCGTGCTCCTTGAGCTGTAAACACGTAATAGGCCCAATCACCTACATACCCCCTACCAAGTGCATCCCACATTGGATCAAGCAGCCCCTCTCTCATTACCACGATCCACATATCCAGCTCATTATCGTGCATCGCCTTCGGTAGCACGAGATCAAATTTTTCAGCTCGGATCTGACACATTCTTTCCCAACGTGCTCTCGCCTCTTGTCCTGCTACAGGCTCAAGCACTAGCAGGGAGAACAGCAATGTCATCAATACATGTGAGTGCCAACGGCTCATCGTTTCTCCAAATTATATTTTAGGTGGAAGCTATAATGTGGTTTTAGGTCAAGACCGGGGAAACAGTTCACAGGTGCAACCCCTCACTGACTATCAAGAAAAGTATTGGTCTTAAGAAGCGTCTCATACTGATGGTTCTATCGGCACTTGACCCAAGACGCACAGCCGCTCTATTTCTCGCTAATATACTGGTTGTAATGAAAACGGGAGCAAGCATGTCGGAAAGGATTCGAGTCGTCCTGCGCTGGATTCAAATTAAGGACAACAAAGAGGCGTCATGGGATAATGAAGGGGAATTTCGCTTTGAATCGAAAATCACGACTCAAGGTATAAGTCATGAATTAGAATTCCCCGAGAAAGGTTACTGGTCTATTTCCGATCATCCAGCAAGAAATAAAATCGACAAGATTGACAAGATACTTTTTGAGGGTCCTGTCGGAGATTCTCTCAATGTTGAGTTATCTGGAGTCGAACTCGACACACTCACCTCCAACGATCCTTTGGAGAACTATTCTAAATCTTTCACTGGTGATCCTTCTTCGTGGCTTGGGAGACATCAACCAACAGATGAAGGTACGGGTGATCCTGAGAATCTCAGTGATTGGAGAATCTGTTACGATATCGAATCTGCCTGACCACTTCACTCGGCTATAGCGCCAAGTTTAGATGATCTTGAGCCCCTGTCCCAAATGATGTTGGGCAGGGGCTTTTTCTAGAGCTAGAGATCAGATACTAAAGCGTTAGATATCTGATTTTCGTGTTTTATAGCCAACTTGAAGAAAGAGGTAATACCTAAAAATGTTACAACTATGGAATAGGCTGGGTACTCGAACATACACCTACCCATATTCACATGCTTACTGATACATAAGCCCACGACTGAGACCCTAAACTTACTCTAAGTTATTAGATTTGCGGATCACATTACATGAAGGACCGAGCGAAGAAGGAGTCCATGATGATCTTAAGCCTGAGACGACTGACTATAATTCTAGGTGTGGCAATTGCCATAAGTCTCTGCGACTCAGTTATGGCACAGTCTCTTCCACCAGACGAAGATAGTGCACTTGCGAGGCTAAACTCATCGCCAAGGCATGGTGAGTGGTTTACTTATGATGCAGGGGGGGGTGACATGGTGAGAGCTTGGATCACCTATCCTGAGAGCAGTGACCAAACTCCAGTCGTCATTGTAATTCACGAAATCTTTGGCCTGACGGATTGGATTAGGTCAGTTGCTGACCAACTTGCAGCTGATGGCTTCATCGCTATCGCACCGGACCTGCTGTCTGGATCAGGGCCAGGTGGCGGAGGATCAGAGTCAATGGACAGACAGGCTACGGTAGCAGCAATTCGCACACTTGATCCGGTTGACGTCAACCGGAGACTCCGAGCAATAGCAGCCCACGCGACCACCCTACCGTCTGCTAGTAATCAAGTGGGGGCAGTGGGATACTGCTGGGGTGGGAGCACAAGCTTCAGTTTTGCAGTGGACTATGCTGACCTGGATGCTGCAGTGGTATACTACGGAACCTCACCCGAGATAGGCTTTGATAAGATCCAAGCACCAGTACTCGGCCTTTATGGGGGAAATGATAATCGCGTGAACGCTACCATATCACGAGCTAAAGAAGGAATGTCGAACGGACGACAAGACTTCAAGGCTCATATTTTCAAAGGAGCTGGGCACGGATTCCTCCGTGCCCAATCTGGACAAGAAGGAGTAAACAAGACGGCTACTGAGCAAGCATGGCCATTAACAGTGAACTTTTTCAGAGAACACCTCGGGTCATGAATGTACCACTTGTAGTGCTTGCCGCAGGCTTATCAAGCCGTTACGGAGGACTAAAACAACTAGACCCACTGGGACCTGATGGTGAAGCTATCATGGACTACAACATCTATGACGCTGCCCGAGCTGGATTTAACCGTATCATTATGGTCACACGCTCTGAGATTGAAGACGATATCAGGGCTCACCTATCCACAATTGTTGGCGGTTCTCTGCCGATAGACTATGTACAGCAGAGCCTAGACCAACTTCCAGAAGGCTTTAACGCCCCTCCTGACAGATCCCGGCCTTGGGGAACCGGTCATGCCGTGCTCTGTGCAGCTGACTTAATCCAAGGACCCTTTGCAGTTTGCAATGCTGATGACCTCTATGGACCGGGTGCATTCGCGATACTTCACTCTTATTTGTCTTCCGAGAAGCAGACCTCAGGCGGCGCTCTAGTTGGATATACACTGTCAGAAACACTCTCCGGAAGCGGGGGCGTCTCTAGAGGGGTCTGTGTGCTAAGCAAAGAAGGTCTTTTATCTCATATCGATGAGACCCAGGGTGTGAGTCTGATTGAAGGGCACATCACTGGCCAGCAGCTAGAC
>Ga0310344_10003696_pt1 | contig 11368 bp, 16 predicted proteins | sample HC15DNA20200_MG_FD_203801 | JGI IMG/M metagenome (GOLD analysis project Ga0310344, IMG submission 203801) | Marine microbial communities from station ALOHA, North Pacific Subtropical Gyre - HC15-DNA-20-200_MG | ecosystem: Environmental > Aquatic > Marine > Oceanic | place: Pacific Ocean: North... | reverse complement strand
TTTACTGACAATTTTTTCCATTCTCTGTTTTGAGATAGAATATCTACTTGTTTCAATAGAAATTATCTCTTTTACATCATCTCTAGTCTTTTCAAGTTCTGGGTATGTGTTTTTCAGATAATCAATTTGAATATCTACTATCTCATCCAAGTCAAATTTTAAATTCAATCTATCCATGGTTGAAACAATTCTTCTTAGCATAATGCGAAGGTTGTATCCTCCTCCAACATTACTAGGAAGTGCACCATCAGAAATTGCAAAAATTAGTGTCCTTATGTGGTCAATTATTAAGTAAATTCCCTCTAGTGGAGTGATTATACGATTAGTTTGTTCATCAGATAATCCTATTGATTGGATAGCATTTTTCCTTATTTGTGATAAATCATCATATAATTCGAGATTCTTTGCAATTTCAGTGAAATATGGTATTAGTATGGTAGAATTTGCATCTATACCTACATCTTGAATTAATTTTTCAGTGATTGGACCAAAACAGCAATCATATGCAGTTGGCGTACCCATTGTTATCCATGCAAATCTTTCTAGACCTGCACCCATATCGATAATACGCTGATCCAGTGTCTTGTAATTTGATAAGTCGCCTTGAAATTCAGTAAATACTGCATTACCTAGCTCTAAACCTTTGACGAAATATTCTAACGATGAACCAAAAGAGCCACCACCTTCCCATACATCTTCAACAAAGACAATTTCTTTCTTATCAATTCCAAATTGATGTGTCAATAAATTAAAATCAAGATTAATACATTCATCCTTCCAATAACCATCTTCATTTGGTATACTATGTTGACCAATCATACAGAATGATGAAAAGTGTCTACCAGTAACACCAACATTTTCTAAGTCTTTGAATCTAAGACATGTCTGAGGTACCACTAGTGGGTTTGCAGGAAATTCAAACACTACCTTACTACCCATCACTCTTTGAAAGTCAACAATTGATGCAATTGTGAAATATAGATCATCACGCCATCTGGACACGACTGGGTATCTGTTCACTGATGTATGATTATGTTTTACAAAGAATGACTCTACCTGCTTCCAGGCTTCAGTGTAATCGAATCTATTTTTTGTTGGAGGATCACCAATAAACGAATAAGTGTCACTAGAATGATCAGGGCAGTTTATTCTATTTTCATCTAATGCCCAAAAGAATCGTTTACATGTTGCACATGATTTACGCTCAAAACCTTGGGTTTCAAATAATTCCACATGATAGTATCTTTTAGGGTCAGCAGAAAATTTTGTAAGAATATCTTTTTTGTCCATCGTATTTATCATCTAGTGTCGATATTAAGAATCTTCGATTACAACTATTAAATATGCAAAAATCTAAAAAAATACATGTTTGGAAGTAAAAAGAGAACCATAAAGGAGGGAAGTTTTGTTTTTACAGCAAAACCTGCTGATGAGTACTGTAATTTCGTTATTGGAACTGTTACTGGTGTTGACGGTAACAAAGTAGGTGTAAATGGATTCATAATTAATCCTGTAGGACTAAAAAACAAAGTTTTACAGGGAAAAACAGGTGCAAGATCCAAAGAGATGCTCATGGAGCCAACATCTGAAAACTGCATTTTTGCCTTAATTTACAGAATAGAGCATGAAAATTTTGCTGATGTTTTAGACTTGGAAAAAGAAAAAGTTGAGATTATTTCAAAAAAAGTATTTACCATTTTAGATGGCTGGATTAGGGAATCACTTTCAGAATTAATTAATAATGTTCTATCTTTACCAGAAGGCTCAGACAAGGATCATGCAAAAAGAATTTTGCAACAACGAATGGAGAATCTATATGATAAAAATCTTAAATCAAATCTATACTCTGTCTGTAGAAGCTTGAAGATACTAACCAATTCATAATTTTTCTGATAGTTTTATATTATACTGCAGAAGAATTTTTCTAAATGGAATATGTTTACGCCGCATTAATGTTGCACAAATTGCAAAAAGAGGTAACTGAGGAAAATGTTACTAGTGTAGTAAAAGCAACTGGTGCAGAAGTTAATGAGGCTCAGGTTAAGGCTCTAGTTGCATCCTTGGCAGATGTTAATATTGAAGAGGCAATTAAGGCTGCTCCAGTAGCAGTTGCAGCAGCTCCAGCCGCAGCAGCAGCAGATGCACCTGCAGATGGAGATAAAAAGAAAGAAGCAAAAGCTGAACCACCAAGTGAAAAGCAAGAAGAGCAAGCGATGGAAGGCTTGTCATCACTATTTGGTTAGTTTATCGATCTTTTAACTTCAACATTATTTACTACAAGTTTCTATCAAAATTGGTTTGGTAGATATTGCACCAGTTGATTTTTTTATTTACATTTTAGATCTTTTTGGGACAATGGCTTTTGCAGTTACTGGTGCATTTAAGGCGATAGAGCATAAAGCCGATATTGTTGGAATAATAATTTTGGCAACAATTACTGGTGTAGCGGGAGGAACAATACGTGATGTCGTATTTGGAAAAGCTCTTCCAAACTCTCTAATTGATCCAATTTATGTGATTATCACGGTAGTTTCGGGAATAGTTTTATTTTTACTATATTCTAGAATGAAAAAACATTGGAATCTTTTCTTAAAATTTGATGCAATTGGTCTTGGTGTTTTTACTGTAATTGGTGCAACTTTTGCCTATAATCTATTTGGCATGAATTTCTTGATAATTGTATTATCGGGAATGCTAACTGCTATCGGAGGTGGTATTTTGAGAGATGTATTCGTAAACCAAACACCTATAGTATTTGTCAAGGAGTTATATGCATCTGCTAGTTTTATTGGTGCAGTTGTTTTCTATTTTACGTTATTAATTACAAATGAGGTTTATGCTGCTACAATTATTGGTATCATACTTACTACAGGTCTGCGATTAATTGCAATGAGATACAATTGGAATTTACCTAGAGTACGAAGTAGATAGTTACGCAGGAGTGTAATCTTTTGCTTTTGATGCTACACCTTTAGCATGTGCATCTGCTTTTTGGAGAATTTGTTCTTTTGTCTCATCAGTCACATATCCTGATTCCACTGAAACTGAATTAGCTGATTGTGAAGCTTTAGCAAGAATTTGTTCAATGTTATCTTTTGTGATATATGCAGCCTCGATTGATAATGAAATTGCTTCTTGATGGGCTTGACCCAAGTCATTTCTAAACTTCTCTAAATCTATTATCATTTCTTCTTCGGCATAAAATAGACCGTCCTCAAGTGCAGAATTTAGAACAATACCGGCTTCTATAGGTTTGATATCTAATTTACCTAGAAGTGTAGCCAGTTTTTCCGAGATTACTTCTCCTTTTTTAACTGGAATTGTTTCCTTCATTATCCAAATTGTACCTTGATCAATTTTTGTTGGAACACCATTTTCTTTAAAGTCTGTGAGCATTGGACCTGGTGCAATACCAGTATTTTTTGGTGGTATAATTACATCCATACTGGCCAGATCTCCACCTCTAGCATTAAGTAACACCTTATTTTTTCCTAGTAAAACATTAAGTTTGAAAGGTGACATATTTGTAAACATGAAAAGACATTGTCCTTTCAACTTGCTGACTAATTTTTCAGTTCCTTTAATACCAGTTTTTTCCAATGCAAGTTTAGCAACTTTATCCTTCACACTAATTATTTCAACTTCACCCAAAAGTTTTTTTCTTAGTGGAAGTAATTGAGATCCCCTTACCTTTTCCATTCTTACTAATGCAACAACCTTGTATTTTTTAGGTAATTCTTGTAATTGCTGATACATTCGTGTCTTTTTTTTGGGATACTCTGTTCTATTTTCATGCATTTTATTTTCGTACCTTCTGTTCTAATTTGATTGCTTTACCCATAGTTGTTTTTATCATAAATTTTTTAAAATTCTTATCACCATTTGGCAATTTTTTTTCAATTGTATTGATAATTGCCATAGCATTGCTTGCAAGATCACTATCATCCATTGTCTCATCCCCAATTTTGCATGATAACGACAGTGAATTTTTTACTCTGACTCTTATGGATTGTCTAAATCTTTCTAGGAATGAGTCTATTGACGCATTAAAAGGAACGGGCGTTGGCATTTTTCCTCTAGGACCCAATAACTGCCCTAAAGATTTACCTACTACTGGCATAAGTTTTGTATCTGCTAGGAAAAAATCATATTTGTTTATCAGTTTTCTTGACTCCCTTTTGTTTTGAGCCAAATTATCAAGTTCTACATTATCAATAACTTGATCTGCTTTTGCATCTTTTGCTTTTAAACCTAAATCTCCTGTTGCCATTACACAAACTGCAGCAGGTTTTGCCATTTGTCTTGGAAGTTGTATAATCTCATTTAACGCAAAGCCCTTTTTGACATCTATGTCCTTGAATATGATGTATAATTCTAATGCTTGCTTGAATTTTCTTTCCTTTTCTGATTTTTTAGATTCTTGGATTAAACTCAAGATATCGGATTCGCTAACCATAGCAAAATCCTTTTGAGCCTACTTAAAATCGTTTAGAGTAATTATATCAAGATCTAATATTTTTTTAAAAAAATTGATTGTTTATAGAAAATTTAATGATATTAAGACAGTTCAGACCAAAACTTACATTTATGACCTTAAATCAGTAATTTTGAAAATGCAACATGTTGATGAATTAGATCTTAGATTATTATCAGAATTAAAAAAAGATGGTAATATCTCGGTGCCAGTATTATCAAAAAAATTGGAAACTAACGCATCTGTACTTTATAGTAGAATTAAGAGACTGATAAGAAAAAAGCTAATTAAGAAATTTACAATCGAGATTGATGAGTCACAGTTAGGTTTTCAAGTAAAGGCATCAGTTGGCATAAACCGTGATCCAAAATTTAAAGATTCAATTCACTCTGAATTAATGAATACTGCCGAAGTTGCTCATGTTTGCGAGGTCACAGGTAGATTTGATATAATCATAAGTGTCTTAGCTAAAGATCTTGAGCAATTGCATTCTGTAATTATTGAAAAAATTGGAAGAATTGAGGGAATTCAAAGTACTGAAACATTCGTAGAATTAGAAAAAACGGATAAGGAACCAGTGTATTTATCTAAGAATTAACGACTAATTTCTCATCCCATTTACCGTCATTAATCTCAGCGGTAATCTCTTTTGGTGTTTTTCCTTCAATTTTTATTCCAAGGCATTGACAGGTACCAATTACTTGCTTAGCAACAGACTTTAATTCAGATGCATATGATGATTCTAGTTTTACATTTGAGACCTTTACAATTGCATCAATTCCAATATCTGCTACCCATTCAGATCCAGATGTACTAGAACCTTTTTGAATATCTGCTTCTTTCAAAATTAATGCAGATGCAGATGGAATTCCAATTTCTATTTCCCATTTCTTAGTGTCAGAATCAATAGTTACAGTCACAGGAACTTTCATTCCTTTAAAATCATTAGTTTTTTCATTAATAGCATTAATTACTTCCATAATGTTAACACCCATTGGACCTAATGCTGGACCAAGTGGTGGACCGGCTGATGCTTCTCCACCTGTAACCAATGATGAAATGTTTTGTGTGTTGGCCATAATTTTTTTGGTATTTGAATATGATTTATTCCTTACTATGCTGATGAAGGTTTAAGATAGTTTGCATCTACAGTTACAGGAAGTTGGTATGGTGCATCTAAGAGCATCACTGTTGCTTCTTCTTTTTCATGATCTACGCGGTTAATCGTAGCTTTCATACCTTTAAATGGACCACCAATTATTTCAACTATTCCATCTACTTCAAGTTCTGACACAGTAGATTTTTTGATAAGATAATTTTCTATTTCACTGTATTGTAATTCACCTCTTAATTGTCCTTTTACATGTCTAAGTCCCTGAATAGCATGGAACATCACCTGTGGATCTTCTGCCTCAATTACAATGTAACCCTTTAGATTATCAACTAGTAATATTGATTGTATATTCAATTCACCATTTCGCATTTTGGTTTCTAGTAATCTTAAAACAACTTTTTCCTGACCACCTGTAGTTCTAACTGCAAATAAATGAGAATTTGTGGTTTCTGACATTTTTATCGTGTAAATGGGAGTGTTGCAAAAATAAACTGGATACCAAAACCAAGTAGCCCCACAGTTGCTATTCCAAATAAAACTAATCTCAGATGCTGTTTATAGACATCCGTATCCGATTTTTTGGTTAATTTTATCGTATTATATGCATTTTTGAATGTTAATCTTGGGTTAAACTTCATTAATTTGAATTTATTAAAGTATCAATATATCTTTTATTCATGGATTTACTTATTGCATACAAGGATGATCCTGCTGGGAATAATATGGCAGAATTCATTAGTCATAGTTTAGAAAAAAATAATGGTGTATTTCGAGGAAAGAAATTTGATTTGCTAATAATCTCATCCCCAACGATATCTGCAGATTGGTTAGACAAAGAATTTGATTATGATGGGTATGTATTTCTTTCAAAACATGCTGCTGAATCTGAAACGTTAGCATTAACATGTCATAGCACTGGAAATTTTGAAGCTGCAAAATTTGGCGGCAATCCAAAACAAATTGCTATTCCTTTTCCATCATTTCAAAAAACATACTTACAGAATCTTTGGAAAAAACATAACGATTTTCCTGACTTTCAAATAACTATTGAAGCGACACATCATGGTCCTACAGATCTTAACAAACCTTGTATTTTTATCGAAATCGGCACTACTCCAAAACAATGGAATGACACAAAATTGTGTAGTTCTATAGCACAGATTGTTGAAAAAACTTTTGAGAATCATCTCAACCAATTCCCATTTGCAATATGTTTTGGCGGTACACATTATTCTCAAAAATTTACAAACGAAGTAATCAACGGTGAATTTGCACTAGGAACTGTGATACCTAAACATTCCATGGAATTTTTGGATGAATCACTATTTCGACATATTATTGAACGTAATATTGGTGCAAAAGCAGCATTATTGGATTGGAGTAGTTTAGGGAAAAATAAACAAAAAATTATTGAATTACTATCTACTACACAATTAGAAGTGATTAAAATTTGATAATTGAAAAGAAAATTTACAAAAAACTTCTTCAAGTACCATCTGGAAGAATTACAACATATGCTGAATTATCTAGATCAATTGGACTAGAACATGGACAACGTCTTATTGGTCAGGTCATGAAAAAAAATCTATTTCCTGTTATAGTTCCATGTCATAGAGTAGTAAGATCAAATGGTCATATTGGTGGATATGCATTTGGTGTTAATATAAAGAAAAACATGTTATCAAAAGAGGGAATTTGCATCAAAAATAATAAAATTGAAAATTTCGAAAATCTTTTTTTTAAGTTTTAACATTTTGCGTTTCGTTAATAACACTTCGTAGATGTGATTTATTTCTTATAGTATTTCCACCAATTTTCTTGTATATTGATTTGAATGTCTCATTATCAATCTCTTGTCTGTCTTTTGCAATTTTGAGTATGTATCTAAGTGCACGTACTTTATTTACATAAACTGTCTTTTTTCCCTCTCTAGCACCCTTCCGACCTTTTTTAGATCCTTGCTTTATACCACGTTTAGATTTTTGAATCTTTTTTGTTTTCGCTCTTCCTCGTGATGTACCTTTAAATGATTTTATTGTAATTGTGTTTGCAGTCAGCAAACTTCGTATATCGTCTCGTGTAATTGCATCAGCTATATCATCAAGATGATCGTTATCAAATCTAACTCTGTTAACACCTACACCAACAATTCTTGAAACTAGTTGTTTCTTTGCTTTTAGATTAACTGGCATTTTTATTCACCCTAGCATTAAATACTTTGAATTTTTTTTCTATAACGATTTTCATTAACTCTTTGCGCTTTTTGGCACCAACACTGTGACCAAATCTAACGCCATCTTCTTTTGGATTTAATTTCTCTAAGTCACTTGAATTATTGACTAAATTATCTGTATAACCTGATGGATGTAATCCTTTTGCAATTTTTGGTGTGCCATATCCTATTTTGACTAATCCCGGTCGACCACGACTTTTTTGTTTTCTTTGATGATTATCAACTCCCTTTGGTTTCCTCCAAGTAGTTTCTAATCTTTTGTATCGCCAACTTTCTGGTCTAACAAATTTTGGTCTAGTAGATGAGACTTGTTTCCTCGCCTGTAGTTTGTCTTTATTGATCGGCATGAACTAGGGACTCGAATTTTTACATAAATACGTATCTAAGTTCTAATCCTCAAATTCTTAGAAAGAGATAATAATGTTTTATTTTCCGTTACAATTCTGAGAAAAGATATGAATGCTATTAAATGTGGAGTTGAGTAAATGCCAGAAGCAAAGATCTCCTCAAAATTTCTAACACAGTTGGAAAATTTTGGCGTTAATCCCAAATCTGTACATAGAAACCTTTCAGTAGAAAAATTAGTTGAAATATCAACTCAAAAAAACGAAGGAGTTTTAACATCTTCAGGTTCTTTATCCGTAAAAACCGGAAAATACACAGGTCGTTCTCCACAAGATCGTTATATCATATATGATGATGAAACACATGAAACGATTGATTGGGGTAATGTAAACAGGCAATTTCCTTCTGAAAAATTTAATCATCTTTTTGAAAAAATGAAAAAACATGCAGATGGGCAAGAACTTTATGTTTTTGATGGTTTTATTGGTGCATCCAAAGAAAGTAGATTACCAATACGTGTGATAAATGATCATGCATGGCAGAGTCTTTTTTGTAGGCAGTTATTTGTTAGACCATCATCTACAGAACTTGAATCACATGAACCAGAATTTACAATTGTTTGTCTAAATGACTTTGATGCAATTCCAGAAATTGATGGAACAAGAACAAATGCATTCATCATGATTAATTTATCAAAAAGAATTGTTTTGATTGGTGCAACAAATTATGCAGGTGAAATGAAAAAATCAATGTTCTCAGTAATGAATTATTTAATGCCATCTAGAGGAGTTTTTCCAATGCATTGTTCTGCAAATGTTGGAAAAGATGGTGATACTGCTTTATTCTTTGGTCTTTCAGGTACAGGCAAAACTAGTCTCTCTGCAGATTCAGATAGAATGCTAATTGGTGATGATGAGCATGGTTGGTCAGAGAAAGACATCTTTAATTTTGAAGGCGGTTGTTATGCAAAATGTATAAATCTTAACAAAGAGGCAGAACCACAAATTTGGAATGCCATTAAAGATGGAACTGTATTGGAAAACGTTGTAGTTGATAAAGAAACACAGGAACCAAACTTTGAAGATGGAACTCTCACAGAAAACACCAGAGCAGCATACCCTCTTGAGTATATACCCGGAGCCGTGATTCCAAGTGTTGGTGGTCATCCTAAAGTCATAATTTTTCTCACAGCTGATGCATTGGGAGTTTTACCACCAGTATCAAAATTAACCAAAGAGGGTGCCATGTTTCATTTTATGTCTGGCTATACAAGCAAGTTAGCAGGAACAGAAAGAGGAATTAAGGAACCTAAAGCAACATTTTCAGAGTGTTTTGGATCACCATTCATGCCACGACCTGCTTCAGTCTATGCAAAAATGCTAGGCGAAAAAATTTCTAAACATAATACAGTTGTTTATCTAATAAACACTGGTTGGTCAGGAGGAGCTTATGGTGTGGGTAAACGAATTAGTATTAAATATAGTCGTGCTATGGTTACAGCCGCACTAACAGGTGCCTTTGATATTGTAAAGTTTAGACATGATGATGTGTTTAATCTTGATGTTCCATTAGAGTGTCCAGAAGTACCCTCAGACGTGTTAGATCCAAAAAACACATGGATTGATAAAGATTCATACGATTTATCTGCAAAAAAACTAGCACAGATGTTTGTCGATAATTTTACCAAATTCGATGATGCCTCAGATGACATACGTACAGCAGGACCACAATTAACTAATCCATAAGTAGATTAGAAATAGAATCAGAACGAACTAATATTTTGAGAATGATTTTGAACCAAGCTTCACATCCTCAGCTCTTATAGTTCTTCTACCTGCATGTTTTGCCATCTCGATAGAATTTTTTGCAATTTCATATGCGATGTCTTCTACTATCCGTCTTAATTCATTAGCAGATTCATGTGTAACTCTTTCTGCACCAGCTTTTTTTAAGATTCTATTCATTGCTGATAATCCTAGTTCAGAGGTTTTCATAAATTTTAATAAAAATATACTGGTAAAATACTTTGAAGAGTAAAAAAATCTCACTTTTGCACAGATTTATGCAGACTAATTTATACTAAAAATTTAATGAAAAATATGAACTGGCTCTACGATTCACACATACATCTATCAGATCCGGAGTATAAGTCAGAGATTCCACATATTATTACTGCAATGGAATTACTCAAATTAAAGGCATGTTGTGTATCAATGGATTATGATACGTCCGTCAGCACATTAAATCTTAGTAAAAAATCACAGAATATTTTACCATTCATTGGAATTCATCCAGAGATGGCACAAAAAAATACATCATTAGTTTTTGAAATGATTGAAAAGAAAAATAAAGAGATTAGTGGTATAGGTGAAATTGGTCTTGATAGAAAATATATATCATCAGATGACGAATGGAATGTACAAAAGAAAGTTTTTTCTAATCAATTATCACTTGCTGAAAAATTCAATAAACCAGTTTCAATTCATTCAAGAAAAACACTAGACCAAATATTTGAAATTATGTCATCATTTAGCATTAGAAGTGTATTACTACATTGGTTTGATGGAAACAAAAATCAATTAAATCATGCAATGGATTTGGGGTTTTATGTTTCATATGGACCTGTCTTGATCTATGCCGGTGACAAACAGGTATTACTACATAAAACTGATACAGAAAAAATTTTAGTAGAAACAGACGGTCCTGTAAAATTTTCTCATTGTTTTAACTATAAAACAACACAAATTCAATTTCTACCCAGTGTAGTTCATTGTGCATCAAAAATACTCAAAACATCATATGATAATTTGTTGGAGCAATTAGAAAAAAATTCTCAGAGATTTCTGAGTATTTAAAAAATTTTGAATGTTACATATATAAAAAACCCATAGGGAGTCACTTCTGTGGATAGAATTAAACGACTTTCAACGCAAATACTAAATGAATATCAAGATAAATTCGGTACTGATTTTTTCACTAATAAACAGTTTCTGAATGAAATATCTATTATCCGCTCTAAGAGTTTAAAAAATAAGATTGCCGGTTACATCACTAAAATTCTCAAGCGTAAACAAAAGTTTGAAGATCGAAAACAGGAACTTATTGAAAATGAGAAATTGGGTAAAGCAGAACCAACATCAGAACCAACATCAGAACCAACATCAGAACCAACATCAGAACCAACATCAGAACCAACATCAGA
>Ga0310344_10003695_pt1 | contig 11368 bp, 12 predicted proteins | sample HC15DNA20200_MG_FD_203801 | JGI IMG/M metagenome (GOLD analysis project Ga0310344, IMG submission 203801) | Marine microbial communities from station ALOHA, North Pacific Subtropical Gyre - HC15-DNA-20-200_MG | ecosystem: Environmental > Aquatic > Marine > Oceanic | place: Pacific Ocean: North... | reverse complement strand
AATGGTTTTACTGCACAAAATTTTACTAGAGATTTAAGAGACAAAACATTTTCCTTAATGATTAAAGAATTAATGAATAGATTTTTTAATCATATATATAAAAATTTAACTAAATGTTAATTATTTATTAAATATCTGAACTAGATCACATTCAATAAATTTTTTTGTTCATTTTTATATGTTCTATACCAGCTTCATTAAATAATTTACCTTCTGTTTCATACCCATGATATAAATAGAAGTTCCTTACGTAATTTTGTGCATGGAGTGTTAGTTTTGAAAGCCCATTTTCTTTTGCTTTAGTTTCTAGAAAATTTAATACCAACCCGCCAACACCAATTCTTCTGAAATTCTTTTTTATCGCCATTCGTCCAATTTTGCCTATACCCATGTTTAATGGCACAACTCTGCCTGTAGCAATATACGTTTCTTCTAATTTTACTAAACAAGTAATTGAGGTTTGATCAAAGTCATCTATTTCGAGTTCCTTAGGTACACCTTGTTCTTCAACGAAAACTTCATAACGTATCTTGTAAGATTCATTATGATCCTTTTTTGTTTTAGCTTCACTTATTTTAAATTTTTCTAAGATTTTAGTTCTTCGCGTGCTTTAGGATTGAAAATATTAATAAGAAGAAGAATTTCAGGAATTCCTGTAACTATTAGATACCATATTGCAAAACCTACAGATTCATTAGATGCAGCCAATGGTAATTCTAGTACCTTTAACAAACTCCCTAGTATTATTAAATAAAAAAAGAATTTTATTCCTCTAGCAAATAAATAAGTAAATAAAATTCTTGCAATTCCTACTGCAAATAGTATCCAACAAAAACTTTTAACTTCATGAAATTCTTCCTCGAATATGATCCAGGTAGAAGGTAGCGCAAAAGTTAAAGCTATTGTTATAAGTAATAGTCCACCAATATAAGAGAAAATCATAGCACTTCTTAAAGGTGAAATATCTATACCAATTAAATTTTTAAACATAATATTAATCCCTTATGATATTAATCCCTTATGGATATATTAATAAATTTATTTATTTTTTGTTGATATAAAAATCTGAAATTTTCTTTAAATTATTGTTTCTTATATAAATAATTTGATTCTTTTGTCTACTCAAGTTCAAACTGAACGATAAAAATTATACTTTCTAAAGTAGTTTCCCTCACTGATAATTGATATATTAATTTTCAGATAAAAGTAAATTAAGGAGAAATAAGATGGCGATAGTAGGAGATGGTGACTTAAAGTATGAATTAGATGATTCTTGGCCTAATATTCCGGAAGGATGGACACTTGGAGAAGGTTGGTCTGGTCCTAACGATGATAGGTTTAAGCATTTAGATAATAACGGTATGGGATGGTCTGGAGGAGGAGTTTCAGATGTAGCTGCAGATTCAAACGATAGGATATATGTTTTTAATAGAGATGCTCATCCAGTTGTAGTATTTGAAGCTGATTCTGGTGATTTTGTTACTTCATGGGGAGAATATGAATTTTTAGAAACCCATGGAATATTTATAGATCCTGAGGATAATGTTTGGACTACAGATAGACAACGGCATATAGTAACCAAACATACTAAATATGGAAAAAAATTAATTCAATTAGGTGAAAGAGATTGGTCTAGTGCCTCTGTAACCCCACACGGTAACCACCCCGAACATGCTTTTCTGGCTAATCCTTTTTCTATGCCTGCAGGTGTATCAGTTTCATCATCCGGGCATATTTTTGTAGCAGATGGATATGGAAACCGACAAGTACATAAATTTAATCCAGATGGAAAAAAAGTAATTTCTTGGGGAACTCCTGGTACTAATGAAGGTGAATTTGCTCTAGTTCATAATTTAGATTTAGATTCTCAAGATAGGGTATATGTATGTGATAGACATAATCAGAGAGTGCAAATTTTCGATCATGATGGAAATTATATTGATAGTTGGACAGATCTTCATTTTCCTGGTGGAGTTTATTGTGATAGGAAGAACTTAGTTTATATAGCAGAGCAGGGCGGTGCAAGAGATCCTGGAGTTTCAATTTTTACAGAAACTGGAGAACTCGTTTCTAGATTCAGAGGCCCAGATGTTGAAGCACATGGTATAACATTAGATTCCAAAGGTAACATTTATACTGCCGAACTTAGAAAAGCTCCTGGACTTAGTCAAAGAAGAGTGAATAAATACGTTAAAATATAAAGACTACTTTTAATATAAAAAGGTTGGTTTAATAAATTTTTTTACTAAAAAGTAAGCCAACCTTTTTATTTTTTTATCTGTCAGAATTTAAATGCCAGCTCTAGATTTTCCACTGACTTCAGGATTTATCCAATTTTCAGGATTGTTTCCATTGATAACTCTTATAACTTCATTAGCAGTTCTTTTTTCTAGTTCTAGTGTAGATGCTTGTGAGAAAAAAGCTGTATGTGGTGTGATAATTACGTTATCAAGTTTTAGAAGAGGATTATTAGGCTTAGGAGGTGTCGGTTCTACTACATCAAGACCTGCACCTGATAAATGTCCATTGTAGATCGATTTTGCTAGTGCGTTTTCATCAATTAATCCGCCTCTAGCACAATTAACTAATATTGCACCTTTTTTCATAATTGATAATTCTTTTTCACCTATCATTCCTTGTGTTTCAGGAATTAATGGGACATGCAAAGATATAAAATCTGATGTTTTTACAAGTTCATTAAATTTTACTAATTTAACACCATCTATATTTTCTCCAACCTTTAATAAAGGATCATAAGCAATTAAGTTAAAACCAAATGCTTTACACTTTTTAGCAAGAGATTGCCCAATTCTTCCAAATCCCACTATTCCTAGTGTTGCGCCTCTGGTTCTATGCATGCTTTGATTTAAAGAAACTGAATCCCATCCATCAGTAACAACTTTTTTTGTATGTTGTAAAAATCTTCTATTGAGGGCTAGAATCATACCTAATGCATGATCTGTAACTTCGTCCATGCAATAATCTGGTACATTTGTAACTACAATTCCTAATTCTGTAGCTTTAGAAATATTGATATTATCTACACCTATTCCATATCTTGAGGCTACTTTACAATTAGAAGCATTTTCTAGTATTTGAGATGTTATATCAGCAAAGCAAAACATTATACCTTCAACATCATGCGCTAGTTCCATAAGTGTATTTTCTGAAGTGTCAGGTGCTACTATAGGCGTGAATCCTGATTTTTCCAGAATTTCAGCTTCAGGCTTAATATTAGGCCAAACGTAATCAGTTATTAATATTTTTTTCATTGTATTTCCTAAATTTCCATTTTTTTAAACTGACATCCATCTACAAAAAAATCAAAAAATGTTGGTATTGTTTCTAATTCTATATGTTCTATATTTTTAGTAATTTTTTCTAATTGATTCCTAGAGTCTATTGAAAGAAGCATTTTAGTTGCCCCTGCCAATGATGCATTTCCAATTTTTGTTATTTTTTTTTCTTGTACATTAGGTATAAAACCTATTTCAATAGCATTTTCAATATTTATATAGTTAGCAAATCCACCAGCTAAGAATAAATTATCTATTTGATCAATTTTTATTCCACTTTCTTGAATTACTATAGCTTGACCACAATAGTTTGCCGCTTTTGCTTGAGCTAAAGCAGATAAATCAGATCTAGATATAGTTAAATTATTCATTTCAGAAAATTCAAATTGATTATTATTATTTTTAAACACACCTAATTCATTTATATTTCCTGTTTTCAGTAATCCTGCTATTAGGTCAATTAAACCTGAACCACAAATCCCAATTGGAGTTTTATTATCAATTACTTCATATTTAATTTTGTCATTAGCAGAGAATTCAATTTTTTCAATTGCACCCGAATACCCTGGCATTGCGTATGTTACACCAGCACCTTCAAATGCAGGTCCAGCAGGGCAGGATGCTGCTAGATATTTTCCATCATAACCTAAAACTACTTCAGTATTTGTACCTATATCTACTAGTAAAAAAGGATCATTAAGAGATTCGAAATCTATTGTTAGTAAATCAGCTGAAATATCTGATCCTAAATGAGAAGAAATTAAAGGAGCTGCATATACAATACCATTTTTATTTATTCTCAAACCAACATCTTTTGATTTTACAGTTATTGCAGTATGTGGGATTTCATTTTTGATCTGTTTGAATTCAGTTATAGATTTGTAAGGTTTTACGCCAATTGTTTCAACATCATATCCTAAGAAAATATCTCTCATGGTAGTATTTCCTACAACAACTATTTCATAAATATTCGTTCTTCTTATTTTTAAATTTTTAACCATTTCTTTGATTTCAAAATTTATAGATGAAATTAAGACTGATTTTAGTTCTCCATTAAATTTTCCAGTGTCATATGAAATTCTATTCATAACATCACTACCACCAAATCTTTGTGGATTTTCAAACGAAGTAGTATGAATTATCTCTCCATTTTCTAAATTTACTAAATTTATGACTATTGTAGTTGTACCTATATCAACAGCTAAACCTAAAATGTTCCCATTATATTTATCAACTGAAATAAATTTTCCTTTTTGATTCATTTTTACTTCATCATTATCTTTTATAAAAAATGGGTTTAATTTAAATTCTAAATTAATTGAATCTGTTAATATTTTTGGTTGTCTTTTTAAAACGTTGAAATGGATTTCAGATTTATCATCTATCACTTGAGCTTGACAAGCCAACCTATAGTTACCGCGTAAGAAAGTTTCATGTACGGTAGATTTACTTAATTTTTCATTACCTTTTGAAACTTCAACAATACATTCATGACATTCTCCATTTCTTTTACAAGATGTTGGAACGCGTACTGATAATTCATCTGCATATTCAAATAATGTTTTTTGCGGGATATTTGTTAGATATTTTGAATTAAGTTTAACTGGAGACATTTTTTATAGTATTTAAAGAATTAATACAATAACTAATCAAAGTATAATATTAATTTACTGAAGATTCCCATGCAGATCTATAATCCAACTTGTCGCTCCCTGTACAAACTGGTAAATCTTCTTGGTTCACAAACTTCTGATTCTGACATTTAAAAAGAGCAGTACATCTAGACTTTGCATTTTTATATGGGCATCTATTTTTCATTACTTCGTCTGCATTAAATGAAATATCTTTGTAAATAGAAAACAATCTATCTAAACTTTCTTTCATCTTTTCAGAGTTGATTTTTTTTGGATGCATATTTTAATTAGCTTTAAGTTCTTCTAATAATGTTATTAAATTTTTAGTAACGTCTACACAATCAACTGCATTTTCACCATATCCATCAGCTCCCATTTCATCAGCAAATTCTTGCGTAACTGGTGCTCCACCTACCATTAACCTTACTTGATCTCTCAATCCCATATCTTCAAAAGTAGATACTGTTCTACCCATGTTGGGCATGGTAGTAGTTAATAGGGCAGACATACCAATAACTTGAGGTGAATATTCTTCAAATGCATCACAAAATTCTTCAGGAGAAGTATCTACACCCAAATCATGAACCGTAAATCCAGCTCCTCTCAACATCATGATACAAAGGTTTTTACCTATATCATGTAAATCACCTTTAACAGTTCCCATTACCACTGTTCCAATAGGTTCTATTCCTGATGCAGATAATATAGGTTCGATATGTTCCATTCCAGCTTTCATTGCTCTTGCAGCTATTAAAACTTCTGGAACAAAAATAATGTTATCTCGAAATTTTACACCTACTATTGCCATACCATTAAGTAGACCATTATCTAATATTTCATTTGCAGTATAACCTTCTTCTAAAGCTTTTTTAGTTAGATTCCCCACTTCAATATTAGCTCCAGTAATTAGCTGATATGCTAATTCTTGCATGTTTTCATCTGCTAATTCTAAAGCCTCACCGATATGTTTTTGCTCACCTGGTCTTGTTACAAATTCAAATTCTTTTTGCAGGCCTTCATTTACTATTGGCATATTTTCTCTTCTTATTTTTGTCTTTTTAATATATTGTCAATAAAAAATAAAAAAATCCCTTAAGATTTAATCAAGTATTAGTAATATTTTACTCATTACCGTGTTCAGCTACCCAATCCTCAATTGCCACAGGTATTTCCAGTAAATTTTCTAGTTTTGTTTTTAATGGAATTGCACATTCAGGTGCTATCATCTGAACACCTGCATCTAAAGCTTTAAAAACTTCTTTTCTTACGTCTTCTGGGCTTTTTGAATATAAAGTAACAGGATTATTTATGTTACCTACAAGTTTTATACCACCATTTACAGTATCCATAGCTTCTTGCGGGTCATTTTTAGAATCGAAATGAAATGCGGCCATTCCTGTTTTAGCAATATATGGCATTCTATCAATAGTGTTACCGCATATATGTAAAATTATTGGAACATTTAATTCTTCTACTAATTCTTGATGCATTTCCAATAAAAATTTTCTGTAATATTCAGCACTAACTAAATCTCCAGTAGCATGATCTGGTAAAGTAAGAACATCCGCACCTGCATCTATTTGAGCTTGCCCAAATAAAATAGTAATTTCTTTTAGTTTTTCAAGACATTTCATAGTTTCTGCTGGATCATCTACTGTTCCAATTAGGAAAGGTTCAACTCCAAAGACATGATATGCTAAAGTCCATGGCCCCATTGTTTTTCCTACTATAGCAACTTCATCATTAAATTGAGATTTTATGATTTTAATAGAATCTGTAATTACTTTGGTATCTTTATGTTCTAAAAAATTTTTAGGTATATTTACATCTGATGATGATTTCCATATAGGGTTTGTCATTCGTACAGTAGGCCAGTTATCTTTTTGTTCCCATTGCATTTCACATCCTAATGCAGAACTTTCTTGTATTATAGAAAAATAAGGTGAGATACAATCGTATCCAAGTTCCGTATATCCAGTAGATGCAAGCTTGGCATTTAAATGAGGTTCCCTGTGAGCTTCAGGGAACGAACTATCTACTAGATCCATCATCTCAACTGAAGCAACATTTGTAGGATTGCATACTGGTGGTTTATCTACAGGTAAGTCATTAAAAACATTCATAACTCTTTGTTTAGATGTTAATTTTTGCATATATATACTCCTGAATAAATCTTTACTATTAAGTTTGAGAGAATCCCAATGTTTGAGTGTTCATTTGACCAACTGAATCAGAATCTGAAAGCATATTTTCGACAGCACTTACGTTACGGGCATATGGTAATAACAATTTAACAAACTTGTTATATTTTTTTCCGTCAGAAAATTTAAATTTATTAAAGTCTACTCTTTCACAGCCACCGTATTTTATAAAGCCACCAACTACTGCTCTAATTCTCATTTCACTTCTTTCATTTTGTCCTTCTACTGAAACGGTATAATTAGTGATATTATTTGCTGTATCACTAGCTATTCTAAATTTTAAATTTGTTTTTGTGTCAGGTGATTCTATCGGTGTATTAGGAGAAATTTCGTTGTTTTTTTCTACTGCCTCAGTGAACATAAATTTTATTGGTTTATCTAAATTAATGTTTGCATCTAGTAACATCTGATTATCTGTATTTTCAACTGGAGATATATCTCCAAGTAAACAGCATCTATCTCTTATTACTTTTATTCTCTCTTCGATAGATTCTATTTTACTAAAGCTAAATATAGTTAATATATTACCTTTTTTAAATAAACCTACAGAAATATTATGAAAATGCGGATCCATTGAAACAAGTTCTATACAATTTCCTAGTTCAGTTATTTTTTGTTTTGCATACATAATTATTCATTCCTTTTTATAATGAATCTACTACATTTCTTAAGGATTCAATATGTTCAGGTCCTGTACCACAACAACCACCTAAAATATTTACAGGAACCTTAATCATTTTACTATAATATTCGGACATAAATTCAGGGGTTTCAGGATAAATAATACCTTCCTTTTTAATTGTAGGTATTCCTGCATTAGAATTGATCATTAGTAATCCTTCAGTTTTTGATCTCATTATTTTAGATATTTCATACATTTTTTCAATGCCATTTCCACAATTCGCGCCAACTACATCAGCTCCAGCTTCAAGCATACCTTGAACAGCAGATTCAGGAGTGATTCCCATCATAGTAAAAAATCCTCTTGGCCCTTTATCAAAAACCATTGAAGAAAAAATTAATAGATTAGTATTTTCTTTAGTTGCCTTAATAGCAATTTCAGCTTCTTCAATAGCCATTTGAGTTTCTATCATTACAGCATCAGCACCACCTTTTTCAAGGGCAATTATTTGTTCTGTAAAAACATCATACATTTCAGATTCAGATACAGAACCAAGCGGTTCTATAAATTCACCTGTCGGTCCTACTGAACCAGCCACATAACACCCATTTGGAGCTACAGATTTAGCCAGTGAACTTGCTAGTTCATTAAATTCTTTAACTTTATTTTCTAAACCATAATGTTTTAGTCTAAATTTATTTCCTCCGAATGAATTAGTTAGGACTATATCAGAACCTGAATCGAAATATATTGAAGCCATATTTTTAACTACTTTAGGATATTCAATATTCATTAATTCAGGACAAGCTCCAGCTTCAAGCCCATTATTCTGAAGGTAAGTTCCAGTAGCTCCATCAAAAACTAAAACTTCTCCATTTTTTAATCTTTTTAGTAAATTTTTATTTTTCAATTTATATTCCTAAATCTTCAAATTTGAATAAATAATTGATTGACCCAGGTTTTTCGGATCTATTGTTTTTTTTCCATTTTTCTGCAATGATTTCTACTAAATCTCCATCAAATTCTTCAAATTTTTCTGATATAAATTTTATTGCATTATTAATATTCATATCTAAGTTTATTTCTGGGCCATAAGACCAGCCATCTAGATATTCATCTGCTCCATAACTACCATCAAACATAGCTACTTTGTCTATAGTTACTTGAAATTTATCTGATAATTGATGACTTTTAGTATTATCTTTATCTTTCGCTTGTATTTGTACTGGAATTTCTTTCCAGTACATGACTCTTATTTTTACCATATTACTCCTTAAGAAGTGAGATTTTCAGTTAATATGCATTTTTTTGTAAAATAACCTATAAGTATATTCTTCAATATATTATGTATTATTAAATTTATGATTCAAGATAAATCAATTATAAAAGAAATAGTTATACCAGATGATTATCCTCCGGTATTTTTAGATTCAAGTGCAATAAATAGATTACGCCATGTGCCAAATGTTTCTTTGACAATTTACAATGACAGAAAAAATGGTACCGAAGAATTAATAAAAAAAATTAATAATGCTCATACTCTTATTTTGACTAGATCTAATACTATAGTTAATTCTCAAGTTCTTGAAGCAACTAGAAAGTCACTTAAACATATAGCTATTTTAGGTACAGCAATAGATAATATAAATACTGAATGGAAAGATATTAATAATCTATTAATAACATCTACTCCAGATACTCATGTTGAATCAGTAGCAGAACATACTCTAGCACTAATGTTATCTTTAGGTAAAAGAATCCCTCAAATGGATCAAAGAGTTAGAAATGGGGAATGGCCAAGAAGTAATATAATGCTACTTAGAGGAAAAACACTAGGAATTATTGGAACTGGAAGAGTTGGAGAGACCCTTAAGGATATTGCAGAAGGTATTGGGATGAAAGTATCAACTTATTCTATTCAGGATACTGATCAATATAGTAAATCTTTTGAAGAAATCTTAAAATCATCTGATATATTATCTCTACATGCTAGGCTAAATCAAAATACCAAACACCTAATAGGTTCTGTAGAACTTTCACTTATGAAACCAACAGCCTTTTTAATAAATACAGCTAGAGGTTCATTAATTAATGAAAAGGATTTAGTGACTGCTTTGGAAAACTCTACTATAAGCGGTGCAGCATTAGATGTATTCGAAGAAGAACCAATAAGTAACTCTAAATTAACTAGACTTTCCAACGTAATTCTATCTCCTCATATTGCAGGTTCAACAGAAGAATCATTATCTATAACATTAAATCAAGTGATCGATTCTGTAATTGATAATATAAAATTATAAAATTTGTATTCGAAACCGGATAAAAAGTGTTAAAACTTTAGAAAAACCCCCTAATAATGTTGACTATATGATTTTGCCTTAATATACTTTTTTCGTTCACAACTCCCGTTAGGGCGTTGAAATGAGGGCACGTATCTCACTAAGTTTGATGTTTATTTACATAAAAACTGTAACTGTATTGATAGGTGCGAGTAATCACAGATAACCGGGGTATAACCCCGAGGAGGGACTATAATTGTTTAGTCAAAAAATCAGCAGACTCTTTGTTCTTGCTACAGGATTGGTAGCTATTGTTGCCGTTTCTGCATGTACAACAACAGAGACTGTTGAAGTTATAAAAGAAGTTCCTGTCGAGAAGATCGTAACTAAGGAAGTTCCTGTCGAGGTTGAAAAAATCGTCGAGAAGGAAGTTGCCGTAGAAGTCGAGAAGATCGTAACGAAGGAAGTTCCAGTCGAGGTAGAAAAAGAGGTTGTCGTTGAAAAAGAAGTTGAAAAAGTTGTTACTAAAGTTCAGGAAAAAGAGGTTGTTGTTACAGCTACTGCTGCACCAGAAGCCACAGAAGCACCTGCTGAAGTAATATCTGCACCAACTCCTAAGACCGATGCTGGTGTTGCAGTAATTGCAATCAACGCAGATCTAGGTGATGAAAACGGAAGAAATTCAGCACAATCCAGTGATAGTTTTAAGAACTGGGGAGTAACTGAGACTCTTTTCCGAAGAGCAGCAGATGACTCACATCTACCATGGCTAGCTACCGACTTTACTGTTGCTGATGATTTAACTTCAGCTACTGTTACTATTAAGGAAGGCGTTGCTTTCCAAGCAATAGACGGTAAAGATTTCGGTAATATGACCGCTACAGATGTAGCATGGTCAATGAACGATGCCAACAGCACCGTGACTCCTGAGTCAATTCATGGTCAGGCTGGTGATTTCGCCGGTCTATGGGGTGAATGGACTGCTGTTGATGATACTACAGTTTCTTTTAACTTCGCACAGTATGATTCAACCTGGAAAGATGACTATGTCAACATTTCAGGACAAGCATTCTCTGTTCTTTCAAAGAAAGCTTTTGATGATGAAGGTGCCGATTGGGTTAGAGATAATGTAGTTGGTACAGGAGTATATGAAATAGATGAGTGGAAACGTGATGAGTCTGTAACACTTAAGGCTCGAAGCGATCACCATCAATTCACAGCAAAGACTGCTAACATTAAAATTCTTGGTGTTAAAGAGCCAACAACTCGATTAGCTCTACTAAGAAATGGTGAAGTAGACGTTGCTCATTTAGAGCCTAAGGATGGAGCAAAACTC
>Ga0310344_10003694_pt1 | contig 11369 bp, 12 predicted proteins | sample HC15DNA20200_MG_FD_203801 | JGI IMG/M metagenome (GOLD analysis project Ga0310344, IMG submission 203801) | Marine microbial communities from station ALOHA, North Pacific Subtropical Gyre - HC15-DNA-20-200_MG | ecosystem: Environmental > Aquatic > Marine > Oceanic | place: Pacific Ocean: North... | reverse complement strand
TGTAACTGATCTTCTATTCTTTGACCATGATAATGGATTAGAACCTGAATCAACTGGTCTCTCTTTACCATAACTTATTACAGAAATTCTACTAGACGAAATTCCATAAGTCATTAAATAGTCCTTGGCAGAGTTTGCTCTTCTTTCACCAAGTGCTAAGTTATATTCTCTGGTTCCTCTTTCGTCCGCATGACCTTCTAGTACAATTGTTACATCTGGATTCTTTCTTAACCAAGATGCTTGTTTTCTCAAAGTCTCTCTAGAAGCAGTTGTTAAAACTGATTCATTAGTTGCAAAGAAAACTCTGTCTGGAACACCGTCAGCTAAGTACTCAACAGTTTCTGTTCCTGTATACACGTCTCCTTGTAATTGTGAGTCCATTTTTGTAGATGTTTGTGTTGCACATGCAGATAACACAAAACCTAAAATAAACACCAACAAAACATTTTTGTAAATTTTCCCTAAATTCATTACTGCTCCTTAAATCTTTTTTTTTTTATAACTTTTTCACAACTGAATAGATCTTACAAGGATAAAAATCAATACATTTTGCTGAAAAATATACTAATTGCTTAATAAAGACGACCAAGATGGGTCCGAAGCATCGGTTTCCGTCTCTACTAATCTTTCATTATAGCCTGTTAAGTCTATTGACCATAGTTTTGCTGAAAATCCCTCTCCTTTGCTATCTGTTTTGGTTTCTCTGTAAAAAATTAGTACTCTACCGTTTGGCGACCAAGATGGTGCTTCTTGATAATAATTTTCTGTTAAAAGTCTTTCACCTTTACCATTAGTTCTCATTACACCTATATAAAATTTTCCCTTGTGAAGTTTTGTAAAGGCAATTAGATCGCCTCTAGGTGACCATACAGGAGTTCCGTATAAACCTTTTCCAAAAGAAATTCTTTTTACATTAGATCCGTCACTTTTCATTACATATATTTGTTGATAACCACTTCTATCAGAATTGAAAGCTATATACTTTCCATCAGGAGAGTATGAAGGAGATGTGTCTATTGAAGGATGATTTGTAATTCTTTCAACAATTCTATTTTCTAAATCCATTGTATAAATGTCAGAATTTCCATCCATTGCAAAACTCATAATAATTTTTTTTCCATTAGGTGAAAACCTTGGTGCAAAAGTCATTCCAGGAAAATCACCGACAACTTCTTGTGTTCCAGTCTCAATATCTAATAAATAAACTCTTGGTAAATTTTTAAAATAAGACAAATATGTTACCATTTGATTTGTTGGATTAAATCTCGGGGTTAAAACTAATTCATTTCCTAATGTAAGATATTTTATATTAAATCCATCTTGATCCATTATTGCCAGTTTTTTTATTCTTTGAGTTTTGGGACCTTCTTCTGAAACGTAAATAATTCTTGTATCAAAGTAACCTTTCTCTCCTGTTAATCTTTCATAAACTTTGTCAGAGATTATATGCCCTACTCTTCTCCAATTGTTTGGCACTGTCGTAAAAGCAAGCGCCATCATTTCCTTTGCAGCTAAAACGTCCCATAACCTAAATTCAACTCTCAACTTATCATCTTGAAAATTTACTTTTCCTGTTATTAAAGCTTGCGCTTTAATCAAAGACCAATCTTCAAATCTTGGTTTTAAATGTGCTATATCTGGTTTTTGTAAAAATGCCTCTTTATCCAAAGGGTTAAACAAGCCTGATTTTTTTAAATTATTTTCAACAACTTTCGAAATTTCTAAACCAAGATCTTTTACATTTAGTTTTTTTTGTAGTTTTTTTTGATCATCTTTGTTTGATGATAAAGATGATACAGCAATAGGTAAAGGATTTAAGTTACCTCTTGTGATATCTATTTCAATTAAAGCCAGAGCTTTAAATGGAAAAGCTATTAATAATATTATAAAAAAAAATTTTCTATTTATCATCCTTCTAACATTTCTCTTGCATCAAAGTTTAATTGTAAATCTTTCCATCTTTCATATCCTGTCGTCGGTACTCTTAAAGGCTGACATAGCTTTATTGCTCTCAATGCACTTTCTGCTAAAACTTTATAAAAACCTTGTCCTGGTCTATTCATTCTAGCATGGTCTAAAATTTCTGTTTTAATCACTGATCCATCTGGTTTTAATTTTAATTTAATTCTTACAAGTAAATTTTCATTGTATGGTAAACCTAAAGGTATACTCCAACAACCAAAAATTTGAGCTTTTAGAGCATCCTCTTCATTTAACGTTAATGCTGATAAGTTCATACTTGGGTCCTGAGATTGAGTTACTTTGCTTGTTTTTTTTGTAGTCTCGGCCAACTCTTCCTTTGATTTATCAATTAATGCAGCAATTGAATTTGGATCAAACATTTCGTCTTTTTCAAATTCTGAAACTTGTTTAACTTCGTCTTCTATTTTTTCAGGATTTTGTTTTTTTTCTTCAATTTTTTTTACTTCTTCAGTTTTTTGATCTGGAAGTGGAACAGCATCAGGTTTTTCTTTTTTTACCTTTTTTGGTGGAGCTTGTTCAGAAACTAATTTTTCCTGCTCTTTTTTAACTTTTTCTATTATTTTTTTAGCTTTAGGTGCAAAAGGAATATTTGTTTGATCAGTAATTTGAATTAGTTCAACTGAAATAATAGGAGGTAAATCAATTGGTTTTTTTACTAAAAATGGCAAACTTAATGTTGCAATTAAGATTAACATCAAGTGCATTCCAGATGAAATAATAATATTTTTATACACCTGCTTTATCTCTCTTTATAAGGTTCTGAAATCAAGGCCACTTTAGTAAATCCAGAACCAGATAACATTCCCATTATTTCTAAAACTCTTCCATAGTTAATCGTTTTGTCTCCTCTTACATATATCCTGGTATCAGTTCTATTCTTTGAAACAGCTAAAATTTTTGCAATAATTTTATCATATTCTACTTTAGATTCTTGAATAAAAATTTCTCCTTTGGAGTTAATTGTTAAAGTTAAAGGTTCTTGTTCTTCTGGCAGCGAGTCTGCTGAACTTTCTGGTAGGTCGACTTGAACTCCAACTGTTAATAAAGGTGCTGTTACCATAAAAATAATTAATAAAACTAACATTACGTCCACAAACGGAGTTACGTTTATTTCGCTCATTGGTTCTCTTGATGAACTTTTTATTTTAAATGCCATTAATTAAATTATTGATGTAAATCTTTTTGAAAAACTTTCTAATTTTTGAGAATATTTTTTTGATTCACTGCTAAATTTATTATAAGCAACAACAGCTGGGATTGCAGCTAATAACCCTAGAGCAGTTGCAAATAAAGCTTCTGCTATACCTGGAGCAACAATCGCTAAACTAGTATTTCTAGAAATTGCAATTGACTGAAAAGAATTCATAATCCCCCAAACTGTTCCAAACAAACCAATAAATGGAGCAGTAGATCCAACAGTTGCTAAAAATGTATAACTTTTTTCAATTGTATTCATTTGTTTTTCAATACTTACTTCTAACATGCTTTCTAGCCTATTTGATATATTGGATTTTGATTTTGCTTTAACTATAACTTGCATTGTATCTTTAAAAACATTTGCCATAGGATCATCAATATTTTGCGGTAAATTATTATAAAACGCTTCTGCGGATCTAGATTTCCAGAACTTATTTTCAAATTCTTCAGAGCTTTTATTTATTTTTTTAAAAAGTCTATACTTCTCTATAATTATAGCCCATGAATATATTGAAGCTGCTATTAATATAATAATTACGGATTTTACAATTATATCAGCTCTTATGAATAAATTTAGAATTGAAAAATCCGCACTACTAGCAAGTCCAACTGCTTGTGATGAGATATCAGCTTCCATTAAAAGTGTTTCACACTAAAATGTGTCATCAATTTGACCTAAATAAATGTTGATTACTCTACTTTTTTATAAGTATTATAAAAAAAACTAGCTATCAATACTGCATCAGCTTTGTTTGAATCTTTTTTTTTAGATAATTGAGCTGAAATATAAGGAAAAATTTCGATAACTTTAGTTCTGCTTGCGTCTTTTTCTGTTTTAATTAAACCGAAGTATTTTTTCCATTTTGCGGGCCTAACAAAATGCATAGATATTTGCATGGCAGAACAAATCCCTTTTAACACCCCAAATGATTGGCCAAAATTAAACATGCTTGTTACTCCCTGACCAGGCATTGCCGAAACTTGTTCTATCACAACAAATATATCTTTTTTTGAAAATTTAGTAATTCTTGAAAAAATTTCGTTATAAATTTGAGGACCATTAACTTGTCTTTTATTTTTTTTACCTTCAGCCATTGTTGGCATTTCAAGGATTTCTCTTACTTGTCCATCTTCAAAAAAACAAATCGCTCCTGATATTCCTGGATCTATTCCTATAATTAGCATTATTTTTCTTTATAAATTAGCATTTGTATAAACATTTTGTACATCATCATCTTCCTCTAGGATTTCTAAAAAATTTAATACTTCTTCCTTTTCTACAGCCGAAACTTCTTTTTTACTAATAGAAATCCACTCAATTTCTGTAGATAAAAAATTACTGATGTTTTTCTCTAATTTTTTTTTTACATTATATATTTCATTTTTATCACACTGAATTTCATGAAAATACTCATTTGAAAAACATTCATTTGCTCCTGAATTAAGACTTAATTCAAATATTTTATCTTCTGAGGCTTCCGATCTGTCTATTTTGATTATTCCTATTTGTTTAAAATTATGAGATGCTGTTCCTTGGGTTCCCAAATTTCCTCCACTTTTTTGAAAAATAGTTCTTAAATTTGATGCTGTTCTATTTTTATTATCAGTTAATGCCTCCACTATAACTGCTATCTTTTTTGGTCCAAAACCTTCGTATCTTATATTTTCAAAGTTAGAGTCTGCACTGATTTCCGATTTTTCGATTGCTCTTTGAATATTGTCCTTGGGCATATTTGATGATCTTGCAGATTGAATAGCAGATCTTAATCTTGCATTCATATCTGGGTTTTTATCACCCAGTTTTGCTGCTACAGTAATTTCTCTGGAAAGTTTAGTAAAAAGATTTGAACGAGCTTTGTCAGCTTTACCTTTTTTATGTTTTATTCCAGCCCAATGAGAATGACCTGCCATAAATAAATATTATTTAGTTAACTCCCCACCGTGAATGAATGTTTCTACTTTTTTTGCTAAACCATTAGATGTATTACACTCAACGATAAGTCCAGATAAAGTTGCCTCTCCCTCTGCTGGATAATGTTTTTTGGATTCTTTTTTTAAAAAACGATTTAACGAATTTATTTTATTCATTCCTATTACTGAATCATAATCTCCACACATTCCTGCATCAGTTAAGTAAGCAGTTCCATTGGTCAAAATTCTACAGTCATTTGTTGGAATATGAGTGTGTGTACCCACCAGCAAAGTTGCTTTCCCATCAAAAAAATATCCCATTGCCATTTTTTCACTTGTTATTTCACCGTGAAAATCAACTATTAAAAAATCATAATCTTCTCTAAATTTATATTTTCCTAAAAATAATTTTGCAATTTCAAAAACATCTTCACATTTTTTCATAAATACATTTCCCATCAAATTTAAAACACCAACTTTATATCCATTTTTAGAATGATAAATTCCAAATCCTTTTCCAGGAGAATTAGAGGGTAAATTTTCTGGTCGCAGAAGTCTTGTCTCACTCTCAATATATTGTGATGTTTCTTTTTGATCCCATACATGATTTCCTGTGGTAATAACATCTACTCCTAAGTTAAATAATTCTTTAGAGTTCGCTTCTGTTATACCAACACCTTGATCTGCAGCGTTTTCACCATTTACTACTATAAAATCGATTTTTTTTTCTTGAGCAATGTTTTTTAAATTTTTAACGACAGCTGCCCTTCCTGATTTTCCAACTATATCTCCTAAAAAGAAAATTTTCATGTTAAAATATATTTTTCAGTTATAATTATATCTAATTTTTTATCAAATTTATTTATTGGAACTTTATTTATTTTTTGAAAAGAATATCCAACTCCTACTTTTAAAATGTTTTTTTTATTTGAATTTTTTCCTATATACCTATCAAAATAACCACCCCCATAACCAATTCTAAATAGTTTTTTATCAAATGCTACCAATGGAACCAAAATAATATCTGGAATTACTTTTTTATTCTTATCAGGCTCTGGTATCCCGAATTTATTTAATTTTAATGAATCTTGATATGACCATAAATAATAATCCATTTCGTTATTTTTTTTTATTACTGGTAAGCTGATGTGATTACCTTTAAGTTCTAGATCTTTTAAAAAATTTAAAATATTAATCTCAAAATTTACAGGATAATAACCTCCTATTATTTTTAAATTATTTTTTTTTATTTTTTTTAAAATTTCTGAAAAAGAAAATTTAATATTTTGCTTATTTTTTTTTTCTCTAAGATTTAATATTTTTTTTCTTATTATAGATTTAATCACAGATATTACTGTAATGAATTTTCAGCATCAACTTTTGTCAAAAAACTTTCTATTTGTTCTGCAGCTTTTTCAATAACTTTCTCGTATTCCAATTTATTCTCATCTAACTGACCTTTTAATTTTTTTTGTTCATCATTTAAATTATTTATTTCATTTTCTTTTTTTTCTTTATATTCATAAACAAGAGATTTAAGCTCCTTAAATTTTTCGGTCAAATTATTTAATTCTTGAATTTTTTTATCAATCTTTTTTTTTGTCTCAAAGTACTCATCCATAGTAGTAATCGAAGTAATCAATAAAAGTTTATTCTCACCAATATTTCCTAGTGAAGATTTTAATTTATCAAATTTTTCATTAAGATTTGAAGCAAGCTCTTCTAAGTGTTCTTCTTGACCATCCTCACAAGATAATAAAAATTCTTTATTATTAAATTTTATATTTACATTTGCCATTTATCTATCTCTTCTAACAAACTATCTGTTTCTTGATTTAATTCATCAATTTTATCTGAAAATTCTAATTCTTTTTTTGTTTCTCTTTCTTTTTGACTATTTAATTCATCAATTTTTGATTTAAGTTTTTGATAATTTTGTTGAAGTTCATCATACTTTATTTCTAATTCACTCTTTTCAATTTCTAATTGATTTTTTTGTTGGCCTAAATTTGAAATAATTTCTTTAGAATTAAAGCTTTGTGTATTTATTGAGTTTAATTTTTCTAAAGCATCCTCAAGTTTTTTTTCTTTTTCATGTATAGAATTCATATATATATAAATATAATAATAAATTGATTCACCCAAGTCTACATAGGATATTTTTGAACAAAAATAATAAAGATTTATCCAACGCAGTGCGGTTTTTATCCATAGATGCCGTTCAAAAAGCGAATTCTGGGCATCCAGGAATGCCAATGGGAATGGCAGATGTAGCAACCGTATTATTTAAAAACTTTTTAAGATTCAACCCAAAAGATCCTAGCTGGATTAATAGAGATAGATTTGTTCTTTCCGCAGGACATGGGTCGATGCTTCTATATTCTTTACTGTATTTAACTGGATATAAAAGTGTTTCATTAAATGATATCAAAAATTTTAGACAACTAGACTCTATTTGTGCAGGACATCCAGAATATCATCCAAATTCTGGAATAGAAACTACCACTGGACCATTAGGACAAGGAATATCAAATGCAGTTGGATTCGCAATAGCTGAAGAAATTTTGAAAAAAAAAATAGGAAAAAAAATTATCAATCATAAAACTTACGTCCTAGCCGGTGATGGATGTTTGATGGAAGGTATAAGTCATGAAGCTTTAAGTTTAGCTGGACATTTAAAATTAAAAAATCTTATTCTTTTATTTGATAATAATTCTATATCAATTGATGGCCCAACTAGTTTAGCAGTTTCAGATGATCATGAAAAAAGATTTAAAAGCTACGGTTGGAATTATTTAAAGATTAATGGTCATAATTATAAAGAAATTATAAAAGCTTTTAAAAAAGCTCAAAAATCTAATAAGCCGATTGCAATTTCTTGCAAAACAACAATTGGCTATGGATCTCCAAATAAGGGTGGCAAAGCCTCAGTGCATGGAAGTCCTTTGGGTGAAGATGAAATAAAACTAGTCAGAAAAAAACTAAAATGGAATTATGAACCTTTTAAGATACCAAATGAAATATTAAGTGAATGGAGAAAAATTGGAGAAATCGCTTCACAAAAAGCAAAAAAAAATGATAGCAAATATAAGAAAATTTTTTCAAATTTCAAAAATTTAAACTCATTTAAAAATTTAATTGAAAAAACAAAAAATGACTATTTAAAAAATTCAAAGCCAGTAGCTACTAGAAAATCATCTGAAATGTTTTTAAACATTATAGCTAAATTACCAAATCTGATTGGTGGTTCAGCTGATTTAGCTGGTTCAAATAATACTAAAACCAAAGATCATAGAATAATAAAACCAGGTAATTTTTCAGGAAACTATATTCACTACGGAGTTAGAGAACATGCGATGTGTGGAATAATGAATGGAATTGCATTACATAGTAATTTGATTCCCTATGGTGGTACGTTTTTAATATTCAGTGACTATTGCAAACCATCAATTAGATTAGCAGCGATGATGAAACAAAAAGTTATATACGTGTTTACACATGACTCAATTGGGTTAGGAGAAGATGGTCCAACTCATCAACCTGTTGAACAATTAACAAGTTTAAGATCTATTCCAAATTTGAATGTTTTTAGACCCTCAGATACAATTGAAACTTTTGAATGCTGGCAATTAGCACTTGAAAGCAAAGATACGCCAAGTGTAATAGCTTTAACTAGACAAGGTATTAATCCTGTAAGAGTTAAAAGTTCTTCCAAAAATGAGTCGTCTGCCGGTGCTTATGAAATTTTAAGAACTGGAGACAATATTAATGTAACAATTTTAGCAACTGGGTCAGAAACTAGTTTGGCTAGTGATGTAGGTCATAAATTAGCCACAGATGGCATTTATTCCAAAATAATATCAATGCCTTGTCACAAATTATTTGATCAACAAAGTGAAGGTTATAAAAAGAAAATTTTAGGTGAAACTAAACTTGTTGTATCTATAGAGGCCTCTGAAACGGATTTTTGGAAAAAATATACAAGTAACAATGGATTAAATTTTGGAATTAATAATTTTGGAAAAAGTGCTCCATACAAAAAAATATACGATCATTTTGAATTAAATTCTGAAAATATAATAAAAAAGATTAAAGAAAAATTATGAAGATAAAAGTTGGAATCAATGGAATGGGAAGAATAGGAAGAATGATTATTCGATCTATTGTTGAAAGCAAAAATAAGAACATTGAAATAAAACATATTAATAACAGAACGAATTCTGAGGCTTGCTCAACTCTTCTAAAATATGATTCAATTCATGGAAAATTTAATGCTGATATAGGTTTTGATAATAAGCACCTGATTATCAATAAAAATAAAATTACTTTTAGTCAAGAAACAAATTTAAATAATATTAATTGGAAAAAGTATGATGTTGATTATGTTTTTGAATGTACTGGTAAATTTAATTCTAAAGATAAACTAGAACCTCATCTAAGTAATGGAGCAAAAAAAGTTATTGTTTCGGCTCCATGCAAAAATGCTGACAAAACAATTGTTTTTGGAGTGAATGAGTCAAAATTAAAAAAAGACGATAAAATTATTTCTGCTGCATCATGCACGACTAATTGTCTTGCGCCAGTAGCTCATGTTCTGAATGAAAATTTTGAAATTGAAAAAGGTTTCATGACAACAATCCATGCTTTCACAAGCGATCAAAGAATTTTAGATAATTCTCACAAAGATCCAAGAAGAGCTAGATCTGCAAGCCAATCTATTGTGCCGACATCAACTGGTGCATCAAAAGCGATTGGTGAAATTATACCTTCTCTTAAAGGGAAATTAGAAGGTATAGCAATGAGAGTGCCTACTCCAAATGTTTCTTTGGTTGAACTTGTCTTTTGTACAAAAAAAGATTTAAGTATAGAAAAAATTAATTCAGCATTTCATAACTTTAGCAAAAAAAATAGAGTTCTTGAAATCACAAAAGAAAAACTTGTATCTATAGACTTTAATCACAATCCTGCTTCCTCAATTGTTGATGCAAGTTTAACAAATGTGGTAGGAAAAAATATGGGTAAAATTTCAGCGTGGTATGATAATGAGTGGGGTTTTTCAAATAGAATGTGTGATATAGCAGAATATCTTCATAAGATTTCTTAATGAATAATATTAAAGATCACGAAAATCTTAATAAAAAAAAAGTTTTATTGAGATTAGATTTAAATGTTCCGTTAAAAAATGGAGTAATAACAGATCAAACACGAATTAATAAGATTTTGCCAATAATTGAATTTTTACTAAGTAAGAATTCTCAGATAATAATAATTTCCCACGTAGGACGTCCAAAAGGAAAAATAAATAAAGATTTATCTCTTAAGCCAATTTGTGAAAATTTAGAAAAAAAAATTAAGAAAAAAATAAGAATGATTAATGATAATATTTTTAAGTTAAAAAAAGAGGATTTATTTAAAGTACCTAATGATCAAATAGTTTTTTTAGAGAATATAAGATTTTATGAAGAAGAAGAAAAAAATGACACTTCTTTTGCAAAACATTTGGCCGGGTTTGCTGATTTGTTTGTTAATGACGCGTTTTCTTGCTCTCATAGAGCTCATGCATCTGTATGTAAAATCACAGAATTTCTACCATCTTTTGCTGGATTACAATTAGAAACAGAAATAAATGCTTTAAAAAAAGTTACAACTGAAATTAAAAAGCCAACCACTTGTATTATTGGAGGATCAAAAATTTCAACAAAAATTGGAATTATTAAAAATTTAATACCTATATTTGATAATATTATCATTGTTGGTGGAATGGCTAATAATATTTTAAGTCATAAAGGAAACCAAATAGGCAAGTCAATTAAAGAAGAAAATTGTGAAATGATAATTAAAGAAATTTTTGAAACTTCAAAAAATCACTCTTGTGAGATTATTTATCCAGAAGATGTTTTGGTTGGAAAAAATTTAGATGGTGCAGCCGAAGTCAAAGAACTAAATAATATAAAAGATGACGATCTAATATTAGATATTGGACCAAAGACAGTAAATAAAATTAAAAATATTATTGAAATTAGTGAAACAGTTCTATGGAATGGTCCAGCAGGCTATTTTGAGAATCCAAATTTTGCAAATGGTAGTTACGAAATTGCAAAAGCAATCATAAAAAAAAATAAAGAAAGATCAATTTACTCTGTTGTTGGTGGCGGAGATACAATAGCCTTAATAAACAAAATTAATGCAATCGAAAATTTTAATTTTGTTTCAACTGCTGGTGGTGCATTTTTAGAATATCTTGAAGGAAAAGTACTTCCTGGTATAAAAGCTCTAAA
>Ga0310344_10003692_pt1 | contig 11375 bp, 10 predicted proteins | sample HC15DNA20200_MG_FD_203801 | JGI IMG/M metagenome (GOLD analysis project Ga0310344, IMG submission 203801) | Marine microbial communities from station ALOHA, North Pacific Subtropical Gyre - HC15-DNA-20-200_MG | ecosystem: Environmental > Aquatic > Marine > Oceanic | place: Pacific Ocean: North... | reverse complement strand
AACAGCAAATGCTAATATAGAAACTGCCCAGATAGTTAAGAATGCTAAAATCAATCTTCTAGATATAAAAGCTAACATAATAAATCCTTAGAAATAAATTTTCTTATATTGAATAAATACCATATCTGGATAATCTAGTCAAGCAATAAATACGTATATATACTACGATATCAGTTTAGTTTTTTAATAAACTGCGTATAGCTGTATGTATTTCCGGGGTAACTACTACATCCCTAGATGGTAATCTTGAAATACCAGCTTTAAGACCTGCTGCTTCCATAAATGGTCTGACAAATACCCCTTCTCCTGCAGTATTAATGCTGTTCCTAATTCTTGTATAAGGTATCATGAAATCATCAAAAACTTTTTCTGCTTCTGTATACTTCCCTTGTTCTAATAACTCATATACTTTCCAATCTTGCTGGGGATAAAAATTTGGAACATGACTAATATATGATTTACAACCTAGCATATGAGCATAAGCCTGTAATCCTCCATTATTGATAACTGCAACTTTTGGTATTAATCGTTTGAACCCTTGTATCAAATTACTTCTGTCACTAGATCCCCACTTTGCTGCAACAGAATTTGGAATCTCAATTAAGCGCTCAGCAACGTCCACAGACATGTCATACTTTGAACCACTATAGAAATGATTATATATTGCGAAACCAACATTTGTATGTTTAGAGACTTCTTCAATCCATGCAATTACATCGTCAGGTACGACTGTATAATAATAATGGCCACTCATTTGAACTAAATCAATTCCTACATCTTCACATAATTGGCACAATTCAATAGTTTCTCTAATATCTGTACTCTGGACACTAGCCATAACTGGAACACGTCTTCTTGAAACTTCTGCAATTGCTTTAATTATTGCTTTTCGCTCAAATGTATTTAAAACAGTAAAATCACCACCAGATCCACATGCAAGTAATATAGTATTCCCTTCTTTTGCACCCTGATCAATCATCCATTCTATATTAGACTGAATACCATCAATATCTACGGAGCCATCTTCTTGAATAACAGTCAAAACAGGAACGCAAATGCCACGGAATTTTTTTTTAGCTTCTTTCACAGTTATCATCTCAGTCTCCTTTGAGTTTGTTAAAAATATTTAGTTATTTACTTCCTTTGAGATTTCCATACCTCATATTCTTTTAATGCTTCCTCGTTCATTGGGTAATATTTTGACACATCTCCTGTTTCACTCAATTTAATACGTCCAAAATCTTCTTTACCTTCTCGTTCTTCACAATATTTCAGTACTTCTTCTGCTACTTTAGGAGGAACCACTACAACACCATCATCATCACCAACAATAATATCGCCAGGTATAACCAAAATACCACCACACCCAATCGGGATATTATAATCCCAGGGATACAAATCATAATGGCTAGCATTATGAGGAGTAGCACCCTTTAAAAATAAAGGTAATCCTATATTTTTAGCATGTGGTGTATCTCTCACACATCCATCCACAACTAACCCTTGTACCCCTTTGACATACAAGCTGGTCATCAGCATATCTCCTAAGCACCCTGTTTCTAAATTACCTCGTGCATCTACTACCAAAACACTACCATCACCTGATTCGACAACTGCTGACCATAAAGCAGATTTTGATTCCACATCTTCCTCTAATTGACTAGGTTCAATATCTTCTCGTTTAGGTAAAAACTGTAATGTAGTAGCTATGCCGACAGTTTTTTTCCCTGGAGTAAAAGTAACAGGTCCAAGCATGAATGCTCGTCTTATTCCAGACACCTCTCTAAGTGCCGAACTTATTGTAGCAGTACCAAAATCTCGAAAAGAATCTATAATATTTTGAGGAACTTTTTCACTTTGTATCAATTTACTCATATGTTACTCCAGTCTTACTTTTTGATTTATTATCCCACTACAATCCCTTTAAGTAAAAACCACTCTGCTCATTAATATTGCAACAAGTATAATAAACAAAATAATTATCTTATGACTTGTACTCATCTGCTTAAAACAACTGTTCAATTAAATACTAAACTTCATTCTTTTCTATAAGCTGATATAGAGCAGTGATATCTTCTAAACTTAATCCTTTTTGTTTACAATAATCAAAAACAGCGGCAGCGGCTTTAGCTGTAGGCAAAGATAAATCTAAATCTCTAGCAACTTCCATACCAATACTCATATCTTTATACATGTTCCTGATTGGAGCTGAAGAAGGACCAAATTGTTTTTCTATAATATAAGGAGCATTTCTATTTAATATGGTACTTCCTCCCCAAGCACCCTGTAAAATACCCCAAAGTTTGTTTAAATCAACACCAGCTTTGCTAGCTAACAAAAATGCCTCACAACTAGCCATGCCATTGACTCCAACTAATAACTGATTAATTATTTTAGTCACTGCTCCTGCTCCACTCTTACCCATATGTGAAACAGTTTTACCCATTGATTCAAAGACAGGTTTAGCATAGTTAAATGGATCTTCATCCCCGCCAACCATTATCGCTAACGTTCCTTTAGCAGCACCATCAGGACCACCACTAATTGGTGCATCAAGAAAATGTGCATTTTTGTTAATTGCAGATTCATACATTGTCCTAGATAAGTCTGGACTAACTGTTCCATGATCAACAAAAATTTGACCTTCTCTAGCATTACTTATAAGCGCATATTCTTCTAAGAAAATATTCCTTGATGCTTGTTCATCAATCAAACACGCCATTACAATATCAACTTTTGATGCAACTTCAATAGGAGAAGAACAAGCAACTGCACCGTTTTTTTCCATAGCTTCAACTTTTTTAGATGTTCGACTCCAAACAAATACTTCGTATCCGGCTTTAACTAAATTTGAAGCCATTCCGTTACCCATATTTCCTAAACCAATATATCCAACCCTCATACATTCCTCCTCAGATAGTTTTCTTTCAGTCAAAACGCGCCCGAAGGGATTCGAACCCCCGACACCTGGTTCCGAAGACCAGTGCTCTGTCCACTGAGCTACGGGCGCAAGCTATAGATCCTTTATAAATTGTAACAAACAAAGAGTCCAGTATACATGCATTGAAAAAATCAAGATAATTCTTAAAATAAAGTGTTATAGTTTTGGGGTGAGCGAAGGGATTTGAACCCTCGATCTCCAGGGCCACAACCTGGCGCCTTAACCAACTTGGCCACGCTCACCATAATACCTAATACACAGAAATTACTTAATTATAAAACAGTATATGTATTAAATGTTACTTATCGCCAAGTGCATGTAACAAATCTGAAATTAATATATCTTGTTTCGTATGGTGTCGTAAAGGAACATCAGGATTAACACTATAAAGATTTTTTCTGCCACTACGAGTTCTGTTGATATATGAGGCATCTTCTAAATCTTTAATAATTTTATGGATCGTTCTTTCAGTAATTCCTAAATAATCAGCTATTTCTCGAGCAGTATGACTTGGATTTTCAAAAAGGTATACTAAAGTTAAACCATGATTTGTAATGAATGTCCAATTATCTGACCTTGTACTCATAATATATATCTCAATCACCTTATTAGGTATACACTACAAGCTACCATATTTGAGTAGTCTCTGCAAATATCTGCTTAGATATCACTTACCAAATCGACTAAAGTTCGAACTGCTATACCAGTAGCTCCTTCTCGTAAATATGTGTTTTTCCGACTACGTGCAGTCCCAGCTATATCTATGTGTACCCATGAAGTATCTTCAACAAATGCATGTAAAAATTCTGCTGCAGTAATCGATCCTGCTAGTCTTCCTCCTGTATTTTTTATATCAGCTACAACACTATCATTTTGTTTTGCATAATCAGGTGATAACGGTAACTGCCAAAACTTTTCTCCACAATTTTCTCCAACTGATATTAATTTATCAATCATAGTTTGATCATTACCAAAAATACCGGCATATACATTACCTAAGGCAACACTAATTGCACCAGTTAAGGTAGCCACATCAACAATTTTTTGCGCACCAAGTTTGCGAGCATATGTAATTGCATCTGCTAGAATCAGTCTACCTTCTGCATCAGTGTTATCAATCTCAATAGATTTCCCACTCATACTAACTACAATATCTCCAGGTTTTTGAGCTGCTCCTCCCGGCATATTTTCTGTTGCAATTACAATAGTTTTTAAGTTAACCTCAAGATTTAATTCTGCAATAGCTTTAGTAGCAGAAATAACTACAGCAGCACCTGACATATCACCTTTCATATCACCCATATTTAATGCAGGTTTTAATGATATACCGCCACTATCAAACGTAATCCCCTTACCAATATAAGTAACTGTGTTAGCAGTGTTTCCTGGACACCCCTGATAATCAATAATGATTAACTTAGGAGGCTGAGTACTTCCTTTTGCTACTCCTAATGCTGCGTTCATTCCTAAATCTTGCATTTCTTTAGAACCTAATATCTCAATATTTAAATTTGGATGTTTTAAATATTGAGTAATCCGACTTGAAAATTCAGTTGGAGTAAGAACGTTTGCTGGTTCATTAATAAAATCTCGACATAAATTAGTGCTATTAGCTGTAATTTCACCAGTTTTGATTCCTTCATCTATTGTTTCAATATGAGATTTTTCAATTTCAGTAATCACAAAATTTATCTCATTAACTTCTTTTTTGTTTTTCTTATATCGATCAAATTGATATATTCCCAGTAGTAATCCCTCAGTCAATGCTTGAGTAACTTTTTTTAAATCTGAATGATCTTCATGCCAGTGTAATAATGAAGAAATGTTCTGCAAATTCCTGTTTTCACAATACCTAATAACCTTTGCCATCAATAATCGTAATTTAGCAGTTGAAAATTCTTGAGATGGCCCCAAGCCTATTACGATTAATCTCTCCGGCTTAATATGACTAAACGTATGGATCTCTCTAATTTCACCAAAACCTCTTGAAATTTCAGATTTGGTAATTAATTTTTTTATCAATCCATCTAGCTTGGTATCAATTGCCTTTATCTCTTGAATAAAATCTTTGTCTTCAAACAATCCAATAATGGCTGCATCTGATGGGTAGTCACTAATGTTTTCATTTGCTGAACTAATATTCATGTTTTCTCCAAATTTATTTCAGTTGTATTAAAATTAATTAAGCAAAATTAATGCAATTTAAGATTTTACTATACTACCATGAAAACCTTAATTGAGATCAATAATAACTAAATTTTATTCATACATGTAACAAAACATATGACAAAATAATATCTTTTGTTATAATACCCTATCGTAAGATAAATAATTATCGGACAAAAAAATTAATATTAAATGACAAATAATAATTCAAATCAAAAACAAGATAACTTATTAAACATTGCAAAAAATGTTTTGCCTGGAGGTACACTTGGTAATCCAGCTCCTAAAAACCTTGTTATCGATAAAGGGTTAGGGTCGCACATATGGGATATTGCTGGCAATGAATATATTGACTATTTATTAGGATCAGGCCCTATGCTTTTAGGCCACTCTAATCCTAAAATTGTTGAAGCTGTCAAGTCACAGGTCGAAAAAGGAAGCACTTTTTTTGCACTAAATGAAAATGCTATTTTATTAGCTGATGAAATTGTAAAAGCTGTACCTTGTGCCGATCAAGTCCGGTTTGTAAGTAGTGGTACCGAAGCAACATTTTTTGCATTACGTGCTGTCCGTGCGTTTCGAAAAAGAGATAAAATATTAAAGTTTGAAGGCGGTTATCATGGAATGCATGACTACGCCAATATGAGCTTAGCTCCAAAAAAATTAATTGATTTACCCAAAGGGTTACCTGATTCACCCGGTATACCGGAAAGTGTGATCGATGAAGTATTGGTTGCTCCATTCAATGATCTAGAATTCACTACTCAACTGATTGAAAAACATCATGATGAATTGGCAGGTGTTATTGTTGAACCATTACAACGTGTGATTCAACCAATAGATGGATTTCTTCAAGGCCTTAGAGATATAACTAAACACTACGACATTCCTCTTATCTTTGATGAAATTGTTACAGGATTTAGACTTGCCTATGGTGGAGGCCAAGAATATTATGGAGTTACACCAGACCTTGCAACTTACGGAAAAGTAATTGCTGGAGGCCATCCACTTGCTGCTATTGCTGGGAAAGAGTACATTATGAATCATTTTAACCCTAATGTTGTTTCTCCAGAAAATGCAATCATGCAAGTGGGAACCTTAAGTGGAAATCCAGTTGCCGCTGCTGCAGGACTTGCAAGTCTTGAAATTCTCAAAGAGCCAAATTTCTATAAAGATCTGTTTAATAAAGGTGAAAGGTTACAAAAAGCATTAGAGGATACATTTAATGAATTAAAACCAGAAATTCCAGTTAAGGTACCTGGTGAACCTCCGTGTTTTGATTTATATTTTTGTGACTCAGAAATAATTAATTATCGTTCCACTTTTAATGCTGATAAAATAAAATTACTAAAATTTAATAGTCTTTTACTTGAACGTGGTATTTTTAAAGGAGATAGTAAGTATTACATTTCTAGTACTCTAACCGAAAATGATATTGCCCAAACTATTAATGCTTTTCATGAAGCTGTAGAATTACTAGATAAATAGATATGGTTGCTAATACACAAATAAAACCAACAATTCTTTCTGACGGAACATATTTCGTAGATGGAGGCTCATTATTTGGGAGTATTCCAAAAAATTTTTGGAATGAACAAATCAAAGCTGATCGTAGTAACAGAATACGCTTATCTATAAATTGTTTATTTATAAAAACCGAAACTAGTAATATTTTAATTGATACGGGTATGGGAGCAACAGATGTTTCATCTAATCCTATAATTGATACTCCTAATGCTAATAAATTACTTAAAAACTTAAAACGTATAGGTGTTAGTCCTCGCGACATAGATATAGTCCTGCTAAGTAATTTACAAAAAGATACTGTTGGAGGAGCAACTAGAATGGATAGATCTGGTAGAACTATTCCTGTTTTTCCACGTGCAAAATATATAGTTCAAAAAAGTTGTTATGATGAAATTGAACAAGGTAATGCCCTACGTATAAGCCAACTATATGATAGAGAAGAAGTAATCAATCTGCAGAAATCAGGACAACTTGAATTAATTGATGGAGATGTTGAAATATTAAAAGGTATTAATGCAATAAAAACTGGAGGATATTCACCTGGAAATCAGGTTTTCTTTATAAACTCTGGTACTGAAAAATATATCTTCCTCGGTTCTCTAATACCAACCCCTCTCCACCTAGTTGATAATGCAATCCCTTCTTATGCATATTCATTAAATGATGCATGGACTGCAAAAAAAGAAATAATCAAACATGGATTAGATCAAGGAGCACTATTAATTTTTGGTCGTGCTCGAGAAAAACAATCTGGCTATATAACTGAAAAATATGGAAAATTGTCAGTTGACTTTAGAGAGTTGTGACCACTCAATAAAACACCATTTCCCCTCTCAGTAGGAAAGATTATTCTGTGACGCTACCTAATATATAACCATTTTCTTTCCTAAACAAATCAGCCTCAATTATTTGATTATAGGAATTTTTCTTAGACCATGAAAGTACACGAATATAATTATCTGTTATACCTTTATGCTCTATACCCAAAGGAGTAGATTTACCAACCTGGTCCCAAAGTACATGTTGTTTTGTCCCAACAAATTTTCCTAAAAAACATGATTGTTTTTCTTTAGCAAGTTGATTTAAAATTTTTGCACGTTCCTTAATTATTCTTGGATCTATATCATTTTTTAAATAAAATGATGTAGTACCAGGACGCGCAGAATATGGGAATACGTGAATTTTGGCAAAATCAGCAAATTTTGCCAAATGAAGTGTTTGATTAAATTCCTCGTCTGTTTCTCCAGGAAAACCTACAATCACATCTGTTGTAACACCCACATCTGGAATTACTTCTTGAATCCGTTGTATTGTTTCAATAAATTTTTCTGCAGTATATCTACGTCTCATTACTTTTAATATCCTGTTTGACCCACTCTGCAGTGGTACATGAAAGTGTCTACACATTCTTTCGTCATTCCAAACAGATAGTAGGGAATTAGTTATTTCTTGAGGCTGTAACGATGAAACCCGTATTCGAGGTATTGATGTTTTATCTAATATCTGTTCTAGCATCATTTCTAAATTAATATTATTCAAATCATAGCCATATGACCCAAGTTGTGTGCCAGTAAGTACAACCTCTTTAGATCCTTGATCAGTATATCCTTGGATTTGACCAAGGATTTTTTCCAGAGGAACACTGATTTCCCTGCCTCGGACTCTTGGAATAATGCAATATGCACATATTTGATTACACCCTTCTTGGATTTTCACGCGACTACGTGTGAATAAAAGTTGCTGAGGAATCGATTCTTCATCTTTCTTATCACTTGTTATTAGATAATTATCTAAAAGCGTAGTAACAATATCTTTTTTACTTTTATTTCCTAATACAATATCAACTTCAGGCATTTTGCTTAAGAATTTTTCACCATGTTCTGCATAACAGCCAGTCGCAACAACTAAAGATTCTGGATATTGTTTACGAGCTTTTCTTAGCGCTTGACGTGCTTTTTTATCAGCGGTATGTGTGACTGTACAAGAATTTACAATATATGCAGCTGGAGGCTGCGTATAATCATTAATTTTACAGCCTCTGCTTTTAAATTCTGTTGCAATTTGTAAACTATCAGCTTGATTTAGTTTACACCCATGAGTTTCAATAATAATATTTGGTTGTTTTAATTCCATAACTTACTAATTATGAGCATATAACGACAACGATACAGCTTTGACAAAATTATTGTATCGATCAAGTATTAACCTATAAATTTTAATATATACACTTATACTATTTAATAATAAATGTTACACTAATCATGATTTTAGTTAAACATGAGCATTATAAATGTCCAAAAAAATAGTTATTACAGGAATTGGAATAATTAGCCCTTTGGGGTTAGATACTAAAACAACCTGGAAATCTTTACTTGCTGGACAATCTGGTGTTAAAACAATCACCTCTTTTGATCCTGGTCCTTTTGAAACAAAAATCGCTGCTGAAATTACAGATTTTGACCCAGTTTCTTATATCGGACTAAAAGAATCTAGAAGAATGGATAGATTCGTCCAACTTGCTCTAACTGCATCAATAGAGGCATTAGAACAAGCAAACTTATCAACTTTATCAAACCCTGACCGTACAGCTGTAATAGTTTCTAGTGGAATAGGTGGAATAAATACTATTTCAGAACAATTAGGAGTCTTATCTGATAAGGGACCATCAAGAATCAGTCCGTTTTTAGTCCCTATGATGTTGGCTGATATTGCATCAGCACAAATTTCGATGAGATTTGGAGCAAAAGGAACTAATTTTGCTCCACTATCTGCTTGCTCTAGTGCTGCTGATGCGATAGGTATATCCGCTGATATATTATTATCTGGAGCAGCAGATATAGTAATTACTGGTGGAACAGAAGCAGCAATCTGTCCGATAGGTATAGCAGGCTTCAATGCTTGCAAAGCACTTTCAAAACGTAATGACGAACCTGAAAAAGCTTCGAGACCATTCGATCTTAATAGAGATGGATTTGTTATGGGTGAAGGTGCTTCTATACTAGTGATGGAAACAATTGATTCTGCTAAATCAAGAAATGCTGATATCCTTGCAGAATTTGCTGGATATGGATCTACTGCTGATGCCTTTCACTTAACCCAACCTGCATTAGAAGGTAGAGGAGGAGCGGCAGCAATGCAACTTGCTTTAAATAAAGCAAATCTAAAACCATCTGAAATCGACTATATCAATGCACACGGAACATCTACAAAGCTCAATGATAGTAGAGAAACTGAAGCTATGAAATTAGTATTTGGTACTGACATAGAATCAATTCCTATAAGCTCAACTAAATCAATGACTGGTCACTTATTGGGTGCAAGTGGTGCTCTAGAAGCTGCAATATCAGTCCTCTCTATTATCAATGGAGTTCTACCACCTACAATTAACTTAGAAACCCCTGACCCAGAATGTGACCTGGACTACATACCATATGTTCCAAGAAGAGGTAAAGTTACAACTGCAATGAGTAATTCATTTGGATTCGGGGGACATAACGCGAGTTTAATATTTAAACAAAACAACCTTTAAAAACGGTTAGTTTCTTCTACGTTCTGCCCTTGTACGATCATCAATTACTTCAATATCTTCAGATATCGATGTACGATTTAATCTTGCTTTAACTATCAATATTGGAATAGTAATTGCTAGAACAAGTATAGATATAAACTGGGCTTCCTGTAATCCCAATGCCCAGACAGGGTCTTCTCTAAAGAATGATATTATAAATCTACCTATAGCATATAAAGCTAAATATATACAGAAAAGCATCCCATCTGGTTTAATGTATGGTTTTAACTTCCAAAGCAACACCAGTGCTAGCATATTCCAAATCATCTCGTATAATATTGCTGGATGTGCATAACTAGAGTCTCCAGCTTTTCCATTTAAACAATAATTTGCAGCACTATCTGGATGTATCCATTTGAATCCCAATATCCAATTTGTTGCAGTAGAGCAATGTTCACCATTAATAATGTCACCTATCCTACCAATTGTTTGCGAAATTAACATCATAGGTGCAGTAATATCAGCTATAATACCAATTGGGTATTTTTTTAAATATGAATAAGTTGCTCCACCAATAAATCCACCAAGAATTCCTCCCCAAAGACCAATGCCACCATTCCAAAAATAAAAAACTCTTATTAAATCCTGTCCATATATATCCCAATTATCGACAACATGTACAATCCTTGCACCTATAAACCCACCTAATATAGCCCAAATAGCAATTGAATAAATAGTATCAGAAGAAACTCCTCGATAAGGAGCCCATCTAGCTACAAAGAAAACAGCAATAATAACACCAATAAAACTAAACAAACCATGCCAACTAATTGGGAAATTTATAATTGGAATCAATAAAACTGGGTCTATATTTATATCTATCATATTCTAATTAAATACTCCTAAAGATTTGTGAATTTACAAAACACTACAACAAAACACACTGTCAAAACTATAGCATTTTTGTATAATGATTTCAGTATATAACATAGCGAAAGCTATTTACTAATTTATAAAATAATTAAATTTAATATTCTGTATTTATATATGTATAACACCATTAATGATTTTCTAGAATACCTAGTTGTTGAAAGATCAGTATCAGACAATACTGTTAACTCATATCGTTATGATTTAAAACAATTTTTCCATTTTTTATCAAAATTTGATTTATCAGAATGGAAATTGATAAAAAAAACATATATTCACCAATATATTAAACACCTTAATTCC
>Ga0310344_10003691_pt1 | contig 11377 bp, 5 predicted proteins | sample HC15DNA20200_MG_FD_203801 | JGI IMG/M metagenome (GOLD analysis project Ga0310344, IMG submission 203801) | Marine microbial communities from station ALOHA, North Pacific Subtropical Gyre - HC15-DNA-20-200_MG | ecosystem: Environmental > Aquatic > Marine > Oceanic | place: Pacific Ocean: North... | reverse complement strand
GGACTGCGCATACCCGGGATCTGCGCAGTGGCCACCACCACGTCCGAATCGGCGACGTGGGGGGCTAGTACCTCGTGGATCCGCACTGCGTCCGGCGCACCGCCGTCGGCACCCAGTGGCGGCTCGATGGACCGTCCGCCCAACGATCGGATCTGTTCGAGGGCCTCCGAACGAATGTCGAAGCCCTCTACTACGGCGCCGAGTCGGCGGGCGGTCGCTACGGCCTGCAACCCCGCCACTCCGGCACCGAGAACAAGAACTCTGACGGGGGGAACCGTGCCGGCGGCGGTGATGAGCAGCGGAAACATCTTCGGCAGCCGCACGGCTGCTACGAGGACCGCTTGGAAGCCAGCGACTGTCGCCATCGACGACAACACGTCCACGGCCTGGGCCCGGGTAGTCCGAGGGACAAGGTCCAGCGACAAACCGGTCGCGCCGGTTGCCGCGAGCGCCACGGCACGGTCCGGCTTCCAGACCGGGTCAAGGAGGCCAACCACCACGTGGTCGGAGCTGAATCTGCGATCACCGACGGAGGTCAGCGGGTCGATACCAACAACCAGTCCCCCTCCGTCGAGGAGGTCGGGCCCCGCGACCGTCTCGGCTCCGGCAGACCGGTAAGCCTCGTCGGCTGCCCCGATACCGTCACCAGCACCAGACTCGACGACCACCTGGTGCCCCTCGGTGACCAACGTCTCGACAGCCTCCGGGGTGACAGCCACCCGGCGATCGCCGGACCACCGCTCGCCCAGCACTGTGATCCGCATGTCTCCTCCGAGGTCGACAGCCGATGGTAGTTCGTGGAGCATGCTGTTGATCCCGGCTCAGAGCACATAGCCACAGACAACCGACGAGCGCATAAGGCCGAGCCGGGACGCCCTAGCGGAGAGATCGTTGCGACTGTCGATGATGCCCCAGCGCGGGCCTCGTTAGCAGCGCTGGCGATAGCACCAACGCGCAGGGCGTTTACGTCACCCTTTGGTGGGCGAACGGTTGGGTCATTGCCGCCCCCGTCCGATTGTCGCCCCCCTTGCTTCTTCCCAACTCCTTTCAGCATTGCCCCGGCTACCGCGGCTGCTGTTATTGGTCCAAGGGGCAGTTGGGAGGATCCCATGCGACCCGTCGAAACTTCTCAAAGCGCCGTAAAGAACGCTAGATCCGGAGCGTCAAAACTCCCAATGACTAGGCCTCGGTCAAGGAACCGGTTGAAGTGCTCGCAGGCCGTCTCGGGCACAAGGGCGCAGCCATGGCATGCGGCCAGGTTGCACCCCTCGGGACCCTGTCCACCTTCCTCTGCGTGCTCCATACACACCGGGTCGGCCGAGCACCACCCAGCGTCCTCTATCGCCTGTTGGATACTTGGGCCGAGCCGGTTGGGCCTGCCCATGCGGACAAGGCCGCCCATCGTTCCCTCCGCATCGCCGGCCGCCGTGTAGATCAGCATTCCCCCCATCGGAGCTCCGGCAGCGGTGCTCACATAGAGGCGCTCACGGATCGCTGCCGTGCTGTACCCGGCATCGAATGTGAGCTGGTTCATGACGATGTGGGCCAGAGTGTGCAGAAGGAGGAACCGAGGGGGGATCGGCTGCCCTGGGTCGATCCCTAGAGGAAGCCTGCCTGTGTAACGGGCCTGGAACGCATCTATCCGGGCCCGCACCGTCGGCCTCGACTCCCATTCGGAGAGCCTGTCTTCGTTGAGTTCGAAGAAGATCCCCTCGCCGTAGACGACATAGGCAGGCAGCCAATCATCCCCCGGATTCTCCACCTGCTCTCTACGGAGCATTGCCTTGAGGCTTCCGTAGTCGTCGACGGCACCTGCCTTGAGCCTCTGGAACCCGACGTGTACTCGTGTTTCCCGAAGCTTGTCCACCACCATTACCCGCGAGAAGTGCTGCGCGACCCAGTCGCCGTATTCCGCGAGCGGGGAAGACCCGACCCGTAGCTCCGCTTCGTCCTGTTCCGCCTGCAGCACCGTGAACTCGGTCCGACGAAAGGCAGTGTCGGTGGTGTCAACGGGGACCACTTGGTGCTCAGGCTGATCGGGACTTGTCTCCCCGATGATGATCGCCAGTGCTTTGTCGATCTGGTCATCGGTGTACGGGAGGGCTGATCTTGCAACGGCCCTTATCTGCTGAGAACCGGGGGGGTTGCCGACATCCACCAGGGCCGTGATGTACGCGGACACGGCGGGAACTTCGAGCGCCGCAATTAGCTCAGCTGGGACTTCGTCTGCCTTGCGCGGGAGGAAGATCGCGCTTCGTACCTCAGCGAAGTAGGCATTCGTTGAGGTACGAAGAGCCCCCTGCACCATTTTCCCGCAGCCTCGCTCGGGCACCCATGGCTTGGTTTGCTGCACCGCATCCGAGTGAGGGGCGGATCCGTGCCAGGGCATCCAGCCCTCGCAGAGAAACACGGAGTTGTCGGCTCCCGTGAGGTTCTTGGAAAGGAATGTGCCGTCCGAGTCCCCCTGCAGGACCTGACCCAGGGGTCGCTTCGCCCCACAGGAGCACTTCACCAACTGGCTTGCAAGTCCACCGCCTGGCCCTTGGCGGATTTCGAGGACGTGTCCCGCAGAATCCGGTGGCTTCAGCGTCTTGTGGACCCATTCGCTGAAGGGAAAATCGACCATGTGGCCGGCTTCGCAGATCGCCAGGAAGGGCACCTGCTTGAGCCGACCGTATTCGCAATGGTTGCACTTGGGCAGAGGGTCTTGGAACCCGAGCGGTTTCCACTCCAGCCGTTGGCATTTGTCTTGGTTGCAGAAGTGCCATTGGGGGAATCTGTGGGACGGCACGTACAACTCAAGGTTCTTAGCCCCTTTCTGCCCGAACCTCCACGATTCGCGATAGTCGGGGGGTAGTCGGAAGTGGGAGACACCCAGGTGGCTCTTCAGCCGCCACTCGTCGATCTTGAACTCTTCCGGATCGAGCCGTTCACCGTTCCCTGATCCGTCTTCATACCTGTACCAGTGATCGAGTCCAGCCGTGAGAACCGAGAGGCCATTGGGTGAGACATGCATTGCCCCCACGCCGAACGGAGAGATCAGGTGAGCCCGCCGAACAGGGTCAGGCCGTCTAGCCATCCTGGTTCCCGTTTCCGTCTGGGGCTCCACTGGCCGCGGTTTGACCGGCTTGGAGCACGTAGAGGGCAGTGATCACCGCTCTGCACTCCGCATCGACGTTCCTCAGGGAGTTGGGAACAGGCCAGGTTTTGACCCTGTTCCTATCTTCGACGTAGTCGCCATAGTCCCGCATGAGGTAGTCCTCGCCGCTTGAGGGACGTTCCCAGTAGGACGGCTGCCATGCCGTCCACTCCTGGGCTCGCCTCTGGAGCGTCGCTTTTAGGGACTGGGCCTCCCCGGGGTCGACTACGGCTACCCGCTTGGAGAGGAGTTGGGAAACCTTGCTGATAGGTGCGGCAGGATACGGAAGAGGCCGACTAGCACTTGCTGTATCCAGTGTCTGGCGCGCATGGGCTATGAGCAGAGCATGAGCGGCCCTCTCGAGAGCGGGCGGTGAGAAAGGCGTCACGCTTGTGGGCTCCACCTGGGCGTGGAGGCGCTCGTGGTAGCTCCGGAACTTCTCGAAATGGGACCTGTCTCGGGGCTTCGTTGCCCCATAGAGGGTGACTACCAGGCCCGGGCGGTCCTCCCACCGCCGACCGATCCTGCCCGAAACCTGGATGTACTGGCCCGTCGTCTTCGGCTGCCCCACAATCACCAGCAGGGATAGACGGTCGATGTCCACACCAACTTCGATGATGTTCGATGCCAGGCAGATGTCCACCGGCTTCTCACTGTCGTCCTGGGAAACCGAGAGCGACTCGACGGCCCGGTGCACCTCCTCGCTGTTGAGGCGGCCGGTCAGCTCAAGGGTGTTCCAGAGCTGGCGCATCTCATCCCACTCCCTACCCATCCGCTGTCGCAGTACCTGCCGCCTGTTCGGCACGTCACGCTGCAGCAAGGACAGGGCGCCTCCCAACTCCCTGAGGCTGTTGAAGAAGGCCATCAATGTCCACCAGGGGTCGGACTCCCCGTCTTCTCCGAGGTCCTTCGCCGCCTGAAGCAGGGCGGTATAGGTGCGGACCTGCGTCGTCTGCAGGGATCCATGGCCCGGGCCGAACACCCCGACGTGCCTACGTCCGGGCTTTGGCTTGCCATTTTCATCCCTCGCCACGGTCGCGAAGAAGGACTCCTCGGCCTCTATCCCGTGAGGTGGGAAGATCGCAGCCCTGTCCCTCGCGAACAGGCCGTGGACCTGCTCTTCAAACCTGCGGATGGTGGCGGTGGAACTGACGATCTTCGGCTTGGATCCATCGCTGCACAGGTCTTCGATCAGCGTCTCGTAGAGGCCGACCATGGAACCGAGGGGTCCTGAGATCAGGTGGAGTTCGTCCTGGATTATCAAACCCGGTGGAGGGGAGGTGCGGGTCCCGTCGGGTCCGAGCCCGAAGAGCGAGCGGGGCGTGTGAGTCCACGCCAGCCGGGCAAATTTGTCGACCGTGGCGATGAGCATCGCGGGCGGCCGCTCATAGATCTCCTCGTCGATTACGTCCACTGGCAGGCCGGAAGAAGAAAAGGCGCAATCGTTATCGGAACAATGAATTCTCACGGTGTCAGCTGTCTCCTTGTAGCCGACAACTGGGGGTGCCCCCCTGGGGGTCTTGACCGGGCCGATCTGGGCGTTGCACCAGGGGCACCGGATAACCACGAATTTGTTGACCGCTTCAGAAGCGCTTTTCTTCAGGTCCCTGAGCGCGACTACCGCGTCTTTGCAACTATTCGGAGTTGTACTTTTGCCGACCCAGATTCCGATGCGGAACTGCTCCTCCCCGAGCTCTTCTGGGGACCGCTGCCTCTCAAGTTCCATCGCGCATATCAGCGAAGCCGCTCGCTGGAATTGCTGTGCCGTGAGGAGGCGCAGCGTGTAACGCATGAGGACGTGGGTTCCCCTGTCGTCCGGATTAAGGAGCCTCCTGTGGTAGAGCGTGAAAGCGGTCAGGCCCAGATACGCCTCGGTCTTCCCACCCCCAGTGGGGAAAAACAGCAGGTCCACGACTTCGCGGTCCGGGTCTTCCGGGTCGACAGTAGAGCAGAGCGTCGCGAGGATGAACGCGATCTGGAAGGGCCGCCAGAAGCCACGCCGCAAAGGAGGTCTGAGGGGGTCATAGTCGGCCGCCGGAATTGGGAACCTGAAGCGTTTTTCGCCCTTGTCCCACTCAGGCTTCCGGAGAGGGCTGCCCTGGCGAATCTGCTGTTCGAGTATGGCCTTGTTCGCCAGTTGAAAAGCCCGTTTCACCGTGGTATCGGAGATAAGCCGGTGGAGGCCTGCCCGCATCCTGGTCGACATCTCTTCGCAAAGATCAAGGTGCCTGAGGGCAGTGTTCCGGTGGCTACTGCTGAGAGCGTCCGCCTCGACCCTCTTCTGGTTGATCCACTCCTCGTAGGCTGTCACCAGTCTCTCTAGCGAGGCAGTGCCGTCGTCGTCTTCGACAAGGCCGGCCAGCGGAACCATTCCGACAGTGATCTCGTTGCCTTCGGCGTCCTTGATTTCGGGCGTGATGCTGTGGACTTCGTACTCGGGAAGGGAGTTCGTCCATAGGCGCCTGACGCTGCTGTCCTGCTCGGTGTCCGACCAGTCGACCGCGCACCCGTGGCCGACGGCATACGTCCGGTGGTGTCTGTAGAGAAGGTCGAGACTCTCCTCCTCAGGGTCCCGTGTCCTCCTCCCGGAGTCCGGGTAGGGGAGAACACCGCGGTCGCCGGCCGTGTCGATTTGCAGGCCGACTTGGAACAGGGCGCATGCCTCGGTGTTCTCCGCTGACGAATTGTTGGTTACCCCGAGCGTGACAAGAAACTGCCCGGATTCTTGCGGTCGGGTTCTAATGAAAAATTTGATGACCTGTTCCGGTTTATCAGTTCCGCCCAGTCGAACCTCTTTGTCCTGTCGATCCGTCCTGTCGTTTGGGAAGCGGGAGGGGTCGAGGTCCCAGGTTGCCTCGACCGGACACCGGAGCCAGAACGGACGGCTCGGCTTTCCTCCGATCTGAACCTCGAGCTGCTGGTAGCGGGCTCCGGTGAATACGACCTTGAGCTGCTCTGCGGCTTCGGAGTCGATTAGGAAGCTGAGTGCCATCGAACTCGGTCGGTAGTCGTTGGCTCCGGCGAGTTCATAGACATCGTCAATTGCCCCGTCTTTTGCAGCCGCTCGTGCGACAGCCTTCTCCTTCCTTCCAGCCTCGCCGGCCGCCGTCTTCGGGATGTCGGCCCCGTCGTCCGGGTCGGTTTCGTCGCCGCCAACTGGTAGGTCTGCGGGTTCAGGTTCCTCCTGTGCCGGGAGTTTCCGCGGGTAGAGGACGCCGATGCCGTAGCGGCCGGTGGGCCGGTCACTCTGGAGGATTTCCTCGCCGGTCTGCAACTCGACCCAAGGCCCGTAGGAGTCCTTTGCCCGATCGAAGACGACCGGGACGGAAGTGTCGAGGGGCTCCCCGCGCGGGTCCGGACCCACCAGTTCAGCCTTGAGCGCCTCGACTACTGACTCGCGACCCGCGTGGTGATTCACTATTCAGTCATCTCCCTGACAGTGCCGCCTGCTCAACAATACGCTGGAACTCCTCGGCGGCGCTCTCGTCCGCTAGTACGAACAGTCGGTCGGTTGCCCGTGTAATGCCCGTGTAGAGGAGAGAACTTGCTTTCTCGGTCGAGATTTCTTCGAAGTCTGTCAGTACAACCACTCGGCTCTCAAGTCCCTTGAACTTGGCGATCGTCGTGTAAAAGACGGCTCCCCTGGGATCCTCTCCGGCACCGTCCATTCCGTCGAACTGGGCCTGGGAGCCGCCGTCTCCAAGGCGGGTCAGGAAGTCGAGGGCATTGTTGTCGAACGGGGCAACCCGCGGAGCCGACGGCACGGAGGCAAGTTCCTTAGCAGCGGACGAATTGGCCGTGGTTGCGGAGAGCACGACAATGTCGTGCGGGTGGTAGCCCTCCTGGAACAGGTCCTCCAAGACCTTTCCCAACTGCGAGACCTGGCCCTGACGGTTGGCCCAGAACTTGCACCTGGCGTCGAAGCCATCGTCGGGCCGGAGAACCCTCGAATAGGGCATGCCGGGCCGTCCGAGAAGTTTGACGAATTCTGAGATTCGCGGCGTATTCCTACAGTTGACGCTGAGCGGGATTCGGGCCACCCGCTGCCTCCCAACGTCGCCTGTGAGCCATTCGATCGCCTCCTGCGCCTGAGCTTCACCTGCGAAAAGCGCCTGCTTCTCGAAGTCTCCGAAAACGCACCATTTTCCGTCGCTCAGGCCTTCTCGCAGGAGAGCATCGAGCACGTCCCTGTACCCCCTGTCTTCTGGGAATACGTCTTGCGCCTCGTCGACGATGATGGCGTCGAACTGCTGGTATTGGCAGTCGGGCGCGGTGAGCCTTTCAAGGGCGTCTTTCGGGAGGCGCGCAAAGGCCTCTCTCGGTATGTGGTTGACGTTCAAAACGTCCATGAGTAACCGGTCGATCGTGCCCGCGAACTGCACCCCGCCGGAGCTCGACGCCTGATCGGCAAGCCACCTGCCGAGAAGGCGGTTGAAACAGACAAGAGCAACGCGTTGACCCTTAGCTTCGAGACGCCGGGCCGCCTCCAGCGCGAGGAGGGTCTTTCCCGTCCCGGCCGGACCGGTGAAGAGCACACGCTTATTGACCTCAACTGCGTCAAGGGCCACGAACTGCTCAGCGGTGTACCTCCGCAACTCGTCGGCTAACTTCCCGGCCGCCGAAGCTGCTGATTCACAGATCTCGAAATCGGGCCTTAGGATCTTGACAAGTTCTGGGATCTGACTGGCCTTGGGGAGATGTCTATCGCGGTCGTACCAGCGGGCAGATTCGGATGACTCCAGGTTCCGGAGCCAGCCTTCGAGCGCCAATTCGAGCACATGGCCGACGCCCTGGTCGTGCCAGATCTGGTCCGAGGTGAGCATCTGGCAGGGGAGCCACTCCCCCGACCGGATCTGTTCGACCAGTTCCACATGGGTGAACACGACCACCCAGCCGAAGGGAATCGAGCGGAGGTGGGGGTTTTCCCTAGCGACGCGGGCGCGGATACTTTCGCAGGCCTCTTGAGCCTGCCTGAACGGACCGCGGTAGTCGACTGGCTCCCCGCCCAGATACCAGGCTCCGCCTTCCCGTCGGACTCGCCTGTGGGACTTCACCTCGATGCAGAGGACACCCTTTCCCGGGATGACGGCAACAAAATCAGCTTCGCCGACCACCTGCCTGACGTGCTGGGAGATACCAAGCGAGTGCAGCACTGTCCAGCCTCGGGTCGCGGGATCGTCGCGCAAACTTTCAAACAGCCTGATTTCGCCGGGACTCGGACACTCTGGGTCGACGACCGGTGGGAGCATTCTGGCCATGTCGACTAGCGGTTCCTATCGAAAGGGTCGACGGAGAAGGGAGAGCCGAGTCGCCCCTCGGCGACGAAGTGCAACTCGTCGTCGACGTGGTCGATCCTGAAGGCATCAAGAGTGCCTCCAGTTCCCTCCTCGAGCTCGAATTGCATTCTGCCGGTCCGGATCAACTGGTCGAGATCCTGGCTGCCGACTACTGCCTTGAGCTGTTGTGAGATTCTGTGACCGGCAGTGATATGAGCCTTGTGGATGTCCGTCATGGATATCCAAAACACCTCGGCCTCACTGTCGTCGATGCCGATCACCTTCATAATCGCTCTGAAGTTTTGTTTCTGGGGCCTGATCGTCTCCAGCGACATCCAGTTCCGAACATTCTGCGGGGACGGGTTGGGACAGCCAGCTTCTCTGAGTTTCCGGTGAAGGACATCCGCTCCGTCGCGGAGATGAGCGTGGCGAAGCTCTCTCTTCCACCTCCGCTGATCCTCCCGAAGGGGCCCGGCAAAGGTGCCAAGTAAGTCGTCTGCCACTACCCGCACCAGCGAACCGCCACCTTGGGTGCGAAGGAGGACATGGTGACCCTCATCCAGATCGGCGACGTCGACCGCCTGGATTCTGTCATCGCCCTCGAGGTCGGGCTCGACCACATCCTGTTTCGTGCCAACACTTTCGAGCCATACGCCGTGATCATCGGCCAACAGAAAGAGGCGCGCCTCGACTTCCTCCTCGGCATCCCGGTCGCCCTCCCCGACATCCCCGTCGGGTTTCGCCCGCTCACGTACCCAGCCCCAGTCGACAACCTCAGGGACCTCATCTTCGCGGACCCTACGGGCGAGCCGGGAAGGGCTTGGCGGAGCAGGTACGGGACGGGGACTCACCGACCCTGTCCGGCCGCCGATGATCTCCGCTCGGGCAGGGAGGTCGGCGACACGAATCCAGGACCAGAGCACAACAAGGACTTGTTGGGCCCTCGGAACGGTGAGCACGAACTCACCGCGCTTATGCATGTACCACGCCGGCGTACCGAGCACACAGAGCGTTTCAAAGGGAGGGAGATTGGCGAGTTCGATCGGGTTGACCACCTCTAGGCGATCCCCGAATCTCTGGAGGGCTTGTCTGGCTTCTTCGACGCGGCTGACCCGACCCGGGGACACTATTGCGATGCGCTCCTCAGGGCGGACACGGACGAGTTCCACCAAGCGGTCGAAGAGCGGCTTATCTCCTTGGTTTGCGAGTTCAGCCAGTGACTCGACTGCCTCCTTGAGCCGTTCGTTCACCGGATCGCCGGGGCCCATCTGCTCCTCTATAAGCGCGGCTCGTTCGCGTAGGCCATTCACCCGACTTGTGAGCCGCAGGTTCTGATGATTAAAGGGCAGGACGGAAATAGTGAGATCGCTCCGTGCACGCTTAAGTTCGCTGACAACCTGCTCAACCTGTTGACCCTGGTCTCCGCCGACAGATCGGAGGAACTCAGTGAGACTCAAGGCGAACTTTTCAAACCCGTCGTGGTCGATGACCTCCCAGTCGACTGAGCCGTTCACGTAGCAGTCGTAGACGTCGGCCACCTCTTCCATCCCGAGGCCTACGACGTCCATCCCCAACACACTCATTGAGGACTCCGGAAGATACTCACAGACACCCCGGGCGGCGGGTCCTGACCGAATGGCCACTCTGGTTCTTCTCTGGAACGGGCGGCGTACTCATTGTCAAACTCTCTGATCGTCTGGCTGGCGTCCCGGGCCGTCAGGTCAAAGATTGCGACCCGGCAGCCACCCGTCATCGCGTCGCGGTGCCTGAGAAAGGCCGTCGGATTGTCGCTGATGAAGACCCGGGGGCTCATGTCCCGGATCCGTTGCGCGAGCGTGGGGTGCCTGGCGGACAGAACCTCAGTGCGGAAGGAGTCCCCTTCGACATTGTCGGCGAAACTCCTGGTGCGGATGGCGTCCTCCAGGTGGCCGTCGGCATGACTTCCGGACCTGGACGTCACGGCAAAGGGTTCGGTCTCCAGCTCCCTGCTGAGTTCAACCTTGGTGCCGACGATCAGCGCGACCAGCCGGTTACCGACGAGAAGTGGATCTAGGTCATCAGTGCCAAATACCCCTTTGACGAACTTCTCGTCCCACTTGGGGCCAGTCTGGTTCTCTTTATTCCATAGTGGTTTGGGAACTTGATCCAGACCGAAGTCACCAACAGTGATTTTGCCCCAGGAACTGACAGGGAAAAAAGCTTGGACACCATTTTTCTCCTGCTCAACGAGCATGCCTCGCTTCTGAGACCGCTGGTCATATCCCTTGAAGGTGTACCTGACCTGCTTGCCGGCCTCCGTGATCGAAAGTCGCGTCCCTGGCTCCAAGTTCTCAAGTTCTTCAAATCCTGCCGGCGGGAGGGCCAGGCTGGCTTCGACTGCTCCTAGAGCCACAAAGGCCGCCACGTAGGCCCGTGCTGGTACCAGCACACCTACGGTCACGTCGCGGAGCTCTTCCTTGATCGAACACCTCCCGATGACCCGGAAGAACTCAACCCAGTCGGGCACCCGCTCCCAGGCGGTGCCCTTCTTGTACATCAGAGGTAGCGCCATTGGAAATACCCAACTCAACCTCGAGTCTGTGGCGAACGTCACGTTAACCCACGCCTCCGACATCCGCCCCTGAAACCCGCAGTCGAGCGTGTTCCCATCACCCATGGGAAAGCCTTTACGGCGTTCAAGTTGGTACCAACGACAGGCCAGACCTGCAGCTCAAGTGGGCGAGTAACGCCTTGTCGTTGTTGGGGATCAACAGTTCGCGTTGTTTGTGACGTCTAGCGGCCCCAGCGCGACCCGAAGACCAAAACGTGGTCCAGTTTGAGCCAACAAAAACAGAAGAACCCCCTGCTGAGCAGGGGGTTCATATGGAGCGGACGACGAGATTCGAACCCGCGACCCTCACCTTGGCAAGGTGATGCTCTACCAGCTGAGCTACGTCCGCGTCAGGACGAAACGATAGCGGTC
>Ga0310344_10003690_pt1 | contig 11378 bp, 9 predicted proteins | sample HC15DNA20200_MG_FD_203801 | JGI IMG/M metagenome (GOLD analysis project Ga0310344, IMG submission 203801) | Marine microbial communities from station ALOHA, North Pacific Subtropical Gyre - HC15-DNA-20-200_MG | ecosystem: Environmental > Aquatic > Marine > Oceanic | place: Pacific Ocean: North... | reverse complement strand
AGATCGAGAGCGTCTTTTGAAGCAGCGGGGGTGCACCATTTGGCTAACTGGTTTGTCCGGATCCGGGAAGTCTACGATTGCGGTGGAGGCAGAAAAACAGCTAGTTACTAGTGGACATGCGGCCTACGTGTTGGATGGCGATAACGTTCGACAAGGGCTGAATAAAGATCTGGGGTTTTCTCCTCAGGATCGAACGGAGAACATTCGTCGTATAGCAGAGGTAGCCAAGTTGATGACCGATGCGGGCTTAATTGTACTCACTGCGTTTATATCTCCCTACAGGGCTGACCGTGAAGCTGCGCGGGAAATCTTTACCGATGGGGAATTTTTTGAGGCTTATGTGGATACGAGCCTGGAAATCTGCGAGGCCCGTGATCCGAAAGGTCTTTACGTTAAGGCTCGATCTGGTGATATTCCGGAGTTCACCGGGATCTCTGCTCCTTACGAGGTACCGAAGGATCCGGAATTGATTGTCAAAACTGAGAATCTAGTGGTAGACGAGAGCGCGGAGCAGCTTTTGTCTTTCGTTCGGAGCTGCGGGTTCCTAGCCGGCTAGGCTAGCCGCTAAATGATGGGAGAGCTTTTGCTGCTTTCCAGTACAAAAGACTTCGGTTCGATGTTTGGATTGGCAAGATTAGCCGGACCGCTATTTGCTGTCGGATTGACGCTTATGTGTGCTGCCAATACTGGATGTAGTACCGGTGCTTCTGTTACTAAAAAGAACGTCCGACAATTAGAACAACCACTCCCCAAAATGAAAACGGAAAATGCTAGATCCTTTTTTGAAGGATCTCCTGAGTTTCTATTTCTCTTGGGTCGAGAGCTGGAGGGCGAGGGACGACTTGAAGAAGCATTGGAGGCTTATGAAAGCGCACTCGAAGGCGCACCGGGTGACAAATATTTGCTGCTTCGAGCGGCTCAAATTGCGCTCTTAACTGACGCGCAAGGAAAGGCGCTCGGGTTATTGGAAAAGGCACAAGTCGCGGATCCGGGTGATGTCGAACTGCGAGTTTTGTTGGGTAAAGCTTATGTATTTGCCGATCTTCCAATAAACGCGGAGCGAATTCTAACTAACAATCAAAAGTTTCCGATTAGCATCGCCGCTGGGGAGGTGCTTTATCGCTTATTTTTAGAGAGACGAAGAATTCATGAAGCTATTGAAGTTTGTCGTTTTCTGATCGACTCAGAGCCCGAAAATTTCCGTGGTTACGACGCTCTGATAACGGTTTATCGACAAATGAAGGACCTTGAGAACGTTGAGTCGGTCCTTCTTGAGGCTCTAGAGAAGAATCCAAGTAGCCTTCGTATTCGAGCAGAGATGGCCAGACTTTATCGCGATCAGGATCGAAAGCAGGAGGAGATTTCAGCTTATAGAGAAATTCTAAGATATTTTCCGAATAACGAGGGGACTCTGATTTCGTTAGCTGAAGTTTTGTTTCGAGACGGACAACTTAATGAAGCGGATTTGTTGATCACGCGCTTGTTAGAAAAAGACTTTAGAGATGACCGATTACTCGCAAGGCTAGGTTTCCTTGCTTTCGACCGGGGCAACTTTAGGCAGTCCTATAGGATTTTTGTCGAACTCAATGGTCGCGGTCCAAATAATTTCGAAGCAGTTTATTACGCGGGCTTAAGTAAGCTAAGAGTTGGTGATTATGGGGATGCACTAGCATTGTTTGAGTCCATTCCCGAAGCCGAAAGTCTTTACCCAGACGCGAGAATACAGTGTGCGGTCGTATTCGAAAAGTTAGAAGACTTTCCTGCGGCGTTAGGCTGTATCCGTGAGGCGTTGGAATTTTCCAAAGACAGATCAATTGAAATCTATCTCTCTAGCTTACTGGTAAAAAGCGGTGACCTTAGCGGAGGTATCTCGGTTTTAGAATCACTGTTAGCCAAACAACCGACTGATATTGAACTCTTATTTAATATGGGAGTGCTATACGGCGAGGCTCAACTTGAAGCAGATGCCTTGGATTATATGAATCAAGTACTCGTCCGAGAACCGGATCATCCGGGTGCACTGAATTACGTCGGTTACACTTGGGTAGAGCAAGGCCTCAATCTGTCTAAAGCTGAGGATTTTATTAGGCGTGCGCTGGAAGTGCGCCCCGAAGATGGTTTTATAACGGATAGTCTTGGGTGGCTATTTTACAAAAAGGCAACGATTCTTATGAAGGGAGGCTCTAGTGAGGATGCTGACGGCTACCTAAAGGCTGCGATTATTGAGCTGAAAAAGGCTGCTGTACTGACAGGAGGTGACCCGGTTGTATGTGAACACCTAGGGGATGCGTATCTTCTTCAAGGAGATCGCCGTCGTGCACTTGAAAACTATCAGAAGGCGATAGATTTGATTCCCAGAAAGAAGGAACAGCCAAATCTCCTGGAGAAGTACCACGCTTTATCGGAGGAGCTCCTAAGAGATTGATGGTCCGCGTTCTCCCGTTGGTGATAAGTTTATTTCTTGCTTCCTGCCAGACCGGGCAAGTTGTCCAACCTGGTTTAGATCTCTCGAACGCTCGAGCTATCGCCGAACTTTTTTTGGAAAAGCAACAAAAACGAGAAGGGGGAATCTATGGGTTAGAGGGCATCTCTCGTGTTATCTTTCAAAATAAGGTCGATCGCTTCTCTTCAAAGCAGGTAATTGTTGCTGAGCGACCTGCGCGGTTAAGGCTCGAAAGTCTCGGTTTTTTCAATCAGCGGGTTTCAATTTTCACAACCGATGGGGAGAACTACTCATACTTTCAAAAAGGGCTTGCAAAGGTAGAGCGCGGGCGCGTTTATTCAAGCGTTTTGTTGGACAAGGTGGGAATACCGATATCTACAACAGAAGCGGTGGCTCTTTTGCTTGGAGTCCCTCCTCTTTCGCCAGGGACTCTGAATTTTAATAGCAAGCAAAAGGGTGAAAGATTGTTGGTTCTTTTGTTTAGTCCCGATGGATCTAAGGACACGTTGGTTTTCGATCTTGAGGGGAAACTTTTATCTTTTAAAAGGTACTCTTTAAGTGGACGCTCTTCGATGGAAATTAGTTACGGCAATTTTCGTCCTGTCGAACATTTTGGCTACTTCGCATATGAAGTTTCCTTTTTTTTCCCGGAGCTGGATGTGCGAGCAACTGTCGCTTTTCAGGAACTCGGTTTAAATTCGAAAATTTCCAGAAAAACCTTTATGATTAGCCCTTTAGGAAAATCTGCTCACTAAATCCGCTGCAGACTGGTCAGCAACGACCATAGATGATAGTAAGTTAGCCATCGGCCATTTTTCGTGAGCCCCAGGTTTAACGGTGACTCTAAAAAACGCTCTTCTATTTATTCCATTCCTAGTCTTTCTCGGACTCTTGCAGTCCTATCTTTGGGTTCCTACATATGAGGATCAGACTACCGCTGGGGAAGGGCGCTTAGAAAAATTCATAAGTGCGATTAGCGGGGACGCTCGTTTGCTAAACCCAATTGTCGCGGCTGACAGCGCTAGCGGCTTTGTTGTCTCACACGTATTTGACTCGCTCCTTGAGATTGATGAAAATCTGCGACTAAAACCGCACTTGGCCAAAGAGTACAAGGTCAGTTGCCTGGCTACGATCGTAGTCGGTGAGGGTTTTTCGCCCGAAAGCTTATTGCAAAAGATATCTCCTCATTTAACCAGTGAAGCCTCAGAAATCAGGGTGCTTGAGCCTTCGATTCTAATCCGACTCATTGACCCTGATGGCCTAGGACCCTTAAAAGAACAAGAGGTAAAGGTCACACGCCCAAATCGAATCGAGTTTTTCCTTGATGATGTGGATCCGGCCTTCTTTGAAAAATCATTAAAAATTCTCGGCACTGAGTATGGACAGGAAGTAACGGGAATATCAGCGGTAAGTGTGTCAGGGGAAATTAGCGAAGGCCTCATCTCGATCGCAACGGACCTGGCTCCGATAACAGAAATCAGACCTGTTATCGATTTTGATCTTCGGAAGGATGTTACATTTCATGACGGAGAAGCATTCGATGCGTCGGATGTAAAGTTCACCTATGAAGCGATAATGGATGTTCGGAACCTTTCACCACGCCGATCAGATTTCGAACCAATTGAATCGATTCATATCAGGGACAGCCATAGCGTTAGAGTGATCTACAAGCGTCCTTTTGCTCCGGCTATTTTTGTCTGGAGCTATATGGGCATATTGCCAGAACATTTACTTAACTCTGTGGCTTTGAATAAAGAAATGGATGCAAGAGGTATTTCGGGGACAGCAAGAGACGGGTTTGGGGTGCGGGCTAGTAAATTTAATCGTTCACCTATAGGAACCGGCGCATTTAAATTTACCGATTGGAAGACTGATGAATCAATCTCCTTAGCTCGAAATCAAGATTATTTTGACGGCCCCCCAGAGTATAAAGAGTTACATGTGCGAATTATTCCTGATTCAGTTGCAAGGGAAGTGGAATTTAAGGCTGGCGCCGTTGACACTTACTTAGCAGATCCCCACCAGGTGGCACGCTATCTGCAAGATCCTGCTTATCAACCGTTTACTTCGCTCGGCCTTGGGTACACTTACATTGGATACAATCTCCGTCGGGAGCCCTTTCAGGATGTTAGAGTTCGTAGAGCATTAGGAATGGCGATTAATATTGACGAAATCATTGATTACGTTCTGTACGGCGAAGGGCAAAGAATCACCGGTCCGTATCCGATACAAACAGATTGGTATAATCACGACGTCCAGCCCGAGGCATATGATCCTGGAAAAGCTCTTGATTTGTTAAAAGAGGCGGGATTTCACAAGAACTCTGAAGGATTTCTAGAGAAAAATGGTCAGGAACTGAGATTTAATTTAATAAGTAACAATGGTAACCCACAAAGGAAGGCAATATTAACGATTGCTCAGAATTCTTGGAGAAAGCTGGGTATTCGTTGTGACACTCGTCTTTTGGAATGGGCAGTGTTTTTGAAAGACTACGTTAATACGGGAGACTTCGACGCAGTTGTTTTAGGGTGGGGGCTGTCTGAGCTAGATCCAGACCTTTACCAAATTTGGCATTCAAGCCAAACGGGGCCACAACAGCTTAATTTCGTCGGTTACAAAAATAACGAAGTTGATGATTTAATTGAGAACTTGCGGGAAGAATATTCTCGAACTCAACAGGTTGAAATGGCTCGTAATCTTCATAGTCTTATTGCCAGAGATCAACCCTATACATTTCTTTATGTAGGAAGGAGAACTCAAGTAGTTGATCGGAAAATTGTTATGGTTAAGAGAAGCGAATCAGGAGCGGTTGTGGATTACGAAAAACTTCGACCAACGCCGACAGGTAACCTCAATTATTTTTTCAATCGTTGGAGAAAGCTTGAGGCGATTCCGGACTTATAATGTTTAAGTATTTTACACGTGCGCTAACCCAGCGTATTTTTCTCGCATTCCTTATCTCGATTATTGCTCACGCTGTAGTGCACTTGGCTCCCGGCGAACCCTCCGAAGTAGATCCCTCCAATCCGCTTATGAAGCCAGAAGATATAGCTCAAATCCGTATGGCTTTTCATCTAGATGAACCACTATATTTGCAATACGCTTATTGGATTCGTGATCTGGTCAACGGTGACCTAAAATCGTTTAAGGATAGCCAACCCGTTTTACCTAAAATTTGGGAGAGATTCCTTAATTCTTTACCTCTATTTTTCGTTGGAACCTTAATCGTCTGGTGCTTATCTTTTCCTACCGGAATTTATGCAGCCGTTAATCGAGGGTCAAAGTACGATCGACTTTCCACGTTCAGTAGCTATGCGCTTATTTCTCTTCCTAGTTTTTTCCTGGCGTATGTAGCCATCCTCTGGGTAGTAAATAACTTTGGGGTACCGGTTTTGGGAATGCGTACCTTCGGCCTTGAAGAAGCGTCTGGAATCTCTCGATTCATGGATCGAGTTTGGCACCTCGTTCTTCCCTCATTTCTCTCTGCTATGGGAGGGGTAGCCGTTCTTTCGCGATACGTTAGGTCTCAAATGCTTGAAGTTATAGACCAAGACTACGTGCGTACTGCCCGGTCTAAGGGGCTAGACGAAGATACGGTGATTTATAAACATGCGCTACGAAATGCTTTGCTTCCGTTTATAACCATGTTTGGTTTAATGTTACCAGCAATGGTGGGTGGATCGGTGATTGTAGAACAGATCTTTGCGTGGCCCGGATTGGGAAGGTTGGGCTATGAGGCGATATTGAATCGTGATTATCCGGTAATACTTACATTGAACTTTATTGCAGCACTGCTTACTTTGTTCGGGACTTTTGTGTCTGACGTTCTGTATGCCGTTGCGGACCCTAGAATTAGGTTGCAATGACTAGGAAGAATATAAATTCACCTGTGCGTGAGACATGGTCTCACTTTTCTCGTAGTTGGTTTTCCGTCTCGGGTTTGATCATTCTAGCTTTTCTGGTAGTAGTCGCGGTGTCTGGAAAAGTCCTGACCGAATGGTATGTAGTTTTTGATGCCGAGACTGTGAGACTTCCACAGAAACTGCTCCCACCTATGAGTCTGGCTAATGCTAATTTATTTGATGAGACGAAAGGACTTTTGTTTGGACGATATTTATTGGGTACAGACGAATTAGGCAGAGATGTATTTGCACGGATGTTACAGGGTTCATTTGTTTCCCTATCCATTGGTTTGTTCGCTGTGGGGATTTCGCTTGTTGTAGGGATTTCCCTCGGAGGCCTTGCCGGTTTTTATGGTGATAGAAAGATCGGCATTGTAAGAGTGGATACGCTTATAATGCGTTTTACCGATGTCATGCTGGCTTTTCCAACATTCTTCCTTATTTTAACGGTCGTAGCTCTTCTTCCTCCCAGTATTTACAATATTATGGCCGTCATAGGTTTAACAAGCTGGATGGGTACCGCACGTTTCGTTCGGGCCGAGTTCTTGTCATTGCGGGATGCAGATTTTGTCGTGGCGGCAAAGGCTCTCGGTGCATCAGAGATGAGAATAATTTTTCGACACATGGTACCTAATGCAGTAGCACCAGTCTTTGTCTCTGCAACTCTTGGAGTAGCTTCCGCAATACTCGCAGAATCGGCCTTATCTTTCTTGGGATTTGGTGTGCGTCCTCCGTATGCAACATGGGGAAATATTCTTTCCGACGGTCGTTCGTATATTTTTGATGCCCCTTGGCTTTTCTTTGTTCCAGGTTTTGCAATCTTGGTGGTGGTTTTAGCCTTTAATTTGGTTGGCGAAGGGCTCAGAGAGGCTTTGAATCCTCGACTGAGACGCACCAAATGACATCTTTGCTCGAAGTGCGAAATCTGAACGTGAGCTTCGATACAGATGAAGGTAATCTGTCGGCTGTTCGTGGAGTGAACTTCACGATAAGAAAGGGCGAAAGTGTTGCTCTCGTAGGTGAATCTGGCTCAGGGAAGTCAGTTACCGCCCTTTCTGTTATGAGCCTACTTGGCAAAGGCGCCGAAATGAGCGCTGGAAAAATTGCCCTCTCTGGAAAAAACTTGCTTAGCTTGTCTGATGGGGAATTGCGTGACGTAAGAGGAAAAGAAGTGGGGATGATATTTCAAGAGCCGATGAGCTCTTTGAATCCCGTATTTCGAATAGGTGATCAGATTGCTGAGGTACTTCAACGTCATTTGCATCAAGATAGAAAAGTTTCTTTACAAGAAGCAGAGTACCTTCTTGAAAAGGTAGGAATTTCCGATCCTCATTTGCGGGCTCAAAATTATCCACACGAGTTATCCGGCGGAATGAAGCAGCGGGTGATGATTGCGATCGCGCTTGCGTGTAACCCTGACTTGCTGATAGCCGATGAACCGACCACAGCCCTCGATGTCACTATCCAGGCGCAAATCCTAGAACTTCTTGAGGAGCTTAGAGATGAATTAGGAATGGCGATCTTACTCATTACTCACGATTTGGGTGTAGTTGCAGAGTTTTCTGAACGCGTGATGGTAATGTATGCCGGTGAAATCGTTGAAAACTGTGATGTAGGTAATTTGTTCCAGGAAGCTGCTCATCCTTATACTCGGGCTCTTCTTCGGGCTCTCCCAAGCGCCCGTTCAGGAGGGAGACTGGAGTCGATAGAAGGAAGCATTCCTTCTCCGTTTTCATATCCCGAAGGCTGTGCTTTTTCCCAGCGCTGCCCAGAGGCACTTGACGTCTGCGAACGTATCGCGCCTCCTGAAACTGACCTTCTCGCAGGGAGGAAGGTACGGTGTTGGCTTTATGGGGGAGATCAGTGAGACAGAGCCAGACACCCCTTTTGAAAGTCCGCGGCTTGACAAAAAGGTATCCAGTGAGGACAGGTTCTTTGTCGTCAACTCGGAGATGGCTTCAGGCGATAACAGATGTCGATTTTGACATTAATTCTGGAGAGACTTTGGGCTTGGTAGGGGAATCCGGTTGCGGAAAGACGACTGTTGGTCGTTCTGTTCTTCGACTTATCGAACCCTCGTCAGGGGAAATTTTTTTTGATGGAGCAGATTTACGGAGCCTTCGAGGTGAGGCTCTAAGGACAGTGCGAAAGAATATGCAGATTGTGTTTCAGGATCCCTACGGTTCGCTAAATCCTCGAATGAATGTTCATTCAATAATTGGAGAGCCTCTCAGAATTCACGAGAAAATTAATGGAGACGAACTCGACCTTCGCGTTATTGAATTGCTCGAGAGAGTAGGTCTCCCCGAAATTTCTCGGTTTCGTTTTCCTCATGAATTTTCCGGTGGCCAACGTCAGCGTATAGGCATTGCACGTGCTATCGCTCTTAATCCGAAACTGATAGTCTGTGACGAGGCAGTGTCTGCTCTTGACGTTTCTATACAGGCACAGATCTTAAACCTACTTCGCGAGTTACAGGAAGACCTAGGTCTTGCGTATTTGTTTATTTCACACGACTTAAATGTGGTTCGTCACGGGGCCGATCGAGTTGCAGTTATGTATTTAGGGCGGATTGTCGAAACAGCAGATACGAACATCATCTTTGAAAATCCAAGGCACCCGTATACCAAAGCACTAGTGGCTGCGAATCCTGTGCCGATCCCCGGCTCAAGAAGGAAACGGTTTGTTTTGAAAGGGGAGGTACCCTCACCTCTTACACCTCCTAAGGGATGCGCCTTTCATCCAAGATGCTCTCAGGCTATGGACTCCTGTCAAAGGGACGAGCCTCTTGTGTCTAATGATCGGCTGGGCCAGATTAGATGTCATCTTTATACAGAGTGAGGAATTCTTTGATTATTGACGTATCGGTTCTGTTTTAAGAATCATCGTCAGACCAAGATTGTTTCTATTGACCTTGACATGACCAGTCATCGCGGGCAATTTGGCTCGTATGAGAGTTGAATATACTTTTGAACTCAGTGAAGTCGATACGCCGCGTTTTTCTGTCGAATCTGTAGAGGGCATTTCGAAGGTGTTCACCTTGGCCACACTGGTACTGAATGTTTTATCTACAAAAAAACAGGTGGAATTGGTCTTTCATGGTTTGAATTCCAGTGATCCTACCAGAAAATTGGAGGCCTTTAAGACAATTGTTTCTGGCACGAACTTGGGAAATAGTTTGATATACGAGGAAGGCGAAGGAGGTGTTGTTCCGGAGTCTTCGTCACATTATCGGTGGGTAAGAGTTAGCAGCCCTCAAAACTCTGGAGCATGAAATTCCCCTCGAGTAATGGATGTTAAGGGAAAGAATTACCTGAGTTGACGCGATGACAGCGAACATCCTCGGCCTGTCCAACGATGCTGTTTTTTTAAACTCTGAGATACGATTTCATTTTTTGCCTGGTGATTGACTTTAGGATCCCCATTGGCCCGGAAAGGCATGATACGGCAGTATGTTTCAAACGCCTTTTCTCGAGATTTGTTATCAACAGAGTCCGGAAGCGATGCGTTGAGTTGTGCAAGAGCTTCTACTCTGCGGCTATATGCAACTTTTCGATGGAACTTCACCTGCTCAAGGTCCACAGGAATCGCCTGGGTAGGTTTGTCCAATTCTCCAGAGAAGACATAGTTCGTGACTTTTAGGTCGCCATGGTCCACACCTTTCCTGTGCAGTTCCATGATACTTTCAGTAACGAGGTTAAGGCAAGACTGTGGGTCGACTTGTGATAGATCGAGAGGCGAGATAATTTCGTTGAGTTCTCCAAGTATTAGGATCGAACGGCGGATTATTCCCACGACTCTTTCTTCCACAAACGCGAACGCCTCTGGTGCTCTTATATTCCTAGCCTCTAGGCCGTAAGCGGCCCTCCAGGCTCTTCGGGCGGCACTTCCTCTAAGGTTATCTGTAAATCCTCTTGCGATATTTCGGCAGGAGGTCTCTTTGATCACGTAAGTTTGTTGGTCTAGATGAATGCGCGTTATCTTGCTTCGTTGATCATCTTTAATAACATTGTGATCCCTGGCATAAATTGATTCGGAATGGAGTTCTAATATTTTTTCAAGGTCACCTTGAAGCAATGATTGTTTTTTCAGCCCCGTCAAATTCTTCCAGGAAGCGATCGAAAAGCGCCGCCCAGCGGATTTGGCTTTTTTCGTTCTGCTCCTCGCGTGGCGGTGAAAATGGCGCCATGCAGATTTCTCGATTTTCCTGCCCCACGTAGTCAGGAAGGCCTCTTTTTGACTTCTGGAGCCAAGAGCTTTGGATTCCTCTAGAATTGAGGCACTCACCAATACTCTTCTCTCATCTTCCGTGGTGTGTCGCCACAGCGAGTAATTTAGAGCCCCCAGGTCTCGGGTTCTTGAGAAGTTTGGTGTCTTAAGGTGACGCGAGAGCATGATCGTACTCTGGAGATCCACGATGAGTACGTTTGAGGGTGTTACCAAGATGTTCTCGGCGTGAAGATCGCGATGAATCATACCAGCCAAGTGAAAGGCTCCGATAGTTTTTCCAACTTTGGACAGCAAGGCGACCCTATCGCAGTCTTTTTCCATTAGGGCCTCAGTAAGTGGGTGTCCTTGGTAAAAGGTGCTTACAAGAACTCCTTCGTTTTGATTAGTACGTCCTAATGCGAGTGGTCGAGGTGCTATCGAAGCGTTGCTTTTCCACATTCGATCTAGGGACGAGAATTCGCGAGAAGCAGCTTCCAAACGGAGGAGAGCTTTTACGTGTTCCTTGAATCCATTGCGTTTCCCTGTTTTTTTGAAAAGCTTAATTAACAAAGGGCCAACTAGAGTTTGGGCGCAAACAACCTGCCTTCGCGGGTTATCCCTAAAAAGTGTTCCCGGCCGATCCCTGTCATCCAGCCAATCTGAAACCGCCGAGCAAATTTCTCTTTCACCCTTGAACCAGATAACGCTCATTTTGAGAACATCTCGTGTTTGCGTAAGGCTACTTCCTTGTAAAGAGAACGAAGGGCAGTAATGTGATGTTCCCAGCTTGCCTTTTCAGCTCTTTCCCGCCCTGCAACACGCAA
>Ga0310344_10003689_pt1 | contig 11379 bp, 6 predicted proteins | sample HC15DNA20200_MG_FD_203801 | JGI IMG/M metagenome (GOLD analysis project Ga0310344, IMG submission 203801) | Marine microbial communities from station ALOHA, North Pacific Subtropical Gyre - HC15-DNA-20-200_MG | ecosystem: Environmental > Aquatic > Marine > Oceanic | place: Pacific Ocean: North... | reverse complement strand
CCTGTCTGAAGTCTGCCACAACACCCGGGGGTGGGCAAGGTGCTTTCGGGTCCTCCGGGGGGCCTGGATCGGGGGTCAACCGGACCGGTCGACCCAGATTCCCCTGCTTGCGGTATCGGAATCGGTCGGCTTATGCTGGTCGCACCGAATCTGCCACCCGTTCGGTCCCGGCTGACCCGTTGGTCGAGGCCGATCCCGTTGACAGGAGGATCTGGTGATGGTGCTGCAAGATGTGCTGCGGTCGTTTCTGGTGATCCTGAGCGGTCTGTGGGTGGTTTCGCCCGTGTTTGGCGAAAAGCCGTCGGTGGCCAAGCCGGCCAAGCCGCCGGTGGTGCCGACATCGGTAGCGGTCTTCGGGTTGGGCGGTGCTGTGTCGGAGGGCCCCGGAGGAGGTGACCTGTCGTCGTTGCTGTCGGGGACGGCTCCAGAGAGTCTGCGGTCGCTGGTCAGCCGCATGGATCGGGCCGGCCGCGACAAGCAGGTCGCGGCCGTGGCCCTGCTGTACAACGGCCCGGTGGTCGGCTCGGCACAGCTCGAGGAACTGGTCTCGGCGGTTGATCGCCTGCGTGAGACGGGCAAACCGGTTTACCTGCTGGCAGAGTCGATGGGGACCGGTGGCTACGTGCTGGCCTCTCACTGTTCTCACCTCAGTGTTGTCCCCGGCGGGGAACTGGCGCTGGTCGGGCTGGCCACCGAGTCGCCCTACATTCGTGGGTTGCTGGACTGGCTCGGTGTCGAGCCCGACTTCCTGACCTGCGGAGATTTCAAGAGTGCCGGCGAGATGTACATGCGCGAGGGGCCCAGTCGCAATGCGGCCGCGATGGGTGACCGGTTGCTCGACAGTCAGTACAGGACGTACGTCGACCTGATCGCCAGTGGCCGGAACGTTGACAGGAAGCAGGTGCGTCACTGGATCGACCAGGGTCCGTACACGGCCTCACGAGCCAGGGCGGCCGGACTGATTGATGCGGTTGAGCACCGCCGTGAATTTTACGATCGGATGAGACGGGCTCACGGCCAGACGAGCCGGCTGCTGACCCGTTACGGCCTGCCACCACGGCAGCAGGTCGACCTGTCGAGTCCCCTGGGCCTGATCCAGTTCTACTCGAAGCTGCTGCAGGGGCCCGGGCGGGTCGTCAATCGGGGTGATACGATCGCGATGGTTTACCTGGAAGGGACCATCGTCGGCGGGTCGATGCCGATCAGTCCTACCGGAGGTGCCGCGGCCTCGAGCGAAACGTTGAGAAAAACGCTCGCGGTGGTCGAGCGGGACAAGGCGATCAAGGCGGTGGTGCTGCGAATCGATTCTCCGGGTGGTTCGGCGCTGGCCAGCGAGGTGATCCTCGACGCGATCCGAAAGGTCCAGGCCAACAAGCCGGTGATTGTTTCGATGGGCAACGTCGCTGCCAGTGGCGGGTACTACGTCGCAAGTTACGCCGACGAAATTCTTGCCCAGCCGACGACGATCACCGGGTCGATCGGCGTGGTCGGCGGGAAGTTCGCCACCACCGGGTTGTGGGACAAGCTGGGAATCAAGTGGGCCTCCCGTAGTCGCGGTGCCAATGCCACTTTGAATGGAACGGCCCGGGTCTTCACCGACGACCAGCGGGACCGGGTACAGGAACAGATGGACGAGATCTACGGCACGTTCAAGCGACACGTGGTCGATGGCCGTGGCAAGAAACTGAAGAAACCGATCGAACAGATCGCCGGTGGGCGGGTTTACACCGGGCGGCAAGCGCTGGAACTGGGCCTGGTTGACCGGATGGGGGGCCAGGTCGATGCGATTGCCGCGGCGGCAAAGCGGGCCGGAATCCGGAAATACACGATCCGAGAGTATCCTGAATCCCAGGGTCTGTTCGACTCGTTGATGGGCACACGCCAATCCGACCGGTCTGGGCCTCTGGTCGGAAGGAGACGCGGGCGGCGGGAGGGTGTCCGGTTGCTTGACCGGGTTGTTCCATTGCTGGGAACATTGGAGCCACAACGTGCCGAGGCGATCCGCCGGATCGTCGGGCACCTGGAACGTCTGCAACACGAACGCGTGTTCCTGCTGGCGCCGGAGATTCGAATAGATGACGGACGATAAGACGATGAACATCACCAGGTTGTTGACCGTGTTTCTGCTGGCGTTGTGGGTCTTGGCGGGTGAGCCGACCCGTGCCCAGGAACTCCGTGGACCCTCACCCCTGGGCCAGTACTTTGGTTTTCGTCCGGTCGAGATCTTTAAGCTGGAGCGACGGTCGAGCAACTTGCTGGCCCGTGACCTCGATCGCGACGGGCTGGTTGATCTGGTCCTGGCTGACAACAGTCACAGCCGCATCGATTACCTTCGCCAACGGAAGAAGAAGCCCGACGTCGCGGCTGCCGCGGATTTCGACGAGGACATCAACCAGGTCAAGAACGACTGGCGTTTTGAGCATCGCAAGATCCCCGTGGACCGCCAGGTCGCCGCCTTGGTGGCCGGCGATTTCAACGGCGATGGTCGTCCGGACCTGGCTTACCTCGGTACACCCAATTACCTGGTGGTCCGGTTCCAGCCCAAGGACGGGGAATGGTCCGAGAAAGTCGAGTTCCGTATTCCGGACATCAACCCGATTCGTGGCAGCCTGGTGACCGGTGACCTGGACGGCAACGGTCGTTCCGACCTGGTGGTGCTGGGCAAGTTCGAGACCTTCATTTACTACCAGTCGAAGGACGGCAAGCTGGGCACACCGCGGTTGTTGATGAACACCTCGGCACAGCTCGGCCTGGCCATCGTCGGTGATCTGGACGGTGATGGCCGCGAGGACCTGTGTTACGCGACCGTCGAGTCCCAGAAGCGGTCATTTTGCGCGCGGCTGCAGGACAAGACGGGCCGTCTGGGTCCGGAAGTCCGTTTCGAACTGCCGGCCCACCGAGATGTCCGGTTGCAGGACATCGATGGTCGCCGCGGTCAGGAACTGGTTGTGGTGGAATCGTCGACCAACCGGGTCAAGCTGCTGAAGGTTCAGGGTCCGGCTGCCGACGGTGATGGACCGAAGACGAAACAGCGACTGATCCAGTACGGGTTCGGTCGCCAGGGTGCGGCTCGTACCGAGCAACTCCGCGATGTGGCGACCGGCGATGTCGACGGTGACGGTCGCACCGACGTGCTGGTGTCGGACCCTGCTGGAGCGAGGGTGATCGTCTTTCGCCAGCGTCCCACCGGTGGACTCGACCTGGGGACCGCCTTTCCGGGACTCGAGGACACGCGGCATGTGAAAATCGGCAACGTTGACGGGGCTGCGGGAAACGAGGTGATTGTCGTCAGCGTGAAGGAGAAGACCCTGGGGATCAGCCAGATGGCCAACGGTCGCCTTGGGTTCCCGAAACCGTTGGCCGTGACAGGGTCGCCACTGGCCTGTGAACTGGTCAACCTGGACGGCAAGCCTGGGCCGGAAATCGTCTACGTCGCCAAGCCGGCCAGCGGCAGGGGCTACGTGTTGGGGGCCCTGGCGAAGGGAAAGAACGGTCAACTTTCCGCCCGCTCCTTCGGAAAACTGGCGCAGGTACCGGTGCCGGTCAAGGGAACTCCGCAGTACCTGGTCGCCGTCGATGCCAACCTCGATGGGCGGCCTGACCTGCTGGTTTTCCAGGATCTCGAACAGCCACCAGCGCTGATGATCGGGCAGGCAGACGGCGGAATGAAAGCGGTGTCTGGCAGTGGCGGAGTCCAGTTGGGGAGCATCGACCCGGGCCAGCTGTTTGTCGGCCGACTCGAGAAACAGTCGATCCTGGTGGCACAGCAGAAATTTGCCCGCAACCTCGCGCTGACACCGTCAGGTGGCTGGCAGGTGATTGACCAGTACAACGTGACCGAATCGAACGCCAAGATCGCCGGTGTTGCGGCACTTGACCTGGATGCGACACCGGGCAAAGAGATCGTGCTGGTCGATACCGGTGTCCGCCAGCTGAGAATGATGCGGCAGGAAGGAAAGGGCAAGTTGTTCCGGCCGTGGCGCGAGGTCGAACTGGGCACACTGGCTTACCGGACCAACCGGATTGCCGATCTCGACGGCGACAAGCGAGAGGACCTGCTGCTGGTGGGGAACGGCAAGTTCGCGGTTCTCTACAACGGTCAAACGGGACCTCGACTCAAGGAGCTGGCGTCGTTCGAACCGCGACGAAAGCAGGCGCTTTTCTCGACGACCGTCAGTGGAGATCTCAATGGTGACGGACGTGTCGACGTGGCGGCGATCGACAAGCGGTCCCATCGGATCAGCCTGCTGGACCATTCACCGGCCCGGGGACTTCGGCACGCACTGGACTTTCGGGTGTTCGAGCAGAAGTCGTTTCGCGGTGCGGCCGGAGGAGGCGCGGGCAGTGAACCTCGTGAGGTACTGATCGCCGACGTGACCGGCGACGATCGGCCTGACCTGGTGCTGCTGGTCCACGACCGTGTCCTGGTCTACCCGCAGGATGCCGGTGATGCGGCGAAGCCGAAGAAGTCCAAGGCCAAATAGCCTGTCGCTGGTCCCGAATAAGGACCTGCTCACCGCGTTGGCATCTTGCCAGCGAATTCCTTCTTGAGGGTGCTCAGCGGGAACAGCTTTCCGGGGCAGGCCGTCTTCTTGATCTCGCCGTGACCGATCAGCCCGGTCGTCGGAATCGCGTGTGCTGTCTTGAGATGAAAGACCAGGCGTCGTAGCGAAGCGAGTTGCGCGGGGCTTGGCGGCTGCTTGTCGAAGTGACCGATCAGGGCGATACCGATCCCATGTTGGTTCTGGGCCTGTTTCCCGGCATGGGCACCGTGCAACTGGTCTCGCCAGCGGAATGTCGCTTCGACCGCGCCGTCGGCCATGCCCTTGCCGTTGCCGATCACGAAATGATATCCGATTCCCAACCACGGCTTGCCGTTGGTGATGCGCTTGCGATGTGCGGCATGAATCGACTTGACGCTGCCGGCCTCGGTCGCCGTGTGGTGCAACACGATCGACTTCCATTTGCGGAGCGGCTTGGCTGGCTGCCAGGAGGCCGGGAAACCCGCGACGGCGGTGGGAGCCGGTCGGTTGATCGAATCGGACGTGACCCGAGGTGAGCCCAGGCATCCGCCGATCAGGATCGCCAGGGGCAGCCCGATGACAGCGACGGACCAGGCGGGCCGCCGGGAAAACGGGCTTTGCGGGATCGTCATCGACACGAAGGACTCCGGGTGAGTCGTTGGGGTACAGCCACACCAGCGGCGGGACTGTAGTGCCGGCTCCGTCGACGTGTCAACGGACGGTGGGCCGGGGTGAATTGTCGACCCCCCGCAACCGCTCGACCGTGGTGACCACCTCCTCAACCGCTACCGCGATGTCCTCCTCGGTGTTGAACCGTCCGAGTCCGAACCGGAGACTGGCACGGCTGAGAGCTTCGGGAACTCCCATTGCCGCCAGCACGTGACTCGGTTCGGGATTGGCCGTGGTGCACGCCGACCCGCTGCTGACGGCAATCTGACGCAATCCCGCCAGCAACGCGTCTCCATCGACGCCCTCGAAGCCCAGGTGCACGTTGCCCGGCAGACGATCGGTCGCGTGGCCGTTGATTCGCACACCCGGCAGCCGCGACCGAATTCCCTCGACCAGGATCCCGGCCAGTCCAGACAACCGGTTCGATTCGGATTCGAGTGCCTCCCGGGCGAGCCGACAGGCGGTGCCGAATCCGATCACCAGTGGGACTGGCAGCGTGCCGCTGCGAAGATGCGCCTCGTGTCCCCCGCCTTCGATCTGGGGGGCCAGGCGGATCCGTCTCGTGCCACGACGAACGATGAGTGCCCCGATGCCCTTGGGCCCGTAGATCTTGTGGGCTGACAGCGAGAGCAGATCCACGGCCAGGTTGCGGCAATTGACCGGCACACGACCGGCCGCCTGCACCGCATCGGTGTGGAAGATCACTCCTCGGTCGTGGCACGCCTGGGCGCAGTCGATGACCGGATTGATGGTTCCCACCTCGTTGTTTGCCCACATCACGCTGACCAGCACGGTGTCGGGCGTGAGGGCAGAAATGACGGTTTCGGGATCGATCCGGCCGTCGGCATCGCAGGGAATCCGAGTCAACTGGCAACCGTCGCGTTGCAGGCGTGCAGCCGGGTCGAGGATCGAGGGATGTTCGACTGTCGAAACGACCAGGTGGGCGTTGGTCGGGGATGTGCCGAGAACGCCCTTGAGTGCCAGATTGTTCGCCTCCGTTGCTCCGCTGGTGAAGATCACCTCGACGGGCTCGGCCCCGAGAAGTTCGGCCACCTCGGCACGGGCTGTCTCGACGGCGGCGGCGGCATCATCGCCGTAGGCATGACCGGTACTGGCCGCGTTGCCGAAGCGTTCGCTGAAAAACGGCAGCATCGACTCGACTACCCGCGGGTCGGTGCGGGTGGTGGCGTGGTTGTCGAGGTAGCGGGCGGTTGGTTCGGCCGGCATGGTTGGTCCCATCCCGTTTGACCGGTCCGCGGCCCGGGTCACGTCAGGATGACGCGGTGGGATCGGGCAGGTCGGTTTGAATCGACAATTCGCGGAGCTGGCGGTCGTCAACCGGTGACGGGGCACCGCTGAGCAGGTCGGCAGCCTTCTGCGTCTTGGGGAACGCGATCACGTCGCGGATGTTGTCGTGGCCGGCAAACATCATCACCCAGCGATCCAGTCCCAGGGCGATTCCTCCGTGGGGTGGGGCACCGTAGCGGAGAGCCTCGAGCAGGAAACCGAAACGCATCTCAGCTTCTTCCGAATTGATGCCCAGGAGATCAAAGACCTGTTGCTGGACGACGGGGTCGTGGATCCGGATGCTGCCGCTGCCCGCTTCGTAGCCGTTGCAGACCAGGTCGTAGGACTGTGCCCGCACGGCGCCCGGATCGCTGGTCAGGGACTCGAGATCCTCCTCGACCGGGAAGCAGAACGGGTGATGCTCGGCATCCCAACGCTGCTCATCCTCGTTCCAGCCCAGCAGGGGGAAATCGACAACCCAGGCGATCTTGAGTTCGCTGGGATCGTAGAGTTCCAGTTCCACGCCGAGCCGGTTCCGCAGCGCGGACAGGGCAGATGACGTGACCGAATCGGAATCGGCGACGAAGAACAGCAGGTCGCCCGGCTCGGCTGACAGGCTCTCGATGATCGCCTGGTGGTGCTCGTCGTCGAGGAACTTGGCGATGGGAGAATCGAGTGATCCGTCGGCGACACGGAAGAACGCCAGGCCCTTGGCGCCGTGCTCGCTCACATAGTCGGTCAGTTCGTCGATCATTTTTCGACTGTAGGTTTCGGCGGCACCGCGGGCGTTGATCCCCCGAACCCGGCCGCCGGATTCGATCGTGTTCTTGAATACGCCGAATCCGCAGGCACCGGCAATTTCGCCGATGTCGATCAGTTCCATCCCGAACCGCAGATCGGGCTTGTCCGTGCCGTACCGCTCCATGACTTCGGCGTGGGTGAACCGGGGCAGGGGCAGGGCCAGTTCTTCTCCACGGAGTTCCTTGACCAGGTGAGCCATCAGTCCATCGATGATCTCCAGGATGTCGTCACGCTGGACGAAGGCCATCTCGACGTCAACCTGGGTGAACTCGGGCTGCCGGTCGGCTCGCAGATCCTCGTCTCGGAAGCAGCGGGCCATTTGTACGTAGCGGTCGTAGCCGGCGATCATCAGAATCTGCTTGTAGATCTGAGGGCTCTGTGGCAGAGCGTAGAAGCTGCCGGGGTGTACGCGGCTGGGTACCAGGTAGTCACGAGCCCCCTCGGGCGTGCTGCGGCCCAGCATCGGGGTCTCGATCTCGAGAAAATCATTCTGATCGAAGTAGTCGCGGGCTGCCTTCGTCATCTTGTGCCGCAGCACGAGGTTCTTCTGGAGCTCGTCCCGCCGAAGATCCAGAAATCGGTACTTCAGCCGCAGTTCCGCGTTGGGCAACTCGGCCGTGGTCGGCTCGAAAGGCGGTGTCTTGCTCTTGCTGAAGACAACCAGCCCTGTCGACTTGATCTCGATCTCCCCGGTTGCCAGCTTCGGATTGATGTTCTCGGAGCGGCTGATCACCTCGCCTTCGACCTGGATCACGTCCTCGCTCCGCAGGGCCCGAGCCACTTCCTGCATCTGCTCGTCGTGCGAGAGATTGAAGACGATCTGGGTGATGCCGTAACGGTCCCGAAGATCGATGAAGACCAATCCGCGATGGTCACGGTAATTCTGGACCCAACCGCCGAGTGTCACGGACTGGCCGATGTCATCGGATCGAAGTTCGCCGCAGGTGTGGGAACGCAGCATGGGAGTGTGATGGAGAACGAGGGGAGGAACGCCCGTTGCGGGCGCGAAGCGACCGATTATAGAGATTGCTGGTGGTACAGCGAAGGGAGAGCGGAAATCAGTCGAAGAGTCCCCCGAGGACCTTGCCGAGGGCTTTGGCGACGCCGGACAAAGGCTTGGTGACGGACTTGAGTATCTTCGAAGACGGTTTGGCCGGCGGGTTCTTTTCGTCGGCCGTCACTTTCGCAGACTTCAATGCTGCTGCTTTGGCCGCTGCTGCTTTGGCCGCTGCTGCTTTGGCTGCTGCTGCTTTGGCTGCTGCTGCTTTGGCTGCTGCTGCTTTGGCTGCTGCTGCTTTGGCTGCTGCTGCTTTGGCTGCTGCTGCTTTGGCTGCTGCTGCTTTGGCCGCTGCTGCTTTGGCCGCTGCTGCTTGCGCAAAGCTGTCGCCTGAGATCTTGAGGTAGCTGACGTAGGTCTTGGCGACCTGTCCCTTGATGGTATCACCGGCGTGGATGTAGAGCCCGTAGCGGAGCCTCAACTTGCCACCACGAGCGAGAATGGCGGGGCTGGCAGGCCGCTTGCCGCCGGTGTAGGCCCGTTCGCCGAAGGGGCTGATCGTGAACAGTCCGTAGTTGCGGACATGATATCTGGAGCGTCGAAAGTTCAGCGGGTGATCGAAGAGTGTCATTCCGACGGTCTTGCCTTCGACGGTGCCGTAGTAATCGATCCAGTTGCTGACTCGTCCCCAGCATTTGGCGGTACCGGCTGCGCCGCCCGCATTGACCACCTTGCCACCGTCTTTCTCGCGAAGTTCGTTCCGCATTCGGATTCCGAACAGTCCCTCCTTGGTGTCGCCGAAGGTGACCGTCTTGCGATGAGCGGTGAAAGTGATGTCGTAGGAGAACAGGCGGTTGGCGAAGATGCTGATCCGGGTTGTCTCGACGACAATCGGCTTGTTGTCATTCCCGAGCCAGTCGTTGGTGACAACCATCACCGCCGGATTGCCTCTGGGAGTTTCCAGGGTGACTTTTCGGTTGACGATCTTGCCCTTTTCGGCCCAGAACTTCACGTCATTGATTTCGTCGACAGCGACCCAGACCCCCTTGTGATGCGGATGGTCTTCCTGGTGTTCGAGTGACCGCGTGACGACAGTTCCCTCGGGGCCGCGGACTGGCAGGAAGAACGGCTTGGGCAACTTGCTGCTGGTGTTGTAGGTGGCAAAAGGCTTGCCATCGATGGTCACCTTGACCGAGTCGGTTGCCGACTTCAGTTGTACGGTGGGTGCGGCGGCTGCGGTGCCGACAGCAGCGACGGCCAGGGCGAGCAGAGTGGAAACGAGCGTCTTCACGGTGATGTCCTCGTGAGGTGACTAACAAGCGTTGGCGACGTCATTGTGTCGTGAGGAACCAGCGAGGTCGAGCCAACCGGCTGTTGTGTGTACGGGAATCTGGTGACCGGAATGAGTGCTTCGGTGACAGGGAGACTCTTGCATCTGTCATTCAGATTGTTACGGTTGGGAAAATTTGTCCCCATTCGGTGGGCTGCCGCCGTCGGGGGCCTCCCGTGACAAGGTGTGGCCGTGCCTCGTCGAGACGACATCCAGAAGATCCTGATCATCGGATCGGGCCCGATCGTGATCGGTCAGGCCTGTGAGTTCGACTACTCGGGCGCGCAGGCCTGCAAGGCGTTGCGCGAAGAGGGATACGAGGTGACACTGGTCAACTCGAACCCCGCCACGATCATGACCGATCCCGAGATGGCGGATCGGACTTATATCGAACCGATCACCTGGCAGTACGTCCAGAAGATCATCGAGACCGAGCGTCCCGACGCGCTGTTGCCGACCCTGGGCGGGCAGACGGGGTTGAACGTCGCCATGGACTTGGCTCGACGTGGCGTGCTTGACCAACTCGGTGTCGAGTTGATCGGTGCCAAGGAGCATGTGATCGCGAAGGCCGAGGAGCGGGCGAGTTTCAAGAAGGCGATGGAATCGATCGGGCTGGATGTCCCCACCAGTTTCATCGTCCACAATCTCGAGGAGGCTCGGCAGGCGGTCCGAGAGATTGGCCTGCCGATGGTCATTCGACCCAGTTACACGCTGGGCGGCTCCGGCGGAGGGATTGCCTACAACAAGGACGAGTTCGAGGCGAAGGTCCGTCGCGGTCTGGAACTCTCGCCGGTCCACGAGGTGCTGCTCGAAGAGTCGGTGATCGGGTGGAAAGAGTACGAGATGGAGGTGATGCGGGACGTTGCCGACAACGTCGTGATCATCTGCGCGATCGAGAACCTCGACCCGATGGGTGTTCACACCGGAGACTCGATCACCGTTGCGCCGGCCCAGACGTTGACCGACAAGGAATATCAGCGGATGCGGGATGCCACGATCGCCTGCATGCGGGAAATCGGGGTCGAGACCGGTGGATCGAATGTTCAGTTTGCGATTGACCCGAAAACGTCTCGGATGGTGATCATCGAGATGAACCCGAGGGTCAGTCGTTCGAGTGCCCTGGCGAGCAAGGCGACCGGTTTCCCGATCGCCAAGATCGCCGCAAAACTCGCCGTCGGTTATCGACTCGACGAGATCTCCAACGACATCACCCGTGAAACACCCGCCTGTTTCGAGCCGACCATCGACTACGTGGTGACCAAGATCCCCAGATGGACGTTCGAGAAGTTTCCCGATGCCGATCCCGAGTTGACCGTCCAGATGAAATCGGTCGGCGAGACGATGGCGATCGGGCGGACCTTTCGCGAATCTTTGCAGAAGGCGTTGCGGGGCCTGGAAATCGGGCATTTCGGCCTTGGTGGCGGCAAGAAGGATCTCTGGGGCACCGATCGACAGCCGACCACCGATCAGATCCAGCAGAAACTCTCGGTCGCCAACGACGAGCGGATCTTTTTCCTGAGGTTCGCTTTCCTGGACGGGATGTCTGTGGAGGAGATCCGGGAACTGACCGGGATCGATCCGTGGTTCCTGCACCAGCTGCGGCAACTGGTCGAATTCGAACGGCGGTTGCAGGAGTACGATCGCTTGGAGAATGTGCCGGCAGACGTGCTTCGCGAGGGCAAAAGGAACGGGTTTTCCGATCAGCAGCTTGCTGGGTGGTGGGACACGAGTGAGAGCGAGGTGCGAAGTCATCGCCTGGGGCTGGGCATCGC
>Ga0310344_10003687_pt1 | contig 11382 bp, 8 predicted proteins | sample HC15DNA20200_MG_FD_203801 | JGI IMG/M metagenome (GOLD analysis project Ga0310344, IMG submission 203801) | Marine microbial communities from station ALOHA, North Pacific Subtropical Gyre - HC15-DNA-20-200_MG | ecosystem: Environmental > Aquatic > Marine > Oceanic | place: Pacific Ocean: North... | reverse complement strand
AGATTTGCGCACTTCTGGCCTTTTCGGCCATTCGCAACAATGACAAGGTCGGGCTCATTCTTTTTACCGATCAGGTCGAGAAGTTCGTGCCGCCCAAAAAGGGTAAAAAGCACGTTCTACGCGTGATTCGTGAGATGCTCCAGCACAAGCCGGAGGGTCGCTCGACCGACATCGGCAGCGCTCTCGAGTTTCTCATGCGCGTGCAGAAAAGGCGCTGTGTCGCATTTCTCCTCAGCGACTTCATCGCCGAGACGGAGTCCTTTGAGAAGCCCTTGAAGCTCGCCAACCGCCGCCACGATCTCGTCACATTGACCATCGCCGATCCCACAGAGGTTCGCCTACCGGCACTCGGACTGCTCGAGCTCGAAGACGCGGAGACCGGAGACGTCATGGTCGTGGACTCCGGCAACCTCAACGTGCGGACAAGCTACGAGAAAATCGGCGCAGACTCGCGCGGCTCGCTACGGCAGCTCCTGCGACGCAGTGACGTCGACCAGGTGGAGATCGAAACGGACAAACGTTACGTCGATGCAATCCTGAACTATTTCAAAATGCGAGAGCGAAGACTGCGTTGAATGACATCGGACGCCAGAGTGCGACCGCTGAACTTCACCGACAAAAGCGAGACACGAATCCCGACTGAACCACGGACCGACTCGATGGACAGCAAACCCAAACTCGACCTTCCACCGCGCCAAGAGCTCGGGCTACGCCCCCAGCCGTCAACACGCTCGTGGCCTCTCTTCTTGATCATCTTGCTCCTCGCTGCCGTGTTGGCCTTCGAAATCCTGGGCTGGAATGCGGGAACCCCGAAGTTAGCACAGGAGCCCACATCCATCGCGGCGAGCGGCGACGACATCCCTTTGAAAGACCTCTCCGCGCGCTTGCAAAGAAACAACCTTCCAGGAGCCGCAGCGCAAGTTCTCGAAGAACGGCTGGAAGCCCTCGAGCCAGCGGCTCGAGAAGAGCGCCGCAAGACCCTCGTGACTCTCGCGACATTGCTCATGCGAGCGGAACGACACGAAGAAGCCATCGTTCGGCTCTTCCAGGCAGAGTACCTCGGCCCCGATTCGGAGCAACAGACTCTCATCGATCGAAAAGTTCGCGAGTGCATGGAAAAGCTGGGCCGTCACGACGAGCTGTCTTACGAACTCGCCGACCGCAGTCAGAGCCCGGAAGCCCGCAAAAAAGGCACCAGCCCCGGTGATGAGGCAGCGGGACGAATTGTGGCCCGAATCGGCGTCGAAACAATCACCGCTTCGGATCTTGATGCGATGATCGCCGAGCAGGTGGAACTGCAGCTCGACTCCATGCCCGGACTCCGGGGTGAACAGCGCGAGGGCTACCGCACTCAGATACTGCAGGGACTCAAGTCTCCTCAGAGACGTCTCGAGACGCTCCAACAGATCGTCGCACAGAGAACGCTCTACCGTGAAGGTATGGAGCGGCGCATCGATCGACAGGAGGGCATCCAACGCGAGCTCGAAAAAGCGCGGGAGTCTCTCATCGCTCGCCAGGTCGTACTGGAAGCGCTCTCCGGCGTCAGCATTTCGGACGGAGACGTTCAACTTTTCTTCCAGGCGGAGCAAGCGCGCTATGCCGTACCAGCCGGAGCACGTGTACGGCTCGCGGTACTCGAAAGTGAGGAGGCGGCTCTCGAAGCCCTGGCCGGTATTCAAACCGAAGAGGACTTTACGCGCGTGGCGAGCGAGAAGTCCCTACACCCGAGTAAAGAAAACGGCGGCCTGCTGCCCGAGGCTCTCATCCCGGGCGCGGCCATCCCTGGCCTGGGCGCAAACCCCGCTCTCGACGAAGCAATCGCGGCGAGCGAGGCCGGCAAGGCCACCGCGAAGCCAGTCGCCGTAAACGGGGGCCACGCCATCGTCTGGATCGTCGAAAAGACTCCGGGCCGCATGCCGGCCATCGACGAGGTACGCGATCAGGTCCTCCAGGACTACAGCCGGCGCAAGGAGATGGAGAAGCAACAAGAGCTCATTCAAGAGCTGTTCAAGAAGCACGCCGTGACGATTCATGCGGAGGCCTTCCTGGATTTGAGCGGGCTCGAGCAAAGCTCCGATGCGGCACCTTCGGATCCGGGCACGACTCCGACGAAAACTCCCGTCGATCCGAATGCCAAGGGGAACTGATGGCGAAGGAAGTCCAAATACTTTCCCCAGCACGACCGACGGGCAAAAGACCCCGGACTGCTGTCTCCAGACAGCGAGCCTCGGTGCGATCTCTGCGTGACCCGGCCGAACTCTGGAGAGTCCGGCCACGAGGCACACTCGTATTCTTTGCGATGGCGACTCTCCTGGGCTGCCAGCCTTCCGCGGATAGCCCATCCGCAACTCCCGACGCAAAAGTCGAGAACGTCATCATCCAAGAAAAGGAACGTGGCCCGGTCCGAGTCGAGCTACGTGTGGAACCGAAGAATCCCAGCTTCGCCGACCGCATTCGTTACACGATCACCGCTCGGGCAGAGCAAGGTGTGGAGGTCAAACTTCCGGACCCCGGAACCAACCTGGGACACTTTATTATCAAAGACTTCAGCTCCTTTCCGACGAAGGAGACCGCAGATGGCAAGAGCGAGCTACGCCAGACATACGTTCTAGAAGTCGTGACCTCGGGAGAGTACACGATTCCCGAGACGCACATCGCTTTCGTCGACCAACGGAAAAAAACCCCCGAGGCAAAAGGCGATGCTCTCGTCGACGATGCTCCCGGCGGTCAGAACCCGAGCGCGGAGCCTGCCGAGTCTCCCGTACCGCCGACTGAACCGGAAACCTTTCGTCTGGTGACAGATCCGGTCACCATTCAGGTGGCGAGCCTCGAAAACCCCGAGTCCCTCGAAGACCTACGTCCCATTGAAGCGCCCATCGAACCCCCGGTGATCCCGGCAAGCCTCAAGTGGCCTCTGATCATCGCTGGATCGGTCGTTGGTGGACTCCTCGTGATCACACTACTCTTCATGTTGCTGCGTCACCGAAAGGCGGCCCCACCCCCACGAATACCACCGGAAGAACTCGCCTACCGAGAGTTCGAATGGTTGCTCGCCCAGGAGTTTACCGAACGCGACGAGCTCAAGGAGTTTTACTTCCACCTCAGTCGAATCGTACGCGAGTACATCGAGAGGCGCTTCGGATTGCGTGCGCCTGAAAGCACCACCGAGGAGTTTCTCGAAGACCTCGCGCGCTCGGATGATCTTTCAGCGAGCCACAAGTCTCTCCTGCGCGGTTTTCTCGAGAAGGCCGATCTTGTAAAATTTGCGCGCTACGCGCCGGGCGGCGACGAAATCACGGCCAGCTTCGAGGCGGCGAAGAACTTCGTCGCCGAGACCCGACCGCAACTCGAGGAGGTGACGAGTGGAAATCGGTGACTATCGATTTGCCCATCCCCTGGTCCTGCTTCTCGCGGCCCTCATTCCATTCGGACTGTGGTTCGTGGCGACGCGTGTACGGCGAGGTTCATTGCGTTTTTCTTCTCTCGCGCCTTTCCGTAGAATTCGCGCCAGTGCGCGGGTGCGGCTCCGCTTTCTTCCCGGCTTCCTGCGCACGGCCGCCCTCGCTCTCTTGATTCTCGCGCTCGCGCGACCACAAAAGGGAAGCGAGCTTGCACCCGAGCGTTCCCGCGGAATCGGCATCCTCGTCGTTTTCGACTCCTCCGGAAGTATGCTTCAGGAGGACTTCTCGCTCGACGGACGTAATGTCAGCCGCATTGATGCCGTAAAGGCCGTCGTACACGAATTTATTACGGGTGAAGGAGACCTGAAGGGCCGCCCGAACGACGAAATTGGCATCCTCTCATTCACCGGCTATCCCACTCCGCGAGCGCCACTGACACTGGACCACGGTGCCGTCCTCGAAGTTTTGGAATCCGTCGAGGCCATTGACGCCGAAGAGATGAAACGACGCCGGATTCCGCTCGACCGTGAAGACGTCAGCACCGCCATCGGGGACGCGCTGGCCAAGGGCTCCGAATTCCTGAGAGACGTCGACGTCAAGAGCAAGATCATGGTGCTGCTTTCAGACGGAAAACAGACCATGGGCATTCTCTCCGAGGAGGAAGGGGCCCGGATCGCCGAGAGTTTCGGGATCAAAATATACACAGTCGGCATCGGGCGGGCGGGCGTCACGATGCAGACGGTTCACGACCCCTTCTTCGGTAAACGAAAAAGGGCCGTCCGGTCCGATCTCGACGAGGCGACTCTCACGAAGATAGCCGAAATCACCGGCGGGAAGTATTTCAATGCCGCCGACACAGAGGCCTTGCGATCGGTTTACGCAGAAATCGACGAGCTCGAACGCTCAGAGATCACCACGACACGCTTTTATCGCTGGGACGAAAAATTCCAGCCGCTGGGTCTCGCGGCTTTGCTTCTGATTGTGCTCGAAGTTATGTTATCGCAGACGATTTTCCGCAGAATTCCCTGAATCGATGGATATCCGTTTTCACGAGCTACCCTGGATCCACCTCGTCTGGCTAACGCCAGTCCTTGGCCTGTTTTTTCTCTTTGGTTTTTATCGCAAGAAAGCCGCTCTAGAAGTTTTCGCGCGCACCGAACTTCTCAGCCATCTCGTGGCCTCGGTGGATCGCAGCAAGCAGTACACGCGGACCATCTTGATCCTTGTCGCGACCGCGCTCGTCGCCCTCAGTCTGGCGCGACCGCAGTGGGGAAACGAAGTACAAGACATCCGGCGCCGCGGAATCGATCTCGTCGTGCTTCTGGACCTTTCAAAGTCCATGCTCGCCGCCGACGTACAGCCAAACCGTCTGGCGCGCGCAAAGATCGACCTCCTCGAGATGCTTGAGGCCCTGAGGGGTGATCGCATCGGCCTCGTCGGTTTCGCGGGACGCGCGGAAATCCGCTGCCCCCTGACTTTCGACTACGGCTTCTTCCGACACGTGCTCGAAGAGCTCGAAATCGGCTCGGTTTCTCTGGGGGGAACAAGCATCGCCGACGCGATCCACAAAGGCCTCAACTGCTTTCAGGACGAGTATCCGAATCACAAGGCAATACTACTAATAACCGACGGCGAGGACCACGCGGCTTTCGTCAAAGATGCCGTTGAAAAAGCTCGCGAACGCAACGTGCGCATCTTCACGGTCGGCATAGGTGACAACAAAGAGGGCCGCCGGATCCCAATGGTGGACGCGCAGGGAAACAGAAAATTCCTGGAACACAACGGCCAACAGGTGTGGTCCAAGATGAATCCAGAGGTCCTGCAGGTCGCGGCCATGGAGACCGGTGGCTCCTACGTACCCGCGGGCACGAGCAGCATCAACCTCCTGAACATCTACGCAGAGCATATCTCGACCATTGAGAAAAAGGAACTCGAGGGTTTCAAGGAGGAACGCTACAAGGACCGGTTTCAATGGTTCCTGGGACTCGGCCTGTTCTTGCTGCTGATCGAGCCCCTCTTCAATACGAGAAAGAAATCAACGGAGGCCGTGCGATGAGCTTGAGCCTGGCAAGCCTCTCTGGAAAATTCCCTCGCAGCATCGCCAGACGGCTTGCGAGCGCCATCGCCGTGCTCTCTCTGGTAGCGCCAGTCCACGCCGACGACCACTCGAACTATCTCCGCGCCGGCAATCGTCTCTACGACGAGGGCAAGTTCATCGAGGCCGAGGAACAATACATCCAGGCCATGAACGACAAGCCGGACTCGGCGGTCGCGTACTTTAATATCGGCGACACCTACTTCACGCGCGAAGATTACCCACGTGCTATCGAACACTTCCAGTCCGCCCTGAGTCACGCTCGAGCCGACCGATCACTGGAGCTTCGAGCGCGCTACAACCTCGCGACAGCGCGCGTCAAGGAGAGTGAGCGCACCATCGAAGATGTCTCGAACATGGAAAAGGTCCAGACCGGCGTCGAGTTTCTTCAACAGGCGATCAGTGACTACCGCGACGTTCTGGAAATCGATCCAAATCATGCAAACGCGAGACACAACTTGTCGGTCGCACAACTTCGCATAAAAAATCTCTTCGACACGCTGAAAAAGCTGCAGGAACAGGCCGAGCAAGATAAAGAGGAAGGCCAGAGCCCCGTCGAGATTCTCAAGGAGCTCATCGCGGAAGAGGAAGGTGAGATCGCGCTCACACGCAAATCCATCGACAACGTCGGTGAGGCCGAGAAGTTGAGCGCCCAACACGCGCGAGTCGACGAGGCAAGCGCGTTGGCCAAAGAGTTTGGATCAGCATCGGCCGACCCGACAAGCGGACACGGCGAATCTCTCGCCACTCTGCTCGAAAAGCTCGAATCGGATCCACAATTTGAAATCGGAGCCGCCGAAATTTCTCGGGCCCGGAAGGAACTCTTGAGTGGCGGCAGCAACGTCCTCCAGGCCGTCGGCGACGCCATGACACGCCTCGGCGACAAGCTGGCCTCTCTGGACGAAGATCGCAACGCCGCTCTGGAACAGAACCAAACCGACCAGGAGGCGACACGCAACAAGACTCTCGGTTTCGTCCAGGCGCTACGCGACCGGGCGGCGGGAAAACCCCCACCCCAGCCGCCGACACCCCAGGGACAGCAGCCTGCCCCACCCCCACCGCCACAAGAACCTCTTCCACCGGAAGTGGCGGAACTCTTCGGCGCCATCGCCGATCTGACCAACGGCGCCGCGGGACACATGGACACGGCACTCGAAAAGCTTGGCCAAATCACAAAAGACGCCCCTCTGGACGCGGCCGGATTGCCGCTTGGCGACACCTTGAGGGCACAAGGAAAGGCGCTCGAAGAACTCCAAAAGGCGCTCGAAGAGGCGGAGAAGCTTCCCAAAGAGGAAAAAGAGCAACAGCAGCAGCAACAGCAAGACCAGAAACAAGACGGGGAAGAAGACCAGGAGAAACAGGACGGGGAAGACGAGCAAGAAGGGGACAAAGAGCAGGAGCAGAAAGGCGAACAAGAGGGCGAGCAACAGCAGGAAAAGGAGGGCGAGGGCGACGAACAGAAAGAAGCCGAGGAAGAAGTCTCACGGGAGCAGGCCGAGAAACTCTTGCGAAAGTTCCTGGAAAGAGACGCTCGTCGGTCCGAAGAGAGAAAAGAGAGAGCGCGTCAGCGCGGACGCGGAGGAATCGGACGCCCGGACAAGGATTGGTAAGCGGCTTGAATAGCGATCTTTCTGCAGCCCATATCAAATCTCCATGGAAGACGAGAGTGTTGAAGCCCCTCTCGCCCGGTCTGATATTGGTCGCTCTCCTGGGAATCTGCGGTAGCGCTCATGCCGCAACCGTCTCGGTCTCCCTCAACGTCAGCCCACGCTCCATCTCGGTTGCTGACAGTTTCAATATCCAGGTGAAAGTGCAAGGTGCCTCCACCGGAATCGAGTGGCCGGACTTTCGCAAAGCGAAGGACTTCACCATCGCCGGCGGTCCGAGCACGTTCCAGTCCACACAGATAAGAAATAACAGAAGAAACATCACCGCAACGAGCACCTTCGTGGCGAAGCCCCTGCGCGCCGGAACGATTAAAATCCCGCCCGTGTCGATAAAAGTGAGAGGTCGGATTTACAAGAGCCGCGCAGGAACGTCTCTCGTTGTCCGAGAAATCGTCAAGGACGACGATTTTTTTCTCAAGCTTTCGACCTCACGCGAAGTCGTGTATCCGGACCAGCTCTTCAACGTCATCTTGAAGATCTACGCGCGTGAAGGAATTGGCAGCTATCGCGCCAAACCTCCCTTTATCCGCAACAAAAAACGCGGGACCTGGCCCCAGTTGCAGCTGCCCTGGCTTGCCGAGAAAGCGGGCTTTGAAACGACATCGCCCACCGAGTTTCTTCAAGGTCTGAGCCCGACCCTCGAGAATCGCGGTTTTCCGATCAACAACTACCAGAACAGTGGCTTCTTTCAGCGAAGTCTTCTCAAGTTCGTGCTGAAGCAGCAGACCGAAACGCGCACGGCTTCCGATGGCAGGAAGTACCGGTACTTCGTCTACACGCTCCAAAAATCCTACCGTGCTCTGGAACCCGGTGGATACACATTCGCTCCCGCGACGGCACGTGGGACAATCGTGAATTCCCGAACCACGAACAACAGATTGAAGAATCAACAACTCGTTGCTCGATCCAACTCTCTGGCAATCAACGTCAAGAACGTGCCACGGCAAGATCGTCCGACAAGCTTCTCCGGAGCCATTGGCAAGTTCAACATCCGCGCGACGGTCAAACCAAAAAAAGTTTGGGTGGGCGAACCGATGACCCTTCATCTGGTCGTGCGTGGCACCGGTCGACTCGAGCCAATCGCACCAATAGGGCTCCGGGAACAACCCAAAATCGACGAGATTTTCCGCATCCAGGAACCCGACACGGGAGAGATTGCCGAAGACGGACGAAGCAAAAAATTCACTTACAGCCTGCGCCCGAACAACGCGGACATCACAGCAGTTCCACCCATAGAATTCTCGTATTTCGATCCGGCCGAAGAAAAATTCAGAGTCGCAAAAACCGTTTCACTGCCCATTACGGTCGAAAAGGGTAACGAAGTCGATACGAGTGACGTACAAAGTTTTTCTGGCGATTTCATCAACAACCGTCGGCGTATACAGGCCGTCGAAGAAGCCGTCTGGCCGGTCTACAACAAACCGGATGCACTCATCGGTCAGTTGCCGGTGTCGCGTGTCAGTTGGACACAAATGGGACTGCTTGTCCTGCCTCCATTTCTCTACTTCGCTCTGGTGATGGCCACGTTGAGACGCCGCAAGCTCAATGCGGATCCGAGTATCCTACGTGCACGGGGAGCCGTCCGACGATCCCGCGAATTTCTGGAGCAGGCCGAAAAGGCGACACAGGCCGGTCAAGGTGCAGAGGTTTATCAGGAGATCGCCCGTGCCCTGCTCGGCCTCCTGGCAGACCGAACCAACCGACCCGCGGCAGGCATGACTCCGATGGATGCGGCCAACCTCCTCGAGGAGCGCGAGGCACCGGAAGAGCTGCGGCAGAGTGTCAGCACTCTCCTCGAAACCTGCGAGCAGGCGCGCTACGGAGCGCCCGTGGGCAAAGAGAACCTGGCCGAAGAGGTGAGTCGAGCCAAGGGACTCATCGACCAGCTGGAAAAGACCCTGAGATGATCCGACTCGACAGCCCCCCCCTCCAAAAGACGCTCACCTTCCTGGGACCAGTGCTCGTCGGCCTGGTTTTCACGCTCGGTGGCAACCTGAGGGCGGCGGAACCGACAATCGTCGTGACTTCGCCGGACGAGAAGGTCGACCCGGAGAGAACTTTCGCTCACGCCAATTCTCTCTTTGAAAAGGCAAAGTCCGATGAAGACCTCCAGGGTGCCGCGAACGGTTACCGACGTCTGCTGGCGGGCGGCATGCGCAACGCGCACGTCCTTTACAACCTCGGCAACACGCACCTTCGGCTACGTGAACACGGCCTCGCGATTCTTTATTTTCGCCAGGCTCTCCGCTTCGACCCGAATCACCCCTGGGCGGGCTCCATGCTGGAGTATTCGCGACGACAGGTCATCGACCGCTTCCAGGCCTCGGAGGACGACGGCCTTCTCGACACGCTGTTCTTCTGGCATTCACGCTACGACTTCCGATCGCGGCTCTGGACGCTCATTGTCGCACTCCTGACATTCTGGGTACTTTTGACTCTGCGACTGTACACGCGCATTCCGTTTCATCGTTTTTCCTTGACGGTCACGTTACTCGTTTCGATCGCCATGGGCGGCTCCGTAATCTCCGAGACCATGCTCGCAAGCGGCGAGGCGGCCGTGCTCGTGGCGGACAAGACCGAGGTGCGGAGCGGTAACGCAAAAGACTATGATCTCGTCTTCGAGCAACCCATCCACTCTGGCGTCGAAGTGACAATTCTGGACACTCGAGGCCTCTGGCACCAGCTGCAGTTTCCGGGCGGTGATATCGGTTGGGTGCCGACAAGCGCCACACGGTTGATTGACAAGTTCGACTAATCGGCCAATCTTGGCAGGATTCCGGAACACGGTAAAGAAATCCCGCCGATGACACTCACGGCGTGCGGAGAGTCCGTCCCGGGCAACTCTGACGCTGGCTTCCCACACGGCGACGGCAAGACATCCTTTCAAAAGTCCTCAACCCCTTGTGCCGCCGAAAGAGACCATTCGGCCATGATCGGCAGGGGAAGAGCCACGGTGAGAGTCAGAACCTGGCGTCAGTTACACCGCGGAGATAATCACGCGCTTCGAAAAAAATCCCCACGCAGACCGCATTTCCTCCTGGGCTGGAAAAAAACGGAACCGTGACCCGTCCTCAACAGGAGACGTCCTTGCCCTCACTCCCGAACTCTTCACGGTAATCGACCTCGTCGCCAGGCCGCCTAGTTTCCCCGGCGTAGTGGTACTGCACCGCCCACCGCTGAGTCCGAGTGCGGTTGGTCGGCGTACCATGGGGAATCTTTCCGTCGAAGAGCAGAACATCCCCCGGCCCCATGGGCAACGCAACACGGCTTTCTCCCTCGATATCCGTATCACAGATCTGGTAATCCCGACGCATGAAGTGAATCCGTGGTCCCTCCAGGTGACCGCCCGGCAGGACAACCATGCAGCCATTCTCCACATCGACTTCGTCCAGCGCGATCCACACACCGACGATGCGAGTCTCCAGTGGGTAGTTAAAATAGGCGTGATCCTGATGCCAGGGCTTCTCACGTCCACCCGGTGGCTTGACGAGCGCCATGTCCTGAAAAAGCTGCGGAGGCTCTTCCAAGATTCGCTCGAGCGCTCCAAGAAGCCCGACATCATGAGCAAGGGCGTCGAGCAGAGCGTGGTCAGAGCAAAACCCCAAAAATTTCCGGACATAGCGCGCTCGCAGCTCGGGATCAACCACGGGCAACCCATCAAAAACTTGCCCGATATGACGTTCACTCACCCCCGGCGCCTTCTCGTCTGGAAGGTCCAGGTGCTCCATGATCGCACCTTCGTAGTGCACGACACGACACCGGGGCTCATCGCTCCGTGCCATGCGGTCGAGCTCGTCGCGCGCGCCCTGGACGGCCTTCTCAGCAAAACCACGTCGAACCACAAGGTAACCGCGCTCTCGATAGCGAGCCAGGTCCGCATCGCAGAATGAGTCAAATCCCGAGACACCGTGGTTATCTACCACTCCCTCGTAGAGAGCCGGATCGTGCGCCTCGATGGTGGGCTCCAAAACGACCCTGGGTAACGCGATATTCTCGACCATTGGCACATTGTGGCCAATCGACCCCCCGGTGAAAAGACCAAAAAGAACCTTTTGAAATACCCTGCTTTCCAGGTCGATAGAGACGCCCAGAATTTGAGAAATCAGAGCGTCCGATCTAGTTCAACGGACGACTGACAACGAAGTGACGACCCTCCGGGTGTAATTCGAAACATGCCCGGGGACCCGGGACGACAATATGCGCGGTACCGCCCATGATC
>Ga0310344_10003686_pt1 | contig 11384 bp, 15 predicted proteins | sample HC15DNA20200_MG_FD_203801 | JGI IMG/M metagenome (GOLD analysis project Ga0310344, IMG submission 203801) | Marine microbial communities from station ALOHA, North Pacific Subtropical Gyre - HC15-DNA-20-200_MG | ecosystem: Environmental > Aquatic > Marine > Oceanic | place: Pacific Ocean: North... | reverse complement strand
AATAGTTGGTGTGAGAGTGGGAGTGAAAAAACCACCACCACATGGGTGAAACTCTAAGAACGCCTTTATAATGCGCGTTAGCGGTATCCTATTTTAGCATTGATATTAATTGCTGTCAAGAATACTGTCTCCCAATGATACAGATAAGCACGTCTAAGACTCGACAATTCAGATTTCTCAATCAACTTCTGGCATAATAGAAATTGAATTCAATGTTTGACGAGGACTATAAGCAATTATAGAATAGCATTCGTGCACTTAAATACGATATACCGCCAGCGAGATACAACATGACAGATATATCTCATCAATTGCATGGGGGATATATTGATAAATCATCTCCCAAGTAAGCAGGAATTTTTATGCAACCGTTTCAAGTTCCGGAAGTCGTAGTTTTAAGACTGCCACTTTATCTAAGGGCCTTAACTCAGCTGCGAGACGACGGTATTGATGTTGTGAGTTCGCAACAATTAGGTCAACTTCTCCAGATGACTCCCGCCCAAATCCGTAAAGACTTAAGTTATTTTGGTAGGTTTGGCAAGCAAGGGAGAGGTTACAACGTGGATTTTCTATTAGACGAACTCCAAGATATACTTGGCCTCAACCGTAAATGGGCCGCATGCCTAATCGGCGTGGGTAGATTGGGGCACGCGATAATAAATTACCCAGGCTTTTCTCCGGAAGGCTTTGAGATTGTTGCGGCATTTGATGGCGATTACAGCCAAGTTGGCTCAAGCATCGGTGGACTAAAAGTCCAACCAATGGAAGAACTGAGTCGAACCGTAGCTGAAGAGCAGATATCAATCGGGATAGTCGCAGTCCCTGCTCCACAGGCACAAAAGGTTATCAATCAGTTAGTAGAAAATAATGTGCAAGGAATATTGAACTACGCACCGTTCGCACCGCAAGTTCCAATGAACATAATTGTGCGGAATATAGACCCCGTCTTGTCATTGCAGTCTATGGCTTATTACTTTTTGGAAGAATAACGAGTCGCTCATGCGACATAGCCTTGCACTCAAGCCATAGGTATACCTATAGCTCAAGAGGCATTTGGCTGCTGAGGTTGCTCCTGCCTTCTCCTTCTACCGGTCAGTGAACGCTTGCTCACGGCCACACGGATTTCAGATCTCCTAAGGGCCGCCATCGCTCGCTCCAGATCCATGTCCGCAGGGGCATTCATTATTCGCTCCTGGGCACGTTTTAACGCTAATTCTGCTCTTTCCTCGTCTATCTCATCTGAATGTTCAGCTGTATCCGCCAAAACTGTCACAGTGTTATTTAAAACTTCTAGAAATCCCCCACTCACAGCAATAAACCGCTCATCACCCTCAACAACAATTCTAATTTCGCCAGCTTTAAGCGCACTAAGTAGAGGTGCGTGTCGAGGCAGTATACCTAATTCACCGTCAAGGCCGGGAGCCACAAGTACTTCGGCATTACCTGCATAGACAATGCGTTCTGCTGTGATTATCTCGAGTTTCATAGAAGCCATAAATTTACTGCTCCTTCTAAACGGTCCAGCTAGCCCGTACTCTGCTGCATATTTTTAGCCTTTTCAACTGCCTCATCAATCGTGCCCACCATATAAAAAGCCTGCTCTGGCAAATCATCATGCTGCCCGTCTAGTATTTCCCTGAATCCTCTTACCGTGTCTCGTATGGGGACGTATCTCCCTTCTTGGCCAGTGAAAACCTCCGCGACTGACATAGGTTGAGTCAGGAATCTTTGTATGCGTCTAGCCCGACCTACAATTTGTCTATCTTCATCCGAGAGTTCCTCAATACCAAGAATGGCAATTATGTCTTGTAAATCCTGATATCTCTGAAGAACTTCCTGTACTCCTCTAGCAACATCATAATGTTCCTGCCCGACAACGGCGGGTTCTAAAATACGAGAAAAAGATGTTAGAGGATCAACTGCAGGAAACAGCGCTTGTGCCGCCAAAGATCTTTCAAGGGCGACTACGGCGTCTAAGTGTCCAAATGTAGTTACAATCCCAGGATCGGTATAATCATCTGCAGGAACATAAATGGCCTGAAACGACGTAATAGATCCATTTGACGAAGAGGTAATTCTTTCCTCCAGATCTCCCATTTCCGTTCCCAAAGTAGGCTGGTACCCTACAGCTGATGGCATACGACCAAGAAGAGCTGAGACTTCCATACCTGCCAGTATGTATCTATATATATTGTCGACGAAAAGAAGTACGTCTTGTCCTCTTTCTTCTTTGAAATACTCGGCCATCGTCACCCCTGTGAGGGCTACTCGCGCCCTTATTCCCGGAGGTTCATTCATCTGGCCAAATACGAGCACAGTACTGCTCAAGACTCCTGATTCTTTCATTTCGTTCCAAAGATCGTTGCCTTCTCGGGAGCGTTCACCAACTCCTGCAAAAACGGAGACACCTTGGTGTACTGTTCCAATATTATTTATGAGCTCTTGAATGATTACTGTTTTTCCAACCCCGGCTCCTCCATATGCACCTATCTTCCCACCTTTTGCAAAAGGTGTAATAAGGTCCATCACTTTTATACCGGTTTCGAGGATTTCAATTTGAGTTGCTTGGTCATCGAAACTAGGCGGGGGCCGGTGTATAGGCCATGTTTCTTTTGAATCTATTTCTTCAAGGTCATCAAGCGTATTACCTAGAGTATTAAACAGCCTTCCAAGCGTCGCATCACCTACAGGGACAGAAATCGGAGCCCCAGTGTCTATGGCTTCGACTCCTCTAACAAGTCCTTCAGTAGCACCTAGCGCCAAGCATCTGACCCAATTGTTCCCAATGTGTTGTTCAACTTCTAATATCAGTTTATCGTCCCCTATTCGGGACTCCAGGGCACTGTATATGGCTGGCATTTCCTCAGGGGGAAACTCCACATCTACTACTGTACCGATCACCTGGGTAATTTTTCCGGTTGCCATCATTCCTCCTGGCTACAGGCATTAAATGTCCACAATGCCGTTTTATTAATTTAAATTCTGTTATGCGTCGACGGCGGCAACTCCGCCTACAATATCTAGCAGTTCTTTAGTTATTGTCTCTTGTCTAGCTTTATTCATTTCCAACGTAAGATCGTCCACCATTGTATTTGCACTGTCAGTAGCGTTTCTCATAGCAACCATTCGTGCAGATTGCTCGCTTGCGATTCCCTCCAGAAGAGCTGCATAGACTTGCATTTCAACATATCTAGGCAATAAATGGTCTATAACTTCCGCAGCTCCAGGTTCATAGATATAACCGACTTTCTGTGAGTATTCTAAAGTTGAAGGCGTGACTGGTAACAAGGGGACAACAACCGGCTCTTGGACCGTAGTACTAACAAATTTCGCATAAGCGACATAGGCTGCATCAATCTCCCCTGCCTCAAATTTTGTCAGCAGAATTCTTGCAGCCGGGGTAATATCTAATAGAGAAGGACGATCCTCAATATCTGAAAAATCCGCCACTAGGTTTTGGCGAGCTCTCACCATAAAATCTCGCCCTTTACGACCTAGTGACACAGCTTCTATTGCCACATCGCTCTCTTGTTTTGAAATAAATTCACCAACCGCACGATTAATGTTGCCGTTTAAGCCACCTGTCAGGCCTCGATCTGGAGTAATAACCACTAGACCTAATGTCTTAAGGTCTCTCCGAGCAAGCAAGGGATGAACGTTATCTTCGTTCGAAGGCTGCGCCGCGAGATTCGCCAGCAGTGTCCTCATATGCTCGGCATAAGGCCTCCCTTGCAAAGCGGCTTCTTGTGCGCGACGCATCTTAGAGGCTGCTATCATGGACATGGCCTTAGTTATTTTAGCGGTGTTTTCAACGCTTCTTATACGACGACTGATTTGTCTGACACTTGGCATATAATTATATCTCTAATATGGTACGTTGTTCTTAAAATCTTCGATGGCCGCATTAAGGGATTCAACGGAGTCCCCAGACACTGCACCATCATCAGCTATCTTTTCTAGCAGAGGTCCTTGACTCGATTCCATGTAACTATGAAACCCTGATTCAAAATCAGTTACCTTGGAAATTTCGACATCATCCAAATATCCATTGGCAAGGGCATAGAGAATGACGGTCTGCTGCTCCACCCGCAAGGGTGCGTTTTGACCCTGCTTAAGTATCTCTGTTGAGCGTTGGCCCCTCTCCAATTGCGCCCTCGTAGCAGCATCTAAGTCAGCAGTACCAAATTGAGCAAATGTCACTAGTTCACGATACTGCGCTAAGTCTAGTCGAAGGCGACCGGCGACCGCCTTCATTCCCCCCGTTTGGGCTGCACTTCCGACCCTGGATACGGATAGTCCTGCGTTAACTGCTGGTCTGATTCCCGCATTGAAAAGTTCTGGTTCCAAATATATTTGTCCATCCGTAATAGAAATAACATTAGTTGGGACATACGCTGAAACGTCCCCAGCGAGAGTTTCAATAATCGGCAAAGCTGTGACAGATCCTCCCCCGTGAGCATCATCTAGTTTTGCTGCTCTTTCTAAAAGACGACTATGCAGATAGAATACGTCACCAGGATAAGCTTCGCGGCCTGGAGGTCTCCGCAATAGCAAAGACATCTGTCTATATGCCCATGCATGTTTCGAAAGATCGTCATATATGATAAGGGCGTCCTTCCCCTGCCACATAAATTCCTCTGCCATCGCACAGCCTGCGTAAGGAGCTAAATATTGCATTGGTGCAGGATCAGACGCGTTAGCTGCCACAACAATAGTGTGATCGAGTGCACCGTGCTCCTCCAATAGCCCAACTGTTTGAGCGACCTTGCTCGCCTTTTGCCCAATGGCAACATATATACAAACTAGATCTCCACCTTTTTGACTTATGATGGAATCTATGGCGATGGCCGATTTTCCAGTGGACCTATCCCCTATGATCAGTTCTCTTTGCCCTCGACCCACAGGTATCATTGCGTCTATTGCCTTAATACCTGTTTGCACTGGGGTATTCACAGAACTTCTTATGGCCACATTCGGAGCCACTACCTCTACTTCTCTGGTAGTTTTTGTATTAACTGCTCCTTTACCATCTATAGGCTGTCCTAGAGCATCTACGACTCTTCCGATGAGTTCTTCCCCTGTGGGCACAACAACGACTCGCCCAGTACTCCTCGCTTCCGTACCTTCTTTAACACTAAGAGGATCCCCCATTATTACCGCCCCAACGCTGTCTTCTTCCAGATTTAACGCCATCCCCATAGTGCCGCCTTCGAATTCTAATAGTTCACCATAGGAAACTCCTGCAAGTCCATGAATTTGAGCTATCCCATCACCAACTTCGATGACAGAACCCACGTCAACCAAGGACAGCTCTTGTCCAAATTCTTGAATTTGCTGCTTAATTACTGAAGCTATATCTTGTCCCCTGACTGCCATTTAAGAGCCTCCAAACCTTTTAAGTCTAACTAACCATTCAATTAAATTAGATTACCAGTTGATTTTATGCGATTTGTCTTCGCAGAGCATTAAGTCTTGAGCGCGTACTACCATCGACCACTTGGTCGCCTACTTTAGCAATTATGCCACCAAGAATTTCAGAATCCACATGCGTTGTCATCTCTATATTTTTGTTTACCAATGTTTTCAATAATTCGTAGACGTCATTACTTTGATCATCACTCAGCGGAACTGCGGAAACTACCTCAGCCCTCTCAATTCCGTTTCTTTTATCTAATAACTCCTGATACCTAGCAATGATTTCGGGAAACAAATTAGTAGAAGATCTGTTAGCCAACAGGCACAGCATATTTTTGGGCAGCTGACCTATAGAATCACCCATAACTTTTGAGATCAGCCCGACTTTTTGATCTTCTGAGACTTGAGGAGCATCAAGATATTGAGAAAATTCCCCATTATCAAGTGCAGCAGCAATAGTCGATAAATCATCTAACCAGATGTCAACTTCGTTGTTTTCGGAACCAAGCTCAAACGCCGCTTGTGCATATCGCCTCGCGGAGGCAGATTTTACCATTATCCTCGCCCCTTCTCAATTCGATTCATAGCAGGCTCATACCCAGTTTACAAGTTCTAATTAGACGCCGCCCCTGAGCCGGCATTTTTCAGAACGCTGTCAATTATAGCTTCGTGGTCGCTTGCATTGAGAGAACGTTCAATAATCTGTTCTGCGGCCACAATGGAAAGATCCGCAAACTCCCCCCTCAGCGCTTCTATCGCAGCTTCTTTTTCACGCGTTATGCTAGCCTCTGCTCGTGTCCGCTCAGCGTCAATTTCTGCCCGGACTTTCGCAAACTCTTCTTCTCTGAATTGTTCAGCTCTCTCCCTCGCAGTGGCCATCACTCTTTCTCTGTCAGCTCTGTCACTCTCAAGTTCGTCTCTCAGCTTTAGCCGTTCCTCTTCAGCCTCCGCACGAACTCTCTCCGCTGTTTCAAGGCCATCTTTTATCTTGTTCGAGCGCTGATCCAGCATGTTAAGAATAGGGTTATACAGCAATTTATACAGAATCGCGAACAGTATCACAAAACTGACAATTTGCGTTATCAAGCCAGGTAAATTTATACCTAGTGCTTCCATGCACACTCCTCCGCAAGTGAGAATCCAGTCCATTCCATACTATGGCTCACAAGACTGCTTTTCTGCTGGACTAGTTTAATTACTTGCTTACACCTAGTAAAGCTCTTATACGAATTTAATTATAACTGCTACCACTAGCGCGTAGATAGCGATGGCTTCAGCGAAAGCGATAGCTAGGATCATATTCTGCTGTATGATTCCAGAAGCTTCCGGGTTTCGCCCCAGCGCCTCCATTGCTTTTGCAGCTAACAATCCAATACCTATGCCGGGTCCAAGTGCTCCCAAACCTATGGCAAGACCGGCTCCAAGACTTGCTATATTACCTTCCATCTTATATCACTCCTAATTAATTTATTTTACAGATTATATCTTTTACTTAAATTTGACTTAGATTCAATTATCAGTGCCCCTCACCTCCATGAGGTATTGTGGAAATTGACGCAAATACCAATGTCAACATTGCGAATATAAACGCTTGTATTACCCCTACGAAAAGTTCCAAACCCAGGAACGGTATGATTCCAATGAGGGGTAAGAGAAAGGCCATAGAGATAAGCAACACTTCACCCGCGAATATGTTCCCAAACAACCGAAAAGTGAAACTGATGACCTTAGCAAATTCTCCAATTAATTCCAAAATGCCCACGAAAAATCCAATCGGGCCTTCTTTGAAATTTATAAACTTCGCCAAGTGACCGCCTATTCCAAGACTGGAGAATCCCCAAAAATGCACCATTACCATGGCAACTATAGCAATAGCGAGAGTTGTGTTTACATCAGTATTAGCGCTTCTCAGAAATGGTATTAATAGGCCAGCCCTTTTCCCTTCCGCTACCCCGTGATTATGTTCGTATTCTTCAGCGGTAACAGCATCGTCAAGTGAGCCGAAGGGGATAATCCCGAATTTCCCTGAGTCATTGAAAACCTGCAGGTTAATAGTTGACAAGTCTACATGATGGTCCTTGGCTTTTTCTTCCTTATGATGAATCACTGCTTCTGGAGATTCTATCCAACCAATAGTGCCAAATCCCGGCAATATACCCAACCAATTAGAGACCATAATGAAAAGGAATATCGTCATGACGAGTGGAAAGAATCGTCTTGCCTTTGTCGGTCCCGCAATGTTTGTAGCCAGATTAAAGAAGAATTCTATAAACACTTCAACAAGGTTTTGAATGCCACTTGGAACCTCGCTAAGTCTCCGGGTCGCAAAGTATGCAAGAACGAGCAACAACACGATTCCGATCCAAGTAGTGATCATTGTGTTCATAATCGTGTATCCGGGGAACAATTCACCTGGCAGGAACGGCTCGGCTGGAAGTTGTATCACCGCGATCGGTGCACTTAGAAAACCAAATCCAAAAGCCTCTCCCAAGGCTCCACCTGCAAGACTAACTAGGAACACTATCGAACCGACGATTAGCCCAACTAGTAGTTTCGGATTACCAAATATTCCTGACACTCTTGAATTACCTCTCAAGTCAAGTTATTCGCAGGTCGATCTACCGGTGGGCGGTTCGCAATCGTATGACAATATAGCGGTAAGCATTCTCAGCATCCCAACGATCCCCAAGACCAACCCAACCGTCAGTCCAGTTATCGTCGCATATGGTTCTGAACCAATATTTCGATCAAACATAAGCCCCAAGAACGCACCTCCCCCAACACACAGACCCACGTACCATCCAACTCCCATGAGCCGCAGTATAACGGCCATTTTACCGCTTAGCATATCGGCCTCCTGAAGGAGCTCGTGTAGTATATCACAGGCATTTTCTGAGGGTCAATTCAATTTGGTAATGGGTGTGACCCTGGGTTCACATTCAGAACGTTATAAGGCCTGAAGGGGCAACTGATTTATTGTTAAATATAAATGAACTAACAGACAATGATTTCCAAAGGTGCCACAATTACTTACGAGGGATACTAAACCTTCGGAGCATCATCTTGTCCAAGGTCTTCCAAATCAAGAGTACTAATGAAATCTTGAAATGCAGACAGACTCTTAAGCTCTTCTTCACGAATAGGTGTACCTTGGTCTACGTCACTTTCCGAAATAATAGGTTTCCCGCTTTCTGAGTCCATTAGAACACCAGCTCGTTCCACAACATCGTCTTTTACATAAATTGGAGCTTTTGTCCGAACAGCAAGAGCTAAGGCGTCACTGGGTCTACAATCAACTTCAACCGTTTCTTCATTATGAATAATCACGATCTTAGCGAAAAAAGTGTCGTTACTCAAATCGGAAACAATTATTTCCTTGACCGTTGCCCCCACTGACGTAATAACTGAGCGGAGTAGATCGTGAGTGAGCGGTCTTGGAACGTCCACATCTTGTAGCTTAAGAGCAATAGCATCCGCTTCGGAAGGACCTATCCAGATTGGAAGATATTTATCAGAATCTTTCACTCGCAGAATAACAACCCTCTGATAATTCATAAGGCTAACTCTGATACTGTCGATCAGCACTTCCAGCATTCTACACACTCCTCACTCAGGCGTCCGATATTAGGAATTCAAATATTTTATTTAGGTGTTTAAATAGTGTCAACGCCTATAAAGCCAAGTGAGTGGCAATATTTCCGTTTTTAAGTGAGATGATGCTGTTTTCTCCCCAAGGTACTATTTGAAATTGTTGAATAGCCATTGTCATAAAAGCCCTTATTTATATGCCAATACGAGTAGATGGCTAGGGTAAACATTTTCCATCATGAGAGGATTCCTTTCACGTAAACCCTCTAAATTTTGCTAGGTCGTATCGGCTTACCCCTCATACGCCTTTGCAATTGTGTACGAGGAAGAGTCAAACGCCTATTACAACTAACGCATGTCACACCTATGTCTCCCCCCACACGGACAACGGTCCATCTGTAGGAACCACATGGATGGGGTTTTTTCATTACAATCTCGTCACCAATATGATAATCAATTATCATATCTGTCCAAGCCTCGTACTACCTGATTGATCTTCTCACAGAGGCTACTCACGGCGCGGGTGGAAGCGTCTCCAAAAGAGTTAGGATTTGACGAGGCATAAATAATACTTCTGGAGGAATTAATTAGGATATTAGGGGTGTCCAAATCAGCTCCTAGTGAAAGAGACAAATCGAGTTCTCCACCTTGCGATCCTATACCTGGTATCAAAAAGGGCATCCCGGGGCAAAGCGATCTTATTCTTCCAATTTCTTCCGGCTTGGTAGCTCCCATAACAAAACCAATGTTGCCCGCAGCATTCCAAGAGGCGGATTCTAAGGCAACAGCCTCAAACAGAGGTGCTGAAGACACTTGTCCAGGAATTGTCACTTGTAAATCTTGAAACTCAGAAGCTCCTGTATTCGAAGTACGACATAAGACGAACACCCCTTTCTCTTCGTATTTTAAAAAGGGTTGTAAGGACTCCCACCCACAATATGGATTAACAGTTATTGCGTCGAATCCCCAAGTATCAAATAAAGCGGTTGCGTACGCTTCGTTGGTCGAGCCAATGTCTCCCCTTTTGGCGTCGCCTATAATGACGGGACTAGAAGATAATTGTTTAATGAAATCGACTGTATCGTACAATGCTCTCAAACCCGATATACCATGAGCCTCGTAAAAGGCCAAATTCGGTTTATAGGCTGCAACGTAACCTGACGTCGATTCGATTATTGTTTTGTTAAATTCAAAAATATTTGGTATGGGCATAAGTTTAGGATCTGGATCCAATCCCACACAAACTAGGCTATCGGCTCGTACACAAGCCTTATTTATCATATTGGCAAAGTTATTCAATTTTAAACCCTCTTCGCTAAGTAGCTCCGCGGCCAGGAAAAAACCTAGTACGCACTATAATATTATAAATCATCAGAATTAGTGCCTGGGAGTCCAGATGACTTTAGAAGACACTCCGCACTTAGGTCGACTTTCCAACGACCAAACTAAGTGGGGAGAACACAAGACTGAAAATAAACTTGTCTCCTTCGTCATTTTCTTCATGATCCCAGAGTCTCAATGGACTAATACGCTGCCGAGCAGCATCGGAGGAATAAAATAATTACACAAGCAAAGCCTTCTGCTATAACAATTTATAATAAACTACTTCTCCATTTTGGACCTCAACAGTGGTGGCCAGGGGATTCCACATTTGAAATCATGATCGGAGCTATTTTGACACAAGCAACATCCTGGCTCAATGCGGAAAAGGCGATCGACAATTTGAGAAAAGCTGATTGTTTAGAACCCGGCAAGGTTAGGGCCATTCCACTCAATACCCTAGCGTCACTCATTTATCCCAGTGTTTATTACAACAAAAAAGCTAAAGCACTTAAATCTATGGCGAATTTTACGGGAAATTTTTATCAGGACAATTTCAAAAACATGGCAAATATTCCCACTAGAGTGATTAGGTCCCAGCTTCTTGGGTTAAATGGTCTGGGGAATGAGACTGTGGATGACATACTGCTTTACGCTCTTGGACACCCTGTCTTTGTAATAGACTCTTATACTCGTAGGCTATTTTCTCGATTGGGAAGAGGGGGCGCGCGACAGTCTTATCTGAAATTGCAACATAGCATCACACAAGAATTGCCTATAAAAACGAAGATCTACTCCGAGTACCATGCTCTAATCGATGTTCAATGCAAAAACACGTGTAAAAAAGAACCTCTATGTAATAAGTGTTGCCTGAGAGGTTTATGCGAATTCCGACTGCAGAAATCTATCATGTAAGGATTTTCGCTTATTTTCATGCAGACGGAAATAACTCATAATGTACTTAAGCAAAGCATTTGTGATTAATATTGGGAATCGGCAAAATTGTAGATCCCTGATATACCCCTCTAAATTATATTTTGAAAGATCGCTGACTCCTGACA
>Ga0310344_10003685_pt1 | contig 11385 bp, 8 predicted proteins | sample HC15DNA20200_MG_FD_203801 | JGI IMG/M metagenome (GOLD analysis project Ga0310344, IMG submission 203801) | Marine microbial communities from station ALOHA, North Pacific Subtropical Gyre - HC15-DNA-20-200_MG | ecosystem: Environmental > Aquatic > Marine > Oceanic | place: Pacific Ocean: North... | reverse complement strand
ATCCATGAGAGCCTCTCCGGCCGATACAAACTCACCTTCCTGAAAATTAATATGAACACCTCGGGGGATAAGATATTCTACGGTCGTCTCAGCTTCCTTATTTTCCACAACCACTTTACGTTGACCACGACTGATGCCAGCGTAGGAAACGATCCCGTCAATTTCAGTCATCACAGCGGTCTCTTTGGGCTTGCGGGCCTCGAAAAGCTCGACAACACGGGGCAGCCCTCCGGTAATATCTTTGGTTTTTGTTGTCTCTCTGGGGATTTTAGCCATTGTCTCGCCTGGATGCAGCTCATCCCCTGCTTCAACCATAAGATGTGCTCGAGAGGGTATAAGATACGACTTGACAACCTTACCCTTACCGTCCTTAATCTGAATTTCTGGCTGTTTTTTCTCATCGGGACTGTCAACAATAACCTTACGTGCTAGGCCTGTAACCTCATCCACTTCCTCCCGCATGGTTATACCTTCATGGATGTCTTTGAAGCCAACGGTCCCACCAGTTTCCGTTAGAATGGAAAATGTAAACGGATCCCATTCCACTAGGCTCTGTCCAGGATCGATTTTCTGGCCATCCTTCACTAGGAGTTTGGCCCCATAAACAACAGAGTACCGCTCTTTTTCAAGACGACGGTCATCTTGAACGAGCACACTTCCCCTGCGATTCACGACCGTCAAGTGCCCATCCTTATCTATTACTGTTTGCACTCTCAGGAATTTTACTGTCCCGCCGTGTTTTGATTCTACAGTGGACTGCTCTTCGATACGGCTGGCAGTACCGCCAATGTGAAAGGTCCTCATTGTCAGCTGAGTTCCTGGCTCACCAATTGACTGAGCCGCCAACACACCCACAGCTTCACCCATCTCAACCAGTTCACCACTGGCAAGATTTCTTCCGTAGCACATCTTGCAAAGTCCACGCTTGGTTGTGCAGGTTAAAACCGATCGGATTACTATACTTTCGATCCCAGCGGCCTGGATAGCATCCGCCTTTTCTTCACCAAGAAGCTCATTGGCTTCAGCAATTGTATCTCCTGTAAAAGGATCGACTATTAACTGAAGAGCCACTCTACCCACAATTCGATCTCGTAGAGGCTCAATTATCTCACCACCTTCAACAAGAGCAGTGATCTCCAACCCGTCCAGACATCCACAGTCTTCCTCGGTAATGATGACATCCTGAGCAACGTCCACAAGACGCCTGGTCAAATATCCTGAGTCAGCTGTTTTCAGAGCAGTATCGGCCAGGCCTTTACGAGCCCCGTGAGTAGAAATGAAGTACTGCAGAACAGTGAGGCCTTCTCGGAAATTAGCCGTAATTGGAGTCTCAATTATCTCTCCCGATGGCTTCGCCATCAGACCTCGCATGCCCGCTAACTGGCGAATCTGCTGTTTACTACCCCTTGCACCAGAATCCGCCATTACGAAAACAGGATTAAAGTCCTTTTTTTCAGTAATACCAGACATAGAGCTAAACATCTCGTCCGAAATACTCTCCGTTACGTCCGACCAAATTGCTACAACTTTGTTGTACCTCTCACCATTGGTGATCGCACCATCTAGGTATTGCTGCTCGACTTCAATCACCTCATTCCTCGCATCCTCTACCAACTGGTTCTTATTCGAAGGGATAATGAGGTCACTTATGCTAATTGTGAAACCGGCCTTGGTTGAGTAAAGAAAACCGAGATCCTTAAGACTGTCCAACATTCGAACCGTTGTATCCAGATCAGAGCGGACATAGCAGAGATTCACCACTTGCTGTAAACCCTTCTTCTTCAGAAGGCCATTTACGAAGGGCACCTCTTCAGGAAGATGGTCGTTAAAAATCGCTCGTCCGACAGTAGTCGACAATATCGTTCCATCGCTATGGTCCTGGATTTCTGCTCTCATAACAGCCTGCTTATCGTATTCATTCTCCATGTCGATAAAGAAGCCCTTGTGAAAGAGTTTTATCGGAGTTCGCACCTCCACTTCTTCTGCATGAAGAGCATGATAAACCTCTTCAATTGAGCTAAATAGTCGACCCTCTCCGACAGAGCCCGGACGGGCAATCGTCAAATAGTAGCACCCCAAAATAATGTCCTGACTAGGTACGGCCAGTGGTCGGCCGTTGGCCGGCGATAGAATATTTTGACTGGCTAGCATAAGCAGCGATGCCTCGATCTGTGACTCCTGGGACAGCGGCACATGAACTGCCATTTGGTCACCATCAAAATCAGCGTTGAATGCCGTACATACTAAGGGATGGATCCTTATCGCCTTACCTTCCACCAAAACAGGTTCGAAAGCCTGAATTCCCAAGCGGTGCAATGTGGGAGCACGATTTAGCAGAACAGGATGTTCCTTGATAACTTCATCGAGAATATCCCATACAATTGGGTCTTGGTCCTCTACCATCTCCTTAGCACCCTTGATGGTAGCCGCATGACCCTCCTGTTCAAGCCTGTTGTATATGAAAGGCTTAAACAACTCCAAAGCCATGATCTTTGGAAGACCACATTGGTGGAGCCGCAGTTCAGGCCCTACTACGATAACCGATCTTCCTGAGTAGTCGACTCTTTTCCCTAGCAGATTCTGACGGAACCGACCCTGTTTACCTTTCAGTGTATCTGAGAGAGACTTAAGAGGCCGATTTTTGACTCCACGCAGTACTCTTCCTCTTCTGCCGTTGTCAAAGAGAGCATCGACTGCTTCCTGTAACATTCGCTTTTCATTACGGATAATGACCTCAGGAGCTCTTAAGTCAATAAGCTTTTTTAGCCTGTTATTTCTGTTAATAACCCGACGATACAGATCGTTGAGATCTGACGTAGCAAATCGACCGCCATCTAGGGGAACCAATGGGCGCAGTTCTGGCGGTATGACTGGTATGACATCCAGGATCATCCACTCAGGCTTGTTCCCTGATTTACGGAAAGACTCTACTACTTTGAGCCTCTTAGCAAATTTCATCCGCTTTAGCTGTGATGTTTCATTCCGCATCCTAAAGCGAAGATCTACAGCCAATGTTTCCACATCCACGGCAGATAGAAGATCCTTAATGGCTTCCGCTCCCATTCCAGCTTCAAACTGCCCTGGATATTCGGCTTGGAGAGCTCTGAATTTTTCTTCGGTCAGTAACTCCTGCTCCTTGACAGGAGCTTCCCCAGGATCGACCACAATATATGCCTCAAAATAGAGAACTCTCTCGAGATCTCTTAAAGTGACATCCAGAAGATGACCAATCCGGCTAGGCAGGCCTTTGAAAAACCAGACATGGGAACACGGGCTTGCGAGTTCGATGTGCCCCAACCGTTCACGACGGACCTTGGAAAGCGTTACTTCAACACCACACTTATCGCAGATGACTCCTCGATGCTTCATCCTCTTGTATTTTCCGCAGAGACACTCCCAATCTGTAACAGGACCGAAAATCCGAGCACAGAACAAACCGTCTCGTTCTGGTTTGAAGGTACGATAGTTGATTGTTTCTGGTTTGGTAACTTCCCCGCTCGACCAAGAACGGATTTTTTCAGGCGAGGCTAGCCCAATCCGAATAGCCTCAAAGTTGTTCAACAACTGACTTTTATCAACCTGGTCGCGAAATAATCTCAACGCTGACCTCCCTTTGAACGCATCTTGGGAAATTTCACTGTAAACTCCAAAAAATTAAATTATTAGGTGACATCTATGCTTCAGATGTTTCGGACATAAGCACCTGATCTAGCACACCTATCTCCGCTTCCATCTCCTGATCCGGCAACTGCCTCATTGGACGTTCGATCAATTCCACATCGAGGCCTAAAGATTGCAGTTCTCGAATCAAAACATTGAATGATTCCGGTAACCCGGGGCTATAGGTGGATTCTCCCTTGACGATAGCCTCATATATCTTAGCCCGTCCTTGCACATCATCAGATTTAGCTGTGAGTAATTCTTGCAAAATACTGGCGGCACCATAGGCCTCAAGTGCCCATACCTCCATCTCGCCAAATCGCTGTCCTCCAAACTGAGCTTTACCACCCAGAGGTTGCTGGGTAATTAGGCTGTACGGCCCTATAGAACGAGCATGAATCTTGTCGTCCACCAAGTGGCTCAATTTCAACATATAGATGTAGCCCACAGTGACTTCCTGGTCAAAAAGCTCTCCCGTGAGCCCGTCATAAAGGGGGGTTTTCCCATTTAATGGGAGCCCAGCCTTGTCCAGTTCTGCCTTGATTTCATCTTCCCGAGCACCATCGAAAACAGGAGTCGCATAGTGCACACCGAGAGCATTTGCAGCCCAACCGAGATGTGTCTCAAGAACTTGCCCTACATTCATCCGAGAGGGTACCCCCAGAGGATTCAATACGACTTCTACTGGCGTTCCATCGGGAAGATACGGCATATCTTCCTCGGGAAGAACCCGAGCAATAACACCTTTATTTCCATGCCTACCGGCCATCTTGTCGCCAACAGATAATTTGCGTTTCATGGCCACATATACTTTGACCATACGAATTACCCCAGGCGGCAATTCATCCCCCTGCTCCATCCGCTCCAGACGTTCCTGAAGATTAGCGTTCATGCGTTCGATCCGGGAAACGGTTTGGTTTTCGATTTCCGCCACCTTTGCCGCCGTATCAGCATCCAATTTGATTTGGAGTATGGACTCATAATTCAACTTGCTAAGCAACTGAACATTTAGAACATCCCCTCTCTTGGCAACCCGAGAACCGTCCGATCCTATTACAGGCCCCAGAGACTTTTTGCCCTGCACAAGATCAATGACACTCTGAGTTGCTTCATCCTTGAAAATCCGAATCTCGTCTTCAAGATCCTTCTTAAGACGGGCAACCTCTTCCTGGGCAATCATTTCAGAGCGCTCATCTCGCTCGACTCCTTTCCTGGAGAAGATCTTCACCTCGACAACGGTACCTTCTATACCAGGAGGGGCGTAGAGCGAGGCGTCCTTAACCTCTCCAGCCTTCTCACCAAAAATTGCCCGAAGCAATTTCTCTTCGGGGGTTAATTGTGTTTCTCCCTTTGGGGTTACCTTGCCCACAAGCATGTCACCAGAGCGAACACTAGCCCCAATACGAATAATGCCGCTTTCATCTAAATCGGCTAAAATAGATTCACTTACATTAGGGATATCCCTTGTTATCTCCTCTGCACCTAGCTTGGTGTCACGAGCCTCAACCTCCAATTCTTCTATGTGAATTGAGGTATACGTGTCCTTCTTGACTAACTTCTCACTTACTAAAATGGCGTCCTCAAAGTTGTATCCACGCCATGGCATAAAAGCGACAAGGATATTTCTACCCAAAGCCAACTCACCTTTTTCAACACAAGGACCATCCGCAAGAATCTGTCCCTCCTGGACTGTATCTCCTTCCCTCACAAGAGGTTTTTGGTTGATACAAGTATTCTGGTTGGAACGCTGAAACTTGGTAAGTTTGTATATGTCCACGCCAACACCGCGTTGGGCTCGACCTCTTCCTGCAGTGGCGCGTACGACGATCCTCGCGGAATCAACAGTCTCTACAACTCCGGATCTGCGGCAAACTACAACTGCTCCTGAGTCACGGGCGGCAATATACTCCATCCCGGTACCCACAAAGGGGGCTTCAGAATGCAGAAGAGGCACTGCCTGCCGCTGCATATTCGAACCCATCAAGGCTCGGTTAGCATCGTCATTCTCAAGAAAAGGAATCAGGTTTGCGGCCACGCTAACGAGCTGTTTGGGACTGACGTCTACATACCTGATTTCTTCAACTGGAGCGAACACAAAGTCCCCTTTATATCGAGCACTGACACGATCTGGCACGATGCGGTTCTTATCATCTACCACCACGTTGGCCTGGGCTATATGGTGTTTATCACCCTCCCAAGCAGTCAGATAGAAAGCGTGTGGACCATACTTAGCCTGCGCTTTCTTACTCTTTGCACTGGCATTGGCTTTTTCTACCTCAACCAACGGATAGGCTTCGCCTACCTTGAAATCTGTCGACCCCGCTTCCAGGATCTGGACATAATCGATGATCCGACCTTTCTCGACTCTTCGATAAGGCGATTCAATAAAACCGTACTCGTCAACCTGAGCATAGCTACTCAATGATGAGATCAGGCCGATATTCGGCCCCTCTGGGGTCTCAATAGGGCAAATTCGACCATAATGGGTTGGATGAACATCACGCACCTCAAACCCAGCACGTTCCCGACTTAGCCCTCCAGGCCCCAGGGCAGAAAGCCTTCTTTTGTGCGTTATCTCTGACAGAGGATTCGTCTGGTCCATGAACTGAGAAAGTTGACTACTACCAAAAAACTCTCTAATTGCCGCCATTACAGGTTTAGCATTAATCAGATCATGCGGCATGGCCGTAGTCATTTCCTGATGCACTGACATCTTCTCTTTAATCGCTCTCTCCATCCGGACTAACCCTATGCGGAACTGATTCTCTAACAACTCTCCCACAGCTCGAACTCGCCGGTTACCCAGATGATCTATATCGTCAGCTGAACCAAAATTCTGGCGTAACCGGAGTAGGTAGCGGATCGCTTCGTAAAAATCTTGCGGAGTGAGAACCTTCCGGTCGAGAGGTGTTTCCAATCCCAGTTTGATATTGAATTTCAGGCGTCCAACTCTAGAAAAATCGTATTTTCTGGGATCAAAAAACATCCCTTCGAAAAGAGCCGTAGCTGTTTCCAGGGTAGGCGGATCACCTGGACGCTGTTTTCGATAGATCTCAATTAGTGCATCGTCCGTACTCTTGACCGGATCCTTGCGCACAGTATCTGAAAGCATCGGACCAACTTCGTCAAGGCTGGGGAAAATCAGATCCAGGCTAGTGATACCAGCCTCCATAATCGAATTTACTACACTCCCATTGATCTCTTGGTTCGATTCAACCAATATCTCTCCTGAGGTCTCATCTACAACCTCACTGAGGGATACAGCGGCGACGAGGTCCTCGATTGCTACTTCAACTTCCGTCACTCCTGCCTTTTTAAACTTTGAGATGGAATTACGAGTTAGCTTACGGCCTGCGGGGAGGATCACTTTTTTACCATTGACGACATCATAGGTCAGCCGTCGACCTATCAAATTGTCGTCCACTTGCCACCACAGCTTTTTGTCATGTATCTGGATTGTGGTGGAACGATAAAAGCTACTCAAAATATCGGTATCAGAATTGAGCCCTAGAGCACGTAGAAAAGTGGATGCCAGAAATTTTCTTTTACGATCGATCCGAACATTTAAAAATCCCTTCTTGTCATACTCGAATTCGACCCAGGACCCTCTGTAGGGAATAATTTTTGCAAGATAATAATTCTTGTCAGGATTGGCCTCATAGAAAACACCTGGGGAGCGATGCAACTGGCTTACAATGACCCTTTCAGTCCCATTGATGATAAAAATCCCGTTCTCTGTCATAGCAGGAATGTCACCGAAATAAACTTCCTGTTCTTTGATATCTCGGATCGTTTTGACTTCCGTTTTGGGATCAGCATCCCAAACGACCAGACGAATCTTTACTCTGAGAGGGACTGCGTAGGTCATGCCTCTCTCTTTACACTCATCGATACCGTATTTCCCCTCCCATTCTCCGATGGAATATCCCACAAATTCTAGTGAGGACGTTCCTCGAAAGTCGGTGATCGGGAAAATAGATGTAAAAACCCCTTGCAAGCCACGATCACTTCGCTCAGATGGATCCTCGTCATTCTGCAAGAATCGAGCATAGGACTGCTTCTGCACCTCTAGGAGGTTAGGTATAGGGAATACGGATGGTATTTTTGCGAAATCAATCCGTTCCCGATGAACATTTTTTATTGAATCGGACATTGACGTAAGCTCTCCTCACATTGGTAGTTGCAATGACCCAAACGAACACCGCCCAGAGAGACACTCCGACCGGCGACCTCAAAAGTAGACAAAGGAAAGACGAAACCCTTAAAACAAGTAAGACCTCCGGTCGATTCCACACCTCCGCCGGACGCCAAATTTAACGTAGACACGGCCCCCTCCATCCAGGATCCACAAAAAGATGCGGCAGCATTCTTGGCACACTGGGGGACAAGTACGCTTTCGACTAAACGCACTACCCTAGCATACTGGCCTTCTTCTAGTCTCAAAAAGATCCCCAAAGAAACCTTACTTGATTTCAACCGTAGCGCCAGCTTCTTCGAACTTGCCCTTGATTTCCTCTGCCTCTTCCTTCGTCAGACCCTCTTTGATCTCCTTCGGGGCAGCTTCCACAAGGTCTTTCGCGTCCTTCAATCCCAGACTAGTCACTTCCCTCACTGCTTTAATGACATTGATCTTCTTGTCACCAAAAGAAGACAGAACTACAGAAAATTCTGTTTGACCTTCTGACTGATCGGCCCCGTCACCAGCAGCACCTGGAGCACCTGCCACCGCCACAGGAGCCGCAGCCGCAGCTGTGATACCAAATTTTTCTTCCATATCCTTGACTAGTTCGTTCACCTCCAAAATCGAGGCTTTCTCTATCCAGCCCAGAACATCCTCTCGAGAGATACTCATTTTTTACCCTCCAAAAAAAGCCGTCAGGCTTACCCTTCCTTGCTCTCTCCGACCTGCTTCAGAATGGAAGCAAGGCTCCGGAGAGGAGATTGAATAGCCCCCGCGAATTGGCTTAGGGGCGCATTTAACTGTGATAAAAACTTGGCCAGCAACTCAGCACGACCGGGAAGGCCAGCCAAGTTCACCACCTCTCCGGAGGTGAGTACTTGCTGATCCACTACAGCCGCCTTAAAGGACATCCCAGGACGATCTTTCAAGAAATCCCTCAGAGATTTCGCCAATCCCACTGGATCTTCCTGGGTAAAAGCAACTGCGGTTGGCCCGTTGAAATGACTTTCCAGTTGTGACAGCGTAGTGTCTACTGCCGCTCGAAGAGCCAAGGTATTTTTCACCACTCGATAGCCGTCAGCAGCAGAAAGAGAGCGTCGCAGTTCTACATCTTCTGCAACACTAATACCAGTGAAGTCAATTAGCATAATTGCACTGCTCTCCGTGAACACCTTTCGGAGCTGATCCACAACTTCTTGCTTTTCGGTTCTATCCATCTTTTTTCAACTAGCTCCCTAGCCAGGAAGCTCAGTCTCCAACTTGAGAAACGTCTAACCGGATCCCGGGACCCATCGTTGACGAAATAATAACTCCACGCAGGTAGACCCCTTTAGATGCCGCGGGTTTGGCGCGAACGACAGCATCGATTAGACTACTCGCGTTGGCGACCAACTTCTCATCATCAAATGATGTTTTCCCAAACGGTGCATGTATGATGCCGTTCTTATCTACCCGAAACTCGACCTTACCTGCCATAATTTCTCGTACTGCCTTCCCTACTTCGAAGGTGACCGTACCCGTTTTGGGATTAGGCATCAACCCTCGAGGGCCAAGTACTCTTCCTAAGCCTCCAACAGATTTCATCATATCGGGGCTAGTTACAAGAGCATCAAAATCAAGCCAACCTTCCTTTACTTTGTCAACAAGATCCGCTCCCCCTACAAATTCAGCACCAGCTTCCTCCGCTTCTTTAATCTTCTCACCAGCTGTGATCACACATACCCGCACCTTCTTGCCCAATCCATGAGGCAATACAACCGTTCCTCGGACCATTTGATCGGCGTGCTTTGGATCGACACCAAGTCTTAGAGAAATCTCAGCAGTCTCATCGAATGCGGCAAACTTCACCTGCTGCATCAAACCCACAGCCTCATCCAAGCGATAGCTTCCACCATCTACCTTCTGTTTCGCTTCCCGGTATTTTTTTCCTGACATATTAGTTCTCAAATTTCGATTTAGTCACTAACTTCAAGTCCCATGCTACGAGCTGTACCAAGAATAATCAGCTTTGCCGCTTCAATGTCATTAGCACTTAAGTCCGGCATCTTCTGGCGTGCTATTTCCTCTACTTGGCCAATATTGACGGTTGCGACCTTGTCTCGATTTGGGACAGCCGACCCTTTTGCAATTCCTGCTGCCCGCTTGAGTAATACGGCGGCGGGAGGCGTCTTCGTGATAAAGCTGTAGCTTCTATCCTGGTATACAGTAATGACTACAGGAATAATAAGCCCCTCTTGTCCCTGTGTTTTCGCGTTGTAGGCCTTACAGAAGTCCATAATGTTGAGACCGTGCTGTCCCAACGCAGGGCCCACAGGTGGAGCAGGGGTGGCTTTACCCGCAGGGATTTGAAGCTTAATAATTCCGACGACTTTCCTTGCCATGCTATGCCTTCTCCACTTGAATAAACTCGAGCTCGACCGGAGTTGACCTGCCGAAAATCGTCACCATCACTTTCACCGTGCTGCGCTCAAGGTTAACCTCTTCAACCAAACCGGAAAAATTTGAAAAAGGGCCATCAATAATCTTGACCATCTCTCCTTGTCCATAGACAAACTTCGGTTTCGGCTTCTCGTCGCTGGTCGAGACACGGTGTACAACTTGATCCACCTCTTCAGGCGTAAGAGGTGTCGGTTTACTACCTTGCCCCACAAAACCAGTCACCTTTGGGGTGTTCTTGACAAGGTGCCAGGTCTCATCAGTCAGCTCCATCTCAAGGAGAATGTACCCTGGGAAAAAGAGTTTCGAGGAAACCACCTTCTTCCCTCCTTTCATCTCTACGACATCTTCTGTCGGAATCAAAATCTGACCAATCTTCTCCTGTAAACTGTAAGCCTGCACCCTATTCATCAACCCTTCTGCGACCTTACTTTCGAAGCCCGAATACGTATGAATGATGTACCACTGCTTCGCAGAAGCCTCACCCTCACTTGCCGTTTGATTCATTTCATTCCTCAAGTTGAAATATTTAGCTTAGAACCTCGCCTATCCCACCAAGCATCCACTCAACAGCGTTCTTCAGCATTAGATCAACAACAAACAAATACGCTCCAAAGAAAAAAACAGTCAGTATTACAATTATCGTTGTCCCGTAGACCTCTTTGCGACTAGGCCAAGTAACCTTTTTCAGCTCAGATTTCACATCACCATAAAATCTGACAACGCGCTGAGGTACCTCCAATATCTTTTTAAGCATTGATCGATCTCGAATTCAATCTCAGAATGGGTGTACTAGACTCCGAGAAAATGGCAGGCCAGGAGGGATTCGAACCCACAACATCCGGTTTTGGAGACCGGCGCTCTACCAATTGGAGCTACTGGCCTACTCAATGCTCTTACGACCTCGGTATCTATTCCTCCGTTACGTTAGACCGTTACTTAGCTTTATACCACCCAGAACCCATTACTCTCGTCTCCCGACGAGGCCCCATGATCTTCTATTCCGTTATCCCAGTAATGGTCCCGGCACCGACGGTACGACCACCTTCACGAATAGCGAAGCGTAAACCCTTTTCCATAGCGATCGGTGTAATCAAGTCTACCTGCAC
>Ga0310344_10003684_pt1 | contig 11385 bp, 12 predicted proteins | sample HC15DNA20200_MG_FD_203801 | JGI IMG/M metagenome (GOLD analysis project Ga0310344, IMG submission 203801) | Marine microbial communities from station ALOHA, North Pacific Subtropical Gyre - HC15-DNA-20-200_MG | ecosystem: Environmental > Aquatic > Marine > Oceanic | place: Pacific Ocean: North... | reverse complement strand
ACAATTTTTGTTCAGCGTGTGACATCTTCGGTCTGAAGAATTTTTTGTAGATGTCTCTAGTCAACATTGAACCGCAAGTTGACATGTACGCTGCACCTGTAGACTGCATAGCAGCTAAGGCACATACCGCAAGAAGACCAACAAACCAAGGAGCTGCATCTCCAACCGTATTGATTAAATATGGAACAAGATTTCCTTGACCACCTTTACCAATAGATTCTGGAAGTACATTTGAAATATTAACTCCTGCTGCATTCACAACTGGGTCGGCACCTAAAATATGTGCTCCCATTCCTTGAGCTGCAGTAAATATGAATAGGGCAAAACCTATTCCAAATGATGAAGCCCAAACTTGTTGTGGTGCAAATGGTTCTGGATCTTTGTTAGAGAAAGCCCACATTGAGAATGCTGGTGATGAATGAATGCCCATAAGAGCAAACATATAAGTTAACACCATTACTCCCGTCCACAATCCGCCAACTGGAGTTTCTTTTCCAAGTCCAGCTGTAAACTGTATGACACCAGGTATCGCGAAGTATGCTGAGTAGTTATCACCTGGAGTCCGACCCCATTTAGTTCCTTCTACCAAAGCAACTTTTGCCAAGCCTTCTTGTAATGCGTCCCAACCTCCAACGAGATCGTACGTAATAAAACCAATCGCTACAATTCCGAACCATAAAAGTATACATTGCAGAGTATCAACGTAAGCTACAGATCTTAATCCGCCTAATCCTACGTAAAGAGCTACGATAGCAGCTAGTACCCATGTACCAGTTGTTACGCCCCATAAACCATCTGATAAAACGTTAAATAATTTTCCAGATGCTGCAAGTTGTAAACCTAGATAAGGAACTGAGAAACATAAAGCTACGACAACGGTTAAAATACGAACCATATCACCTTTAAAGTAATCTGCGAACATTTCTCCCGGAGTTACGTAACCAAAACGTTTTCCTAGTATCCATTGTCTTTTTAAGAACATTACACCAGTAAATGGAATAGTGATTACATAAAAAGATGCATAGGCGTACTGGAAACCGTCTCTATAAATTAATCCTGGATGACCCATAAAGGTCCAACCAGAAAATGATGTAGCTGTGGCGGCCAGAACGAATACCCACATCGGAAGTTTTCTTCCAGATATAAAGTAGTCAGATGCTGTTTTCGCCAACTGTGCTCCTCTTACTCCCCAGTATATACAATAAGCCCAGTAGAGTAGTACGAACACTATCAGCCACGTTACTTTTGCTGACATAAAGGTTTCCCCCTTTGTTTTTTTTACTTGTTTTATAAAACACAAAATGCTTAGAACCTAAGCCCTAAGCATTTAGGGAAATCGTGCATTATTTGAGTGTTCAAAGCAAGGGTAAACTCAATAAAATATATACAACTTATAATTGAAATGATGCTTATTTAAGTGTTATTTATTGCTTTGGTACTAAGATATAATTTTTTTTTATGGATTTTGCTAATTATTACATAACATTTCATGACCCAATATGGGTATTACTATTAACTTCTGTTTTGTTTTTCCCAGTTAAAAAACTTATATGGGTTTTGTATGTAAGAAAAAAACAAAAGATGCAAAAGACAGTTTCTGAAGATGAAAAAAAAATTTTAAAAAAAAGGGCTACTTTTACAGCAATACTTTTATGTATTGTTTTTAGTTATATTTATGTAAAGCAGGTTTTTAATTAAATGAATCCGAAAGTTTTAAAAAGATTTGTCGTATACATGGCAATTTTAACATTTGTTATGTTTACAGTTTGGGCGCTTGTCAGATCTTTTATGAATAGACCCCCAGGAGATTATGAGACAGAGGTTTGCGATATGCGTTTAAAAGATAAACTATATGAAAAAGCAATTACAGCAGCAAATCTTGCCCTAGAAAAAACACCAAATCATCGGGGCGCTATTATGTGCAAAGCTTTAGTATTTATTTCACAGAAAATGTACACAGAAGCTACTGCCGAACTTGATTATTTAATAAATTTTTTAAAAGCAAATGTCGAGGATGATGATCGAACTGGAAAAGGAACTTTGGCTGCAGCATATGCAAACAGAGGAATTATAAAAGATAGAAATAAAAATTACGAAGGTGCTTTGCAAGATTATATCAAAGCTCTTGGAATTGATCATGAAGCCGTTGCTGGACCCGGTTTAGGTACTATTATTCTTAATTATAAATTTAAATCATCATCTGTCAAAGAGAGGGCTTTATATTTAAATGAACAACTTCAACTTCCAGAAGATGAAAGAGTTCTGAGAATAGAAGAGTTAGACGAGGGGCAAGTGATGCATAAGCCTGGAAAACTTTAAAAACTTATTAAGCCTAAAACATCTTTAAAAAGCACTAAAAAAAAATAAGTAGCGGCGATACATCCAAATAATAATCTTACAAAATCTCTTTCACCGTCTTCTTTTCTGTAAGTTATTCCATGTCTAGCAATCAGAGCTGTGATTACTAGGAAAATAATATTTACTAATTTTTCATACTCTGGAGGAATAAAATCGAACATTAATAATTATTTTTCTTTATATAATTCTGGATAAACTACTTTTTTTTCTACATAAGGCGGGTAAAAACCTGCAGATCCTTCGACTTCGACATAATTTATAGCCATATAGTGACTAGCTACAAAAACTGCTCCAATAATAAGTGTATAAAAAATACCGCGTCTTTTTCTTTGTTTTTCATTTGAAATATATCTACCAAATTCATTATCATAAATATGATATCTATCTGCATAACTATCTAATACTTTTGCTTTTTCTAATTTGATTATGTCTTTAGCATAATAAGTAACCCATATAGGTATTATTCCTCTAACCATATATTCGCTAAATATTTTACTAATTTTGTTTTCAGGAATATCTTCATTATGCCAAACCTTATAAGCCAATTGAATTAATTGAAACTCACCTACTTGCAGTAAGTTTGCAGCATTAAGAATCTCTGTTCTTTTTGGACTATCATCCCAATCAGGTTTGACTAAAGTTTTTAACAAACCATTCATTTTTTATTTATTCTTTCTATTATCCACTAGGCTTTGCACTACAGTTGGATCCGCTAAGGTAGTAGTATCTCCTAATTGTTCATGTTCATTCGCTGCAATTTTTCTAAGTATTCTTCTCATTATTTTACCTGATCTGGTTTTAGGTAAACCTGGTGCAAATTGAATTAAATCAGGTGTTGCAATTGGTCCGATTTGTTTTCTTACCCAAAGCTTTAAATCTCTTTCTAGTTCTCCAGATGCTTTTTCTCCAGAATTTAATGTTACATAACAGTATAGTCCATTTCCTTTTATGTCATGTGGGTAACCAACAACTGCGGCTTCAGCAACTTTTGGATGGGCAACGAAAGCACTTTCTAATTCTGCTGTGCCAAGATTATGACCTGAAACAATTATTACATCATCGACTCTACCAGTTATCCAATAATATCCATCTTCATCTCTTCTACAACCATCTCCGGTGAAGTATTTTCCATCAAATTGGGAAAAATAAGTATCAATAAATCTTTGATGATCACCGAATACTGTTCTCATTTGACCAGGCCATGATTGAGCAATACACAATCTTCCTCTACATGCTCCTTTTAAAGTTTTACCTTTCTCATCAACAATTACTGGTTTGATCCCATAAAAAGGTTTTGTTGCAGAGCCAGGTTTAAGATCAATAGCTCCAGGTTGAGGAGCAATTAGTATTCCTCCTGTTTCCGTTTGCCACCAAGTGTCGACTATTGGACATCTTGAATCACCAATAACTTTATAATACCAAAGCCAAGCTTCAGGATTAATTGGTTCTCCTACGGTGCCTAGAAGTTTTAAAGATTTTCTACTTGTTTTTTTGACTGGTCCAGCTCCTTCTTTCATTAATGCTCTAAGGGCTGTTGGTGCTGTATAAAAAATATTAACTTTGTATTTATCTACAATTTGCCACCATCTAGAAGTATCAGGATAATTTGGAACTCCTTCGAACATTATCGTAGTTGCTCCGTTAGAAAGTGGACCATAAATAATATAACTGTGCCCAGTTACCCAACCTATATCTGCTGAACACCAGTACACATCATTCTTTTTATAATCAAAAATATATTGATGGGTCATTGAAGCATAAACCATATAACCACCCGTTGTATGCAAAACTCCTTTTGGTTTTCCTGTAGATCCTGAAGTGTAAAGAATAAAAAGTGGGTCTTCAGCATTCATTTCTTCCGGATCACATTTATCAGTTGCCAATTTTGTTATTTCTTCATAGGAAACATCCCTATCCTTGACCCAATTAACTTCATTACCAGTTCTTTTAACTACGATACATTTTTTTACATTAGGACAACTTTCCAAAGCTTCATCAGTTATTTTTTTTAGTGGTATTATCTTACCTCCTCTAACACCTTCATCCGCTGTAATTATATAATCAGATTTACAATCATTAATTCTTCCGGCGATAGAGTCAGGAGAAAATCCACCAAAAATTATTGAATGAACAGCACCAATTCTTGCGCAAGCTAACATTACATATGCAAGCTCCGGTATCATTGTTAAATAAATTGTAACTTTGTCGCCTTTTTTTATACCTAAACTTTTTAAGCCATTTGCTGCTTTACAAACATTTTTATGAAGTTCTTTATAGCTTATTTGTTTAGAATCTTTTGGATCGTCACCTACCCAAATAATTGCTGTTTTATTTTTTTTATTTTTTAAATGTCTATCTATGCAATTTGCTGAAGCATTAAGAGTCCCGTCATAGTACCACCTAATTTTAACATCAGTTTTACTATATTTCACATCTTTTATTTTTGAATACGGTTTAATCCAATCAATTCTTTTACCTTCTTTTCTCCAAAAACCCTCGTTGTCCTTAATGGAATTTTTATATTTTTTTTCATAAAGATTTTTGTCAACGTATGCTTTATTTGACCATTTTTTTGAAACTTTAAAAATTAAATCAGACGATTTTAAACTTTTATCTTTAATATTTTTTCTTCTTCTAATTTTTTTTATTTTTACTTTTCTTCTTCTAATTTTTCTTCTCTTTACTTTTCTTCTTCTAATTTTTCTTCTCTTTCTTTTTTTAGCCATAAAATTATTCCTAAGAATTAAATTTTACCCATCTTACATATTTTTTTCCAGTATTTTAAATCCACAAGCATTACTGACAATCTGCTTTGATTTACAAGGGAAAAATCTCTAAATAGCTTATTTTTTTTGATTTCACTTAAGCTAACATGCTTTTTTAAAGGACATAAAGCTTTTATCTGAACGGAAACAAATTTTCCAGTTTTATCTGTTTTATCCAAAAAAGCTTCTTTTATAACTTCTGCTATTCCTACAATACTCTTTATTTTTCCAGTATGATAAAAAAAACATTTATCACCTTTTTTCATACTCTTTAAATTTTTTGAGGCTTGAAAATTTCTTACACCATTCCATTCTACGCCTTTGTCGCCAACTTTTAGTTGCATGTTCCACGACCAATCTTCAGGCTCTGTTTTTATTAGCCAATAAGTCTTTTTTTTCATTTTTTATTTTTTAAATTTTTTCAATCCACTCTTTCTTTTTGTCTTCTTTTAAAAAAGATGACTTAAAAGAATTAATGATTAATTTTTTTATATCTTCTTTAGAAAGATTTAGAGCTGCTTGACATTCAATTAAATTTTTATTTACATAACCTCCAAAATAAGCTGGATCATCTGAATTAACCATTACCATTAGTCCAGTATTTAGTAATTTTTTCAAATTGTGATCTTTAAGTTTTTTAAAAACACAAAGCTTTATATTTGAAAGAGGACAAACTGTTAAAGGAATTTGATCATCTAGTAATTTTTGAACAAGTTTTTTATTTTGAATACACTGTACGCCATGATCAATTCTTTTTACTTTAAGAAGATTTAAAGCTTCCCAAATATATTCAGGAGGGCCTTCTTCACCAGCATGAGCTACTGTTAAAAAACCTTTTTCTATTGCCTTTTTAAATACCCGCTCAAATTTTCTTGGTGGGTGATCTAACTCGGAAGAATCAAGTCCGACTGCAATAATTTTGTCTTTATGAACCAGAGCTTGATCCAATATTTCAAATGCAGACTTTTCATCAAGATGTCTTAAAAAACACATTATAATTTTTGAGGTTAAACCAAATTCTTTATTAGCTTTTACAAGGGCTTTATAAATTCCATTTATAACAACTTCAAAATGGATTCCTCGATTTATGTGAGTTTGTGGGTCAAAAAAAATTTCTGTATGAACTACATTGTCCTCTTTACATTTTAATGTATAGGCCCAGGTTAAATCAAAAAAATCCTGTTCTTTAATCAACACTTTGGATCCTTGATAAAAAATATTTAAAAATGATTCAAGATTACTAAAATTATAGGCAGATTTTACATCGTTAATATTTTTAAAAGGAATTTTTATATTATTTCTTTTAGCTAATTTGAACATAAGTTCTGGTTCAAGTGTGCCTTCAATATGTAAATGTAATTCAGTTTTTGGTGTTTTCTTTATAAATTCAATAATTTCATTCATTTGGTTATTCTAAATTTTTAAACCTGGCCCTTTTAGGAAAGGTGCTGAACTATCTAATGGCCATCTCGCTTTTGATGGAAAATCTAAATTATCAATTAGCTTCATTTTATACCTTTCAATGCCCGCCCAAGCAATCATTGCCGCATTATCGCTGCACAAGTTTGGAGGTGGAAAAATAGAAGTATATTTTTTTTCTTCTGCCAATTTTATCAAATTTTTCCTTATAGTTAAATTTGAAGCAACACCGCCGGCGATTACTAGAATTTTATTATTATTATTTTTTGAAAATTCTAACATTGCAACTTTAGTTTTTGTATAAAGTATTTCATTTATAGTTTTTTGAAAAGATGCTGCTAGGTGGTATTTTTCTTTTTGATTTTTTATTTTTTTTGAAGTTCTAAGAACAGCAGTTTTTAAACCAGCAAAGGATAGATTACATCCGCCTTTTTTAATTATAGGTTTAGGCAATTTAAAATAATTTTTATCACCTTTTTTTGCCCACTCCTCAATCTTTGGCCCACCTGGGAATTCTATTCCTAATAGCTTCGCTGTTTTATCAAAAGCTTCTCCAAGGGCATCGTCAATTGTTGTGCCTAAACGTTTATAATTATTAACTCCTTTAACTTCTAAAAATTGAGTATGACCTCCAGATATTAGTAATAGTAAATATGGAAATTCAATTTTTTTATTAATCTTAGGACTTAGTGCGTGTCCTTCTAAATGATTTATGGCTATAAAAGGTTTTTTCAAAGATCCTGCAATTGCTTTTCCAACATTTAAACCAACAGTCAGACAAACTATTAATCCTGGACCAGCTGTTGCTGATATTCCACTTATATTATTTAAATTTATCCCGCTTTCTTTAATTGCTTTATTTATTATAAATTCTATTTTTTCAACATGTGCTCTTGCAGCAATTTCTGGAACTACACCTCCAAACTCTTTATGTTCCTGAATTTGGCTTGAAACAATATTTGATAAAATTTCGCCAGTTCCATTAGATTTTTCACGTACAATTGATGCTGCAGTTTCGTCGCAGCTTGTCTCTATTCCTAAAAAAATAAGCTCTTTTTTCATGTTTGACTATCTGTCTATCAATATAAAATAATAATATAACATATGTAATTATTATTAATAATGACAGATAAGAAAAAATTTATAATAGGAGCGCGAGGCAGTAAGCTTTCTTTAGCCTACTCAAATTTTGTTAAGAATTTATTGATAAAATCCAGCTCAAAATTTGATAATAGTTCAATTGAGATAAAAATAATAAAGACTTCTGGAGATATATTTCAAAATAAAAGAATATCAGATATCGGAGGCAAAGGAGTATTTTGCAAACAAATAGAAGAAGAATTATTAGATTCAAAAATAGATTTAGCGGTACATTCACTTAAAGATTTACCTACACAAATGACAAGGGGGTTATGCGTTAATGCTGTAATGAAAAGAAATGATCCAAGAGACGCATTTTTAAGTAATTCAAATAAATCTTTTCAAAATTTAAAACCACATTCAAAAATTGGAACCAGTTCATTTAGAAGGCATGCACAATTAAATTTATTAAGAAACGATCTTGAGGTTGTTTCAATGAGAGGTAATATTGATACAAGAATTAAAAAATTAAAAAATAATGAATATGACGCTATAGTTTTGTCTTTGGCGGGAATTCAAATGCTTAATTTAAATTCTCAAGTAAGAGAAGTTTTTAGTATTGAACAGATGCTGCCCGCCCTAGGTCAGGGCGTAATCGCTTTACAATGCAAGGAAGATGATAAAAAAACTTTAAGTATATTAAAAGAGATAAATCATAAAGAAACTTATTATTGTGTAGAAGCAGAACGTTCTTTATTAGAAGCGATAGGCGGAGATTGTGATACAGCTATTGGTGGTTTAGCTAAATTATCAAATAATCAAATATCTTTGAAAAGTGAACTTTTTTCTAACGATGGAAAGAAAAAATTTGAGTTTCAAGCCTCCGGGCATTTTGAAGAAGCTAAAGAAATAGGTTTTAGAGTTGGTAATGAGTTATTGAAAAAAGCTGGAACAAATTTTACAACACAAGGAAGTTAGATATGCATATAGTCATTACAAGACCTAAAGAAGATTCATTATATCTTATTAATAATTTAATCAAGTTAGGTCACATCGTGACACATCTTCCGGTAATAAAAATTGAAAAATTAAAATCAAAAAAAATAAATTTATTAAATTATCAAGCCATAATTTTTACAAGTTCAAATGCAGTAAAATTTATGGATGTAGAAAAATTTAACTCAAAAATTAAATGTTTTTGTGTGGGAAAAGCCACAGAAGCTGCAGCAAAAAATATTGGTTTTACAAACACTTATTTTTCTGAAGGAACAGTAGATTCTCTAATTGAATTAATTATAAGGACTTTAGATAATAAATCGAAAAAATTGCTTTATTTAAGTAGTGAATTTATTTCTAAAGATTTAGATAAAGATTTAAATAAAGAGGGTTACTTAGTAGATAGAATTTCAAATTATACTTCATTGCCAGTTGAAATAATTGATGAAAAAACATTAAATTTTTTAGAAAAAAATCCACCAAATGCTATTTTTATTTATTCTTCAAAAAGTGCAATAAATTTATTTAATCTAATAAATAAATATTCACTTTTAAACCTAGTGACTCAATCTCATCTAATGTGTATAAGCGAGAAGGTGTTATCAGAATTAAAACAGATTAAATGTAAAAAAGCGTTTGTTTTTAGTCCTGGAGAAGAAGAGTTTTTTTTAAACAAAATTATTAAGTAGACAATGAATATATTTGAAAATTTTTCAGCTTTGTTTGTTGAGGTATGGAAAAAAGGCATTCTTGGAATAGATATTTTCCAAATACTAATTGGATTAGGAATTTTTTTAATTTTCTTATTATTTAGAGGTATTATTAGTAAAATTATTATTAATCGCTTAAAAAAAATAGCCAAAAAAACAACAAATAAATTAGACGATACTTTCGTTCAAGCAATGGAAGGTCCGGCAAGATTTTTTCCAATCGTTATAGGTTTTTTTATTGCAAGTTATTATTTAGAATTTAATCCTGAGTCACAGTCATTTATAGATAATTTAAATAAATCTCTTATTACAATTTTAATTTTTTGGTTAATGCATCAATTTATTCAACCTGTTAGTTATTTATTAGGAGGATTGGAAAAACTTTTAACGAAAGAGTTAATTGGTTGGATAGTTAAAGCTTTTAAAATACTTATTATTATTTTGGGTGCTGCGGCGGTTTTAGAATTATGGGGAATCAAAATAGGACCAATAATTGCAGGACTAGGTCTATTTGGTGTTGCAGTAGCACTAGGAGCTCAAGATTTATTTAAAAATTTAATATCAGGAATATTAGTTTTGGTAGAAAAAAGATTCAAAGTCGGAGACTGGATTATTGTTGAGAATATTATAGAAGGAATTGTGGAAAGAATAGGTTTTAGATCCACGGTAGTAAGAAAATTTGATAAATCACCAGCGATTATTCCTAACTTCCAATTTGCAGAAAATGCTGTGATTAACATCAGCGAGACGACTAATTGGATAATTAGCTGGGTAATTACTTTGCAATATAATACTACCGTTGAACAACTCAAAAAAATTAGGGATGAAATAGAAAAATATGTTACTACTCATAAGGATTTTAAAGTTAGTTTAGGTCATGCAGTTAGAGTCGATAAATTTTCTGATAGTTCAATAGATATGTACATTAGATGTTTTACAGTTACAGATGATTGGGATGAGTGGCTTGCGGTTAAGGAAAGATTGGCATTAGAAATTAAACAGATTGTAGAAAAAAATAATGCCTCTTTTGCATTTCCTAGTCAGTCAATTTATGTGGAGAAAAAATGAAATCAATATTTATTTTATTAGATAGTATAATAACTATTTATTTATGGATTATTATTATTAATGCAGTTTTAAGTTGGTTAGTTGCATTTAATATTCTTAATACACAAAATCGATTTGTTTTTTCTGTACTTGACGCAACTTACAAGATGACCGATCCCGCTTTAAATAAAATAAGACGTTTTATTCCAACATTTGGCTCGATAGATGTCTCGCCTGTTGTATTAATTTTAATTTTAATGTTTCTTAGAAATATAATTTTTGAGATTTTTGCACCAGGTTTATTTTAAAATGATTATTGATGGAAAGAAAACAGCTGCTGACTTAAGGGAAAAACTAAAAAAAGAGATAGCAGAACTTAAATCTACTTATAATACTGTTCCGGGATTAACTGTAATTTTAGTAGGAGAAGATCCCGCAAGTAAAATTTATGTAAAAAATAAAGAAAAGTTTGCGAAAGAAATTGGAATGAATTCAGAAGTTATTAGATATTCAGCGGATCTGAAAGAAAAAGAATTATTAAATAAGATTAATGAACTAAACAAGAATGATAAAATTTCGGGGATATTAGTTCAATTGCCCCTACCAAAGCATATTGATAAAAGAAAAGTTATAGAAACTATAGATCACGCAAAAGATGTTGATGGCTTTCATCCGATGAATGTTGGTAATCTATCCTCAGGATATGACAGTAGTATTCCATGCACGCCTCTTGGATGTAGTTTGTTAATTAAAAAAACTGAGAAAAATTTAACTGGAAAACATGCTGTAGTAATTGGTCGATCAAACTTAAACGGAAAACCAATGACTCAACTGCTTTTAAAGGAAAATTGTACTGTCACCATAACCCATTCAAAAACAAAAAATTTAAAAGCAGAATGTCTCAAAGCAGATATAATTATAGCCGCTGTGGGAATTCCTAATTTGGTTAAAGGAGATTGGGTAAAAAAGGGTGCAATCGTTATTGATGTTGGTATTAATAAAACTGACAA
>Ga0310344_10003683_pt1 | contig 11387 bp, 7 predicted proteins | sample HC15DNA20200_MG_FD_203801 | JGI IMG/M metagenome (GOLD analysis project Ga0310344, IMG submission 203801) | Marine microbial communities from station ALOHA, North Pacific Subtropical Gyre - HC15-DNA-20-200_MG | ecosystem: Environmental > Aquatic > Marine > Oceanic | place: Pacific Ocean: North... | reverse complement strand
AGATCGCAAAGACTCCAAAGTGGGCGGCACCTACCACGACATCGTAGGAATCCGGATCATCGGGCGACCGGGTACTCAGCGGGTGTTTTGGGAGGATAAGGCCACGAAATACAAGTGATCCTACAGCAGTCAGGATACCGGAAAAAAGCAACCATCTCGAGAGGATACCAAGCACATACCACATGACGACAGTCCTCAGCTACAGGAGAGAGACGACCGCGTCAAGCTCATCTTTCAACTCGAAACTCAAACTGAAAGTCGCCGCGTACGACGTGACCATCCCGCGCCATAGCCCGCCATAAAACCTCATAGGTTCCGTACTCAAGACGCATCGGAATTGAGGCGACAACGATCTTGTCGTCTTCTGCCGTAGCTATTGTTTTTCCGATATCGAGTGGGTCGGCGTCCATGGGGCGAAGACGGAGGGACGTCCCGTTCATCTGCGGGGCTTCAGTAAATCGGAGTCGCACTTCCTCGGGCGACTCCGCCAGTTCCTCATCTGCTTTCGGCCATGATTCGGCCAAGGAAAGATGTGGTGCGTTCGCCGTCGCACGACCTGGAGCCAGGATCCCAAAGAGTAGTGACACTCCCAACAAAACAAGGAGTCCCGTGAGAACAGGTTTTAATGACATAAGTTTACCAATTTTGATTTTCGGCAGCTCATGACCATTCGAACTCCGGCTCTAATCTGGCTAACTGCACGCGGGCAAGTGACCTCAAGCAGCGGAGGAAACACTAGCCTCAACAACACACTTCGGAACACGTCAGTCATGGTACCAGTCGAACCAATTCGGCGTATGTGGTGTTTGCTATCTCATCCAAAGCCGCGGCCCGCTCCTCGATGCCAAGGATAAGTCGGTCGAGTAACTGTTGTTGCCCTTCGGTTGGCGGCGCATCTGCCATCGAAGCAAATGACATAAGCCGAGCTAGTTTACTATCGATGGCAGTTGGTTGGGCGATCAAATCCTGGCCGGCCCGTGCTCGGTACTGCACCAAACGCTCCTCGACTCTATACAGATCAGTGTTAAGTTTAGTGAGTGACTCTTGCAGTTCCTCGCCACCCCCACCCTGTTCAACCGCGCGCTCAGCTTCGGACCGCATGCGACGAATCTGACTTACAAGATCCATAGTCTCAGTAAGACGATCCCGCACGGCGACAAGAAAATCGAACTGCTCTCGCAGTTGTTCGTCAGTATATTTGACGCGCGGATCCCGTACTACGGTGAACGGCTGGGACCATGTGCGTCCATCCACTGCGAGTTCGACCGTGTAACTTCCCGGCGGCACACGAGGACCATCCGATCGCCCCTGGAACACTGCGTTTTCAAGTACCCTAGCCGGCGCTACACGGAGATCCCAAACGAAGGTGTTCGCACCCAGTTGGATCGATGGGCGATCTTGTGCTCCAACACCTCCGAGGACTCCACTACTTGGACCCATCCATGGGCATCCTCCACTTGGAGATGGTCTTTCAGAAGCACTGATGAACTCCCGAATGATACGCCCCTCCTCAAGGATTCTAAGTGTCAAATCCCCCTGGGGTTCGTGTGCCAAATAATATGGAATCACAACCCCGTCAGGCGGATTGGCGCCCGCCGGATCTCCTGCCCCAGGGCGACCCATAGCAGAGAACAATGCAGCCGGTGATGCCCCCGGGTTGAACCGTGTCGTCGATCGAGGGTTGAAAAGATGGTGGTCTGTGATCTCAACAGACGATAGTTGTTGAAGAAGCGCGGCATTGTCGAGTATCCAAAAAGATCTGCCATGTGTAGCCGCTATCAAGTCTCCATGACTCACTACTAGGTCATGGATCGGAACAACGGGCAGATTCAGGGCGAGTGATTGCCAACTGTCACCCTCATCAAACGACACGTATACACTGCGCTCGGTTCCCGCGTAGAGAAGCCCCGCCCTGTCTGGATCCTCTCGAATCACGCGGGTGAAATCGTCCGTCGGGATCCCATTTGTGATCTTCGTCCACGTACGACCAAAGTCCTTTGTCCGGTATAAGTACGGTCGGTGGTCGGAAAGTTTATATCGGGTTGCAGCCACATAGGCAGTCCCTGGATCGTGCTGCGATGCTTCAATAATCGATATCATCGCGAACTCAGGAAGGTCTGGTATTGTTACATTTTCCCAACTGCGCCCAGCATCCATTGATACGTGGATATATCCATCATCGGAGCCGGCCCAAAGGAGGCCAGAGCTAATGGGGGATTCCGCAAAGGCGAAAATGGTGGCATACCATTCTGGGCCGTATGCCTCACGCGTGATGGGTCCCCAATAGACACCTGTGTTCTCTTGTCCATATTCCGGGGTTGATTCAAGGGTCGATGGGTCCGCACGTGTTAGATCAGGGCTAATCACCTGCCAACTCTGCCCTTCGTCCTGCGATCGATGGACAAACTGCGATGTAACGTAGAGGGCGTCCGGGTCGTGTGGCGACGTCATCACCGGGTACGTCCACCAGAATCGGTAGTTGATGTCTGCAGACCCCCACCCGTAGTGCGTCTCCGGATTGGGGGAAATGTCGCGCACTTGCTTGCTACGGTGGTCGTAGCGGTAAACCCAATGGTGGTCGCCGGCGTATACGATGTTCGGGTCCTCAGTATTAATCGCGATGTACCCGTCTTCACCACCTCCTACCGTATACCAGTCCTCGATCGATATCCGACCAAGATCTGATCGGCTAGGCACTGAGATCGTCGTATTGTCCTGTTGTGATGCATACAGGCGATAGGGTTCCTGGTTGTCGGTGGTAACGTGATACATTTGAGCTGTCGATTGGTTAAGTAGAGACGACCAAGAGAGTCCTCCGTCGAAGCTTACACTTGCCCCACCATCACTACCGTTGATCATGCGCATGGGGTCTTCAGGATCAATCCACAGATCGTGGTGGTCCGGGTGCGGCGTAAAAACCTGTGAGAACGTCTCTCCACCATCGGTTGACTTCCACAGAAAGACATTGAGAACAAAAACGGTATTCTCATCGCTAGGGTCAGCCACGATATGGTGGTAGTACCAAGGTCGCTGAAGAAGGTTTGCGTCGTCATTCACACGCACCCATGTGTCGCCACCATCATCCGATCGGAATATTCCCTTTTCGCCGAGAGTCGCATCGACGATCGCCCATACCCGGTTCGACTGAACAGGGGAAACTGTAACGCCAATGCGCCCTTTGAGTCCTGCCGGCATACCGGGATTGTCTGTGAGTTCGGTCCAGGTGTCACCCCCATCGATACTTTTAAATAGGCTCGTACCGGGTCCAGCACTCCGAAATCCCCAAGGAAAGCGACGCAATTCCAACATAGAAGCATAGATTATGTCAGGATTCTTCGGGTCAAGAACAAGATCGATCGCACCTGTATTTTCATCTCGATACAAAACCTTATCCCATGTAGCGCCACCGTCACGGGTTCGGTAAACGCCGCGAGCTTCACTGGGACCCCACGCATCGCCTAGCGCAGCAACCCATGCGATGTCGGGGTCAAGTGGGTGCACTCTTATCCGTCCAATTTGTCTTGTAGCCTCAAGCCCCAGGTGTCGCCACGTCACACCACCATCATCCGTGCGGTATACCCCGTCACCGTGCGATGCATTACCACGGATGCACGCTTCTCCCATACCTACGTAAACGACATCCGGCCGAGAACGAGCGACCTCAACGGCTCCCACTGAACCAGTTCGAAAGAACCCATCTGATACGTTCTTCCAGTTGGCGCCCGCATCTTCTGTCTTCCAAACGCCCCCACCAGCACTGCCCTGATAGAACACAAGTTTGTCAACAGAGTGACCCGCGACCCCGAGAACTCGCCCACCGCGTGTAGGGCCAACCGATCGCCACGTCAGGTGGCTGAGGAGGTGTTCGTCGACACCCTGGGCCTCAATATCTGCCAATGGAAAAGCCATGATCAGGAGTGTAAGCGCGATCACAAACGAGCAATTAGTACGTTGAATCATCAGCCCATGGTCCATTTGTAGAGGTCTTAACTATGTGATGGAGTTAGTCTTGGGCCGAATTTCGTCCCCAAGATTTAGTCTCCCAAAAACAATCCTTCTGATAAATGTGTCGGTGGATGCCAACGGGGAAAAGTGGTTATCCAGAGTGTGACGGTTTGTAGGTTTGTCTCGTCTATGTAGTTAGGGCATGCACTTTTCTGAATCTGAGAAGGGAATTTGGGTCCCGGACCACAGACCTCTTTTGGCTAAGGCGAATACCATTGATTGATGATTTAGAAGGCGCTTCGCGAATCCGACACCTACAGAAGTTAGACTCCGGGGCGACGCGGACGCGATTAGCAATCTGCTTCGCAATTTCGTCACTTCTTCACGCCGGGATCCTTGTATGGGGGCAAGTCGGAATTTTAGAGCCGCCACCTGCAGAAACAGTCGCTATGCAATCAATTCCTGTCGCAGACAAAGAAAGCTCGGCCAAACGGTTGATTCAGGTTATTCAAATTCAACCACCGACATTGGTCCGTTCGAGCGGATCAGAAGGTGGCCGAGTGGCAGACACTAATAGAGAAGAGAGACCCACCGTACCGCCGCTCGCTTCGGCACCTGCCTTACCCACGACCGGGCTAGAATTGGCCTTTCTAGAAGAAGCTCCCCTAGCCTTACCCGGTTTCACCCTTGTCAACCACGGTGAAAAACGACCGAACCGTGGAATCATCCTTCGAACGGGTAGCGCCGCGGGATCAACTACGAGTTTCGATGGGCAAGGAAACACGGGTCGATTTGGAACTGGACGGGGCGGGAGGGGAGGATCCTCCATCGGCCGAGGTCGAGGGGGCGACTGCATATCAATCGGACTGATAGACCCTGCAGGCCGGATATCTGGCCTACAGGGACGAGGAGCCTCTTTCCCGACAGGCCGCATCGGAAGCTTCGGCGGCAACCGTGGATTTCGGCCTTAGTTTACTCCCAAAACATTTGATTAGATGAGCCGGCGTCGGACCTCATCCAAATTAATCCGTACCGGGCCCTTCACCCACAAAAAATTCCGTCTTGTCAGAATGGCTACTGCGAGCCACTCGGCCATGGAGCCCCTTGGTTCTTTTCCGTAACTGGCCCCATCCCCATGTACGTAAACTTCTGAACTCGCTTCCCCTCGTACGTCTCTGTAGTGAAGATGTTACCCTCAGAGTCGGTCGCAATGCTGTGAACTGCGAAGAAAAGACCCGGCTGTCGTCCACCATCCCCGAAGCTCGTGACAATCTCGAGTGATGCCCGCTCCATGATATAGACCTTCATATTCTTACCATCGGCCAGATACATAAACTTCTGCTCGGGGTCGCGTGAAAAAGCGATATCCCATGTCGATCCATCGCCAAGCGTGCGGGGGGCAATGCGAACCTCGTTCACAAATGTTCCGTCCGTCTTGAATACTTGAACTCGGTCGTTAGGACGATCGCAAACGTAGACCAATCCATCGAACGTTGGTTCCGCGCAGTGGACAGGAGTCCGGAACTGTTGAATCAACGGAGCATCCGGATCGTATGGACCCATGTTCGTGTCGTCTGGCGTATTCCCGTAGGCTCCCCAGTACCGTTTGAATTCTCCAGTTGACGCGTCGAGTACGGCCACTCGCTTATTCCCATATCCGTCAGCCAGATATGCTTCGTTCGCTGCTGCATCAAAAGAAATCTTGGCTACCCGTCCAAAGTGTGTCGTACTATTGCTATCGATTTCCTTTCCTACTTCACCATATTGTGCCAGGAACTGCCCATCTCGCGTGAACTTGAGGATGTGAGAGTCCGCGCCGTTTCCCCCGATCCAAACGTTATCCATGTGATCAATGGTGATCCCATGGTTGGACGAAGGCCAATCATATCCGTCACCTGGCCCACCCCAGGAATCAGCAAGGTTTCCCTCGGGGTCGAACACAAGAACTGGTGGAGCCGCAACACAGCACTCTCCTGTCGGAGGATCTTGTTGCGCACCCAACTCCGTCCGCTCATTGCCGTTACCGCGATGGATGATATACACGTAATCGCGCGAGTCGACGCCGACACCAATCGTGGACCCTAGGATCCAGTGGTTTGGAAGCGGCTTGGGCCACAGCGGGTCCACCTCAAACATAGGGGCTTCAACCCGAGTCTCGGAGACCTCCGCTACTCCGTTTAGGGCTGATTGGCCCCACCCAAGAGCAACAACAAGTCCAACCAAGACGGCCACGGTGCTTAGGGTGCGTTTACTCATAATTCTTGCATCTCCTTCCAAAACTCGAAGTGTTTCCTAACCTCCACGCTACATACCCAGTCCGGGTTCGTCCAGACACCCGAAACGAGGCCAATATAGCGCACACGGCCTTTAATCGTTCTCATCAGCACCGTAAGAAAATAGACTGCATGGGAAAATACGAGAAGTGCGAGACTAATGGAGCGTAAGGGACTCGTGGGCAAAAACCAAAGAAATCAAGCTGTTATAAAGGGAGCTGTGCCTATAAGTATCGCGGGCATACTGTTCATTTCTTCCTCAGCTTTAGCCACAACATTCGACTCGCCCAGGTCAGAGAAGTATGAGACAGGGGCGAGAAACGTTCTCCACGAAATCCCATCAGATGTAACCATCCAGACATTTGTGAAGCCCGAAGGGGGGCGACTTCGCTTTCTAGTCAGAGTCCCTCTTGAGGCTATGCGCGATATAGAGTTTCCCCAGCATGGGCCAGGATATCTGGATCTGACAGCTGTGGATTCTTACCTGCGTGATGCTACCCAGCTTTGGATCGCCGACTACGTCGCCTTCTTCGAAGAAGATCGTCGCCTAACAAAGCCAAAAATCATCAAAACGCGCATCTCATTACCATCCGACAAGTCTTTTGCGACATACGAAGCGGCCTTAGCTCACATTTTAGGCCCAACCTTAGGGCCAGATGTCGAAATACCATGGCAGCAAGCGATCCTCGACGTGCTGCTCGAATACGACATCAAATCGGACCAATCTCGCTTCTCAATCAATCCGGGGTTTGCTCACCTTGGGTTGAGAACTGTGACGGTTCTCCGGCTCTTGCCGCCTGGACGATCTGAACGGGCGTTCCAATACACGGGTGATCCGGGACTCGTCAGGCTTGATCCTAGATGGCACCAAGCTACGCTTGCGTTTATTCGGCTCGGTTTCACCCATATCCTAGATGGGCTCGATCACCTTCTTTTTCTTTTCTGCCTAGTCATCCCCTTCCGGCGACTTCGCGGTCTCATTCCAGTCATCACGTCATTCACTGTTGCTCATTCGATCACGTTAATCGCCTCTGCATTTGGGATCGCTCCCAGAGCGCTCTGGTTCCCTCCCCTGATCGAGACATTGATCGCGCTTTCAATCGTGTACATGGCACTGGAAAACATCGTAGGCGCGCGACCTCGGAAGCGCTGGCTTCTTGCATTCGGATTCGGCCTCGTCCATGGGTTTGGTTTCTCGTTTGCGCTAAGCGAATCACTTCAGTTCGCTGGCTCGCACCTCCTGACTTCTCTGTTTTCTTTCAATATCGGCGTGGAGTTGGGACAAATTTTTGTGGTCATGATCACTGTGCCTGTGGTGGAGTTCATCTTCCGTAAAGTGGTCGCTGAGCGGATCGGAACGATCCTACTATCGGCTCTAATCGCTCATACTGGATGGCATTGGATGACTGACCGAGGGTCACAGTTACTGCAATACGAATTCCATTGGCCTGCCGTCGATCTAGCACTACTCGCGAACCTAATGCGGTGGCTAATGCTGGCCGTGATTATCGGAGGCAGCGCATGGCTCCTCAGTCATCCTTTCAGACGAATGTTGCATGCCGAGAACAAAGAGAAGTCTGTAACAAAGAGTGTCGATCGAACTTGATCAATTCTGGGCAAGACCTCTGTCGCAGAATGGATCCGGCTCGCTAACTTTCCCTATAGATTCATTTGAACCAGGGGTGGGGTTGGGCAGTATTAATACTGACGTATGCTAAGAAACCAGGACAGGAGTAATACATGATTCGGGCAATCTCGCTTTCTATGATCCTGCTAGTTTTCCTCACCCAAGGGGTATCGGGGCAGGACGAGAACATGAGCTTCTTCATAACAAGTGCTAACCCAGGAAGTGGTGCGGATCTTGGAGGCCTCGCAGGCGCCGACGCCTATTGTGAAACGCTCGCCGACGCTGCAGGGGTTGGCGATTTGACATGGCGCGCATATTTGAGCACGACGGGCCCTGGGAGCGTCAACGCTCGCGATCGAATCGGCAATGGACCATGGCACAATTTTGAGGGGACATTGGTAGCAAGAGACGTAGAGCACCTCCATAGCAACGGCCCAAACCTCACCAAGGGTACCATACTTACCGAGATGGGTGACGAGGTGAATGGCCGTGGCGATCAACCCAACATGCATGACATCCTCACCGGAGCACTGATGAATGGTAACGCGTCGAGTTCGAGTGATGACACGACATGCAACAATTGGACATCCAGCGATGAGGGGAGCGCACTCGTTGGACACCATGACCGACAAGGAGGCGGGCAGAACCCAAGCTCATTCAATTCTGCCCATGGTTCGCGAGGGTGCAGCTTAGAAGCTTTGAGAGGGACCGGAGGAGATGGACGATTCTACTGTTTTGCGACAGATGGACCGGGTGGCCTTGTCCAACTCCGAGCGGCGAAGGAATACGTATCACCTTGACCGAACGCTAGTAACGACACCGCTACCAGCTGGCCTAAAACGGCCCCATCCTAGTTGGCTGGGGGTGTTTTCTGTACTTCAGAAGCGGTGCTCAACGAGCGAATGTCAGTCTGAATTCATTAAAACACCGTACACCTATGCCCCACCGGAGGGAGAGTTGTGATGATCAATACACGTCCATTTCGTCTTGACGTTTTCGCATGGGCCACCTTGCTCTTTGCAGGCCCCAATATCATAGAGGCACAAAATTACGCCCCGAACCCATATACGATTGTCGATGGATGGGCGAAGATGGAGACTGGCCGTGCGTGGGGAGCCACTAGCGCCGTCTACCCTGACATTGATGGTCGGCACATCTGGGTCGGAGAACGGTGTGAGGCAAACAGCTGTGTTGGCCGCGATGACCTAGACTCCGTCCTCCTATTCGATCCTGACGGCAACCTGGTACGGAGCTTTGGGGCGGGAATGATCGTGTGGCCTCACGGCATTCATGTCGATTTCGATGGCAACGTGTGGATTACCGATGCGAGGGGAGAGGGTGACAAGGGACACCAGGTTCACAAGTTCAGTCCCGAAGGTGAACTACTTATGAGCCTCGGAACAGCTGGCGTAGCGGGTGACGGATCAAACGAATTCAACGGCCCTTCGGACGTCCTCGTGGCACCGAATGGTGACATCTTTGTCGTCGATGGGCACGGATCCGGTGGCAACAATCGCGTGGTAAAGTTCCATAGCGATGGAACCTTCATGAAGACATGGGGCCAAACTGGTGCAGAAGATGGAGAGTTTCGTGACCCTCACGCGCTCGCCATGGACTCTCAGGGAAGATTGTTTGTGGGCGATCGTGGTAACTCCCGCCTCCAAATTTTCACTCAAGACGGTGAGCACATCGCTACTTGGACACAGTTTGGACGACCTAGTGGTCTTTTCATAGACGTCAATGACATCCTCTATTCGGCCGATTCTGAATCCAACGCTACCTGGGGGAGAAATCCTGGTTGGAAACGAGGAATCCGAGTCGGAAGCGCTATTGATGGATTTATAACTGCCTTCATCCCAGACCCCGAACCAGATCCAGATAACGCTGGTACAACTGCAGCCGAAGGCGTGGCTGTCGACGCACAAGGGAACGTATACGGAGCTGAGGTAGGTCCACGCCAACTACGTAAATACGTCCGACGATAGACTTCTCAACTCGGCCGTCCGCGCATCGTGTGAACCTGAGACCGCGAAGGTCAAGGCGAGCTGCCGTCGGATTAGTTGCACACCAAGCCCTATGACACAATCGATCATGCGCGATGTTATCGTGATCGGCGGAGGACCCGGTGGAGCTGCCGTCGCGACCTTGCTCACATCGCAAGGTCACGACGTGGCACTCCTAACACGCCCGACTCCCACGGTGGCGTGGCTCGCTGAATCGATTCCCGCGTCGGCCCGTAAACTCCTGATACAGGTGGGAGCGCTAGAGGCCGTGGAAGCGGCGCGATTCATCCCTAACGAGGGGAATATGGTCTGGTGGGCGGGAGGTCCGGAACGATTGGAACAATTTCCGCGAGGTCAAAGTGGTTTTCATGTGGACCGTGGTGGACTTGAGGGCGCTCTCCTAGACCTAGCTAATAAAGTTGGAACATTCGTTTGTTCCGACGCACCGGTTCGGAGTGTCAGGAAAGAACCCGAGGGGTGGCACGTGGAGGCCGGCACATCAACTCATCGTGCACGGTGGATACTGGACGCATCCGGTCGGAGTGGGGTAGTCGCCCGTCACGATATGCGGATCCGCGAACGTGACACAACTACGCTTGCCCTCGTAGGACAATGGGAAGATACGGCTCCGGATGCCAAAGACCACTCACTGACTCTCGTGGAAAGCTATAAAGACGGTTGGGCCTGGTCTGTTCCCACTTCTGAGACTACTCGATGCGTAACAGTCATGGTTGACCCGCGCCGGACTGAGATACGTCGAGAGCTAGGGCTTGACGGGATGTTACGGTCTGAACTCGCAAAGGCCCATCAACTTTCTGACCGACTAAGTAGAGGTCAGGTGATTGGGGCAACGCGCGCGTGTGCAGCATCGGTATACGGAGCGAGCAAGTTCGGGCAACCTGGCTTACTACTTGTAGGCGATGCAGGATCTGCCATCGATCCTCTCTCGTCGTACGGCGTAAAAAAAGCGCTATCGTCAGCGTGGTTAGCCGCTGTGGTTGTGCATACGGCACTCAGTGATGAAACGATGGCAAGCACGGCAATCGATTTCTTCGATGCGCGCGAGAAAGAAGTGTACGAAACATACCGTGCGCGCTCAGTTCCGTTTCTGGAACAGGCCCTGGACGCTCACGGACACGCATTCTGGGAAGCGCGTGCCATAGCAGCACGAGCGGCAAGCGGAACTGAATCCAAACACGTGCACGATGAGACTGTCGACGACCCCTATGATCGTGCAAACGCCGAGCGAGAGGCAGAGAAGTTCGTGGGAGATCCAGTGGTCCGCACCGTTTACGAGGAAATTCGCACGCGGCCTAATATCGCCTTGCAGCCGGGTCCAACTCTCGGGATCACAACCAAACCTGCTGTAGTTGGCAACCAGATCGCCCTGGAACCACACCTCACGTCAAAGACATTACCTCAGGGCACCCGTTTCATACGTAACGTAGATTTGCGCCGTCTCGTCGAATTAGGACCCCACCAAACCCAGGTGCCGGACTTCTTCTCTGCATATAATGCAGCAGGTACTCCTGTAGATCT
>Ga0310344_10003682_pt1 | contig 11387 bp, 8 predicted proteins | sample HC15DNA20200_MG_FD_203801 | JGI IMG/M metagenome (GOLD analysis project Ga0310344, IMG submission 203801) | Marine microbial communities from station ALOHA, North Pacific Subtropical Gyre - HC15-DNA-20-200_MG | ecosystem: Environmental > Aquatic > Marine > Oceanic | place: Pacific Ocean: North... | reverse complement strand
AGCATTATTTTGTGCAGCATTGTTTTGTGCAGCATTATTTTGCTGAGCATTATTGTTTTGTGCAGCATTATTTGTAGTTAGTGTTATTTTAGTTTTTAATTTTTGTTTAGTTTCCTTTTCATCCTCTATATTACTCAGTTCTTCTCCTTCATTGGTTGCATCATCAATTTCTTCTTTTGAATCTTCAGAAATTACCAAAGATACTTGTCCAGCATTAACATTGTGTACCTTTTTAAATATAAAATAATTATTAAGAAATGAAATCTTTTTTTCATTCTCCGACATAGAAGTAGCATTTTTATAATCTATTTTTTTATTGGGTTCCCTTTCTAATTTCTCTTGCATTGAATAAAACAAATCTTGAAAGGATCCAATAGAATTGGGGAAATTAAGATTTTTTAATTCATTTTTTTTAAGAGTTCTAAAACCATAATTTTCTAATAATCTTTTCAAATATGTAAAATTAACCAAATATTCGGTAAATGTTTTATTAATAGATTCTTGATATACATCTATAGCATAACCCAGACTTGTTTCATCATCATTAAAAGTATCGGAATCATATCGTTTTTTAACTTCCCACATTTTTTTTTCATCTTGAATTATTATGGCACTTTCATTTTGTTTTTTGTCTTCTAATAAGTTAAATACTTTTTTTCCATCATAACAAGTGCCAATAAAATATCCTCCAATTTTACAAGTTTCAGAAACATTTGTTAAGAACGAATTAAGTGTGGTTATATCTGTAAAGAAATAATGCAAAGCAAATTGAACAGAAACAACATCAAAACCTTCTTTTCCTATTCCATATTGTTTATATACCCCACTTCCTAGTTTTTCTTGATTTTTTGCACCTTCTCCAAATATAGCTAATGTAATTTGCTTGCCTCTTTCAGTTACAGATGCTTCTCCTTTTCTTATATTTAATTTGCTATCAGCATTAACAAAAAGACAAGATGGTATAGCGGATGATTTATTATATACCCTTCTTTTCTTTAAATATCTGGCACAAGCTCCATCTTTTCTATTTTCAATGTTATCTCTTGAGATGTCAAGTCCAAAAACAAAAGATAATTTTGAATGTATCCATTTTGGTAAATCGCCAGCTTTACCACAAGCCAAATCAATTAATGTTCCTCCGTGATGAGCAAATGTAAGAATTAATCTTCTTTTCACAAATAAATTATGAAAATCTCGCAATCCTCGGGTAGATGTTCTTGAAGCTTTATTATAATATACATCATCATCTCCTAATTCTTCTGGTATGTTTTCTCCAGTGGTAATCATTTCTTCAGTAATTGGATTATGTATAGATTTCCAAATACTTTGAGCAACATGATAAGCATTGCCATAGTTTCTTTCTCCTCTTCTGAAAGCAGCTGTTTTATCATAACGAACCCTAATAGGAATCCACCGCCAATCTTTTTTTCTATCAAGATCGTATCGGAATTCAACAATTGTATTATCTTCAAAAGTATCTGTTTTATCTTCAATAAACAAATATTTTGCTCCCCTTTCACCATTTTCTAGAAGTATATTACACTTCCAAGCAGTTTTATCGGTTGGTTCGGTTGGCATAAAGGGATGTGGTTTATATGAATTTGTTTCATGTCCTGTTTTTTTAGAAAAGTTTTCATTGATAATATCTTCAAATGGGTTTAAGAACCCATGACGACTTTCATCAAAACCTACCCTTAAAATTAAAGATTTATATTGTGTCAACTGTTCAGCGTGTGATAAATTTTCTCCATTTTCAAAAATATTTCCTATAAAATCACTACCATTGGACATTTTTTTTGTTGTAACTAAAAAGTCAATTGTATTATATTGTGGAGGTTTCCATTTCAATGCCCAAATCCATGTTCTTTTTGTAGGTTTCTTAGGAACATTGTCATCAGGAGATGCTCCAACAGCAAGTTTAGCTGGATTAAAAATTAAACCATCAGTTTCATATTCAAATGTTTCATTATGTTGATTAGCTAATATTGTTTTACAATTTTTAAATATATCAGTTCCACTTTCGGAGTGATAAAAGGTTTTTATTCTAACCTGAAAATTATTATTGGGCGTTACATTTTCTAAAACGATTTTTGTTAAAATAGAATTAAGAGTATTATAACGTCCAGCTTTAGCTTTACCTCTTATAAATGGATTTGATCTGACGTCATCACCATTGACATAATAAATATCAAATAATAAAAACAGATTGAGGAATTTTCCTTTTTTTCCGTGTAAAATATGTTCACCATCCATAATAGTTTTGTGGTATTCCTTTTGTTTACAAATACTTCCAGTAAATTGAACATTCATATTAACGTCAATTAAATAAATTTTTCCAGATATAGGTGCAATGAATAATAATTTTCTTATACCATCGGCTTTTTCTGTAACTGTATAAGAACCGCGTATATTAGGAAAATTTAATTCGGCAGTTTTTTCAAAAATATTTGTATATTCTAATGATATTGGTTGTGGTCCTACAAAATCTCTACTGTTAATATATTTAATTTGTCCTTCCTTTTTTTTTGGATATAAAACTTTAATATAATCTTTTAAAATTTGATTTTGTTCATTATAAGATATTGGATAATTTGTTTGTTGTATTCCTGATAATATATATTTGATTACTGTTTTAAATTTTTTAATAAGATCGGCTACCTCCATTTCATTTTTTCTTTCATTATCCATCTCTATTTCAATTTCATAATTTTCATTCAATCTAAAAATATTAGATTTTTCAATTGTATATTCAGGAATTAACCGCCCTTTTTTAGTTTTTCTTGAAGATTTTACTATACTGAAATCAACTTTTAAGGGAAAATCGCTATGTTTAAAAGTAAAACGTTTAATAAATCTGAATGTTTTTTTATTATTGTTCCAATCTTTTAAAGTTTTTTCTACCCTTGTATCATCAGATAACAATTCCCTTTCTTGTTTTAAATTTACACGAAATTTAAAATCATTATAATCAATAGGTAAAAGGGGTTCTCCTCTAACCTGTACCCGCATTTTTTCCGCAAATTTAATATAATGGGGTGTATTATCTAAAGGAATTTTATTTTCCCGACAATATTCTTGAATATGAACCAAATGTGCAATTGTTGTTCTAATATTTGATTGACGCATGCGCCCAGCCCTTGGATCCATAAATTGATTATTAATATTCAAATGATATGAACCACTAGCAATATGTGCAACAAATCCCAAAGATTTTAGTTTTTGAATGGCATTTTCAAAATTAATTCTTGTTAATTTTTTGGTAATTCTAGCTTCCAATTCAATATTTTCTTTAACTTTGAATATTTTGAAGAAATCTACAAGTCTTTTCTGATTCTCCATATAACTATTATTGTTATTATTATTTTAAATTTTATTCAATTTTATTTATTATCATTTGATATAGATCTTTTTTCCTAAGTTTTTTACCATCTTTTTCAATAATAATTTTTAACTTTTCACAAATTTCTTGTAAATTTTTTAGTTTATAATAAGACATGGATTTAAGTGGCATTTCAAAATCATTGATTTTCCAATATTCTTTTCTACATTTTTCAACTTCTTTTTCTTTATTTCCAATAAATAACCCATATTTTCTACAATTTTTTTTTCTTTCTATTATTTGTATATTTGGATCATCATAATTATGGATATTTTCAATATATTTTATATCATCTCTAATAATAATATTAATTTTTTTTAAAAAACATAAAAAAACAAAGGTTTTAATTCCAATATATTTTTTATTTAATAGATCATCTTCTACTTCAGTTCTTTTAATTTTTAATTTTTTTAAATTTTCTTTATTTTCTCTAACCGTTTGTATTAAAGAAATTTTTATCATTTTTTCATGTGTAAATTCATTATCAACTAATTTATAATCTTCTATAGAGTTTGTTAAAATATAATAACACCAAAATAATGTATCAGAAAATTCGGGAATAAAAATCAGACATTCTTTTTTTATTTTTTTTATTTCTTTTTTAGATTTTAATTCATTTGAATCTAAAAAAGATATTTTATTTAATAATGGCTTTACTAAAGAAAATCTATTCAACTCTGTAAAATTCATATATTTAAAGATGATGGTTTGTCTTTATTATCTTTATTAAAGAAATTATGTTTTAATTGTTTCTTCAATTCTTCAGTGCTTTCTAAATGTGAATTTTGATTAGTTACATATAATAAATATTCTTTAATTTTTAGGATAACTTCAGATCTTATTTTTATCATATTAATAAATACTCCATTTCTATTTTCCGTAAATGGAATGTTATTTTGAACTAAAATCTCCAATATTTGAACTTGGTGAAATTTTTCTAATTTTTCAATTTTATCTTTTAAAACATCTAATTCAATATCGCTCATATATAATATTATTAAATGTTTTTAAATCATCATCAATTTATTAGTAACTTCTTATCAGATTTTCTCTTTTTTTTTGGTTCCATTAATTCCGCCAAAATACTTATATATTTATCATTTAATTCATATCTTGTTCCTATTACCTGAACTCTTATGGAATCGCTTGGTTTAATAGTTGAAAAATATTTATTTGAATAATTATGATCTCTTGCTATAAAAACAATAATTGGTGAGGGAATTGTATTTCTTTCTGCTCTTATTCCTGCTTTTGTTACATTTTTTACAATACATTGAAATTTCATACCTTCAACTGGTTTACAAATATGTGCTTCAAATATTACTTCAAAACTACAACCATGTTCTGTGACTCTTCCTGCAGTATATTGCAATACATTTATAGTTCTAGGTCTTACAAATCCCTCAATAATACATTTTCCTTCAAGAGTTTTTATTAATTCGTTCTTTAAAATTTCTTCAAGATTACTTCCCAAATCTTTAAAAGGTAAAACAATCTTACGTGTTAACATTGTTTTCATGTACAGACTGGATTTTTTCTTTTTACGACCGGGCATTTTTATATATATTTATATATATTTTTAACTTCAATTTTTCGTCTTTGTTTCTATATTATTAACTTTTACATCTGGTGTGGATAAAAACCATCTTAAATCTTTTTCACCTATATCATCATAATATCTTAAAATTAATTCTAATTCACAGCATAATTGCTGAGCGGATATTTTCTTCTGTTTCTTTTCTCCAGTAATTTTTTGAGTAAGTATTAATTCTGGATAAAGTTTATCGCCTTTTATTTTCTTTAAAATAGGAATTATTGTTTTTTTTGTAATTTGATCACATCTTGCACCTTTATTTCTTTTTTTCATCATATCTTTTAATTTAAAGACTATTTTTTCCGATTTAAAAATTGTCATAAAACCAACAACATCATTTATTTTATTAATATCAATTGCGGGTCTCGCCCACTTATTTTCATCTCTCGGATAAAGAGTTGCAAATTCTGTTGGCAGAATCTTTCGTAATTTATTTTTATCAAAAACACCTACTCTTATTGGTCTTTCAGACTGTGGAGAATAAAATAATATTGCTTTAACCTTATCCCTTTCAATTATAAATGTATCTAAATAATTTTTTATTTTACTTTCAAAATCAGTTAATTCAGGATTATAATAAATATAATTAATTAAATCTTTTTTGTAAAGATATTCACAATCAACAATATGGTGTAAAATATATTTAAATAATAAATCTTCTGTAATATAATCTTTTAATCTAATAAAAGTTAAAGAACAATATTTATACCAATCATTATCTCCTGAGGAAATTCTTTTTGGGATTAAAATACCGTCTAGTTTTTCCTGCATATTTTTAATAATGGCTTTTATATCTATCTCTTCTTGTATATCAAACTTTTGAATTTTTTCCCGCAAATGTATACCTAGTTTTTCTCTTTTGTAATCTATTGGGTGTCTTCTTTCATAATAACTTATGAATTTATTTTCCAATTCAACTGGTTGAAACATATAATAATCACCAATATTAACTAAATGTCCTATTCTTCCTAACATATCTGTAATATATTCATTTTTATCATTTATTAATTGATTTAAAGCTGCATATATTTGAACTAATGGATATTTATGAACCCTATTAATACCTTTTATTATATCTGTTTTTTTATAAATATAATGATCTTTCATTAAATTACGTATTTTTATAATAATTTTTTCTATATTCATCAAAATAAATTTTTCATTATAGGTGTCTTCATCTATTTCTACTTTATCTATATTTGGGCAGCAAGCATAAACACATTCTTTCATATAATCACAAACTGATGTTTCTGAATGATCTCCTACCTCATAATTTATACTTATTCCACTTGATAAATTTTGTGTAACTTTTTGATTTAATATATCCGATGATAAATGTATTTGTCCCTTATTTAATAGACAATCTACTGCATTCTCTTTTAAAATACGAGAAACAACAGCTATTTGTATTGCTTTTGTTTCAGCTAATCTATATACATATAAATCTGCTGATTCTATGTCATTATCTTTTAAACGAGAACCATATAGATAAATTTCCGTATTTCTTTCTTCAAATGGCAATTTAATATGACTACAAAAACGAACAGCCCTACCTATAATTTGTTCAATACGATTTAAATTATACCATGGTTCTAAAATATGAACTTGGCGAATATTTTTAAAATCTAGACCTTCTGATCCCGCCCTTGAAATAATTATTACTTTTACTTTTTCACCATTTATATTATCATCATTAGTACACCAATCAACTTCCTTTTTATTTCTTGGAGATAATTTTTGATCTCCTGTTATCATTACATATGATGCAACTGGTTCTTTTGAATCCTTTATTTCTTGTAATGTTAAAGCATTTATTTTTGGTTTTGGTTCTTTTAATAATGATCTTCCGTTATAACGAATAAATCCCATTTCTTCCAATGCTAATGCCAAAGGTACACAACCACCATTAATAAATTGTGAATATATTAAAACTATTCCCTTTGACCTTTTTATGTGCTCACAAATTGAATATATTTTTCCACTATAGTTAAATAAATTTTCATTTGAAAAAATTCTTCCATAATTATTTAAAGTATCTGCCTTATATGAAAAATTTCTCTTTGTTTCTTTATCATAATTCATTGTTCTATTCAATCCACCAAGACCATGTAGTTTGATATTTTTTTGACCTCTATCAAAATCTATTGAAGGATATACCATATTTAATATTTGTAATGGTTTATCTAAAACGGTATATCCAACACCACTTTCCATCTTGGAAAAAGACGGAAAATCTTCTTTAATCTCTTCAATTATTTTATTATATGCATTTTCCTGATAGTCACCTAATTTACTTATAAATAAGTCTAAAAATTGTATACCTGTTATAATGTCTCTTGAATTTATTTGTTTTCTTGGATATTCCATGTCTTTTAATAGATCTTTTGTTAAAAATTCACTAGGATATATACGATATGGAAATGTATAGGGATTCTCTCCTCTTACAAAAGAAATATATCCACGAGCCTTTTGAATTAATAATTCTTTTCCCTTTTCATTTCCATCCTCATCCAATATAAAATTTCCGTCTTTATCAAACACTTCTGAAATCTTGATAGGAAATCTATTATCATTTAAATTCATTAAATTTAATAACCAAATAATCTCCTTATAACTATTAAACATAGGTGTTGCTGATAATAATAATAATTTTAGATTTTCTGTAAATTTTACTAATTTTAAAAGATTATTAGCAATTTTCTTTTGTTTATTGTCGCTTGTTGAACGAATATTATGAACCTCATCTATTACTATTAATCTATTATTGAATTCTTTCTGAATTGCCTTTTGTTCTTTTGTTTCTTTAAATTTTTGTAATATTCTTGTAATATAATTTGAAAATTCGGTATAACCCATAAAAAGATATGATGTACGAATTATTCTTCCTATTTGTCTTATTACCTTATCTCTATCTAAACCTTTCATATACATTGGATTAATTTCCTTTAAAAAAGAATTACCCGTACATGCTCTCATATTCCACAAACCATTTATATTCTTTAATTTGCGAGGATCAAATAATTGTAATTTAAAATTATCCTGAACATTTGGAGAAGCAACAATAATAATTCTTTTTGATATGCCCATCTCTTTCATAAAACCTCTCATTTCCTCACAAACTGAAATAGCTGAACAAGTCTTTCCTGTTCCCAATCCGTGATATAACAATAAATTATTATAAGGAGTTTGAAATGACAGAAAATTTCTTACAAACATCTGTGTTGGTGATAACTCAAACTCTTTTTGTTTACAAATCTCTTCTCCATGAGTTTTAACATCATGAATTTTATCATCATATTTTGTATCATTAAATTCCTTTTTATTCCTGATTTTAATATTAAAATTAGGATCATAAAGGGTTGGATATAAATAATTTTTATCTGTTAAATTTTTTCTTTCTTCTTCCTCCACTCTCTTTAAAAATTTTATGAATTCGGGATTATTTAATGATTTCTTCTCAACTGTTTTTTCATATAAATCTTTTAAAATTATTTTTTCAACAGGTTGATTATTTTGAGCGCCTTGTTGAGTATTTTGACCTTGTTGGTCCTGTTGATTATTTTGAATGCCTTGTTGAGCATTTTGACCCTGTTGTGCCTGTTGATTATTTTGAATGCCTTGTTGAGCATTTTGACCCTGTTGTGCCTGTTGATTATTTTGTATAGATTGAAGAATAAGTTTTTTTTTTAATTTTCCTAGTGTACTCATTAATATATTATTAGAAAACTAAAAAACCAATCTATATTTATGTAATGCCTTATCTATTTTCTTAATAACTTCTATTTTTTCTAAATTATAAGGTCGTATTTTTTCCAAACTCTCTTCTAAAGTAAACCATTCAATTTGGCTTACCTCCGATAATTGAAATGGATTAACCGATTCATTATTAGGTTCCATATAAGCAACAAAATATTTATGTTTATATGATTTCATATTTGAACCTGTAAAAATTTCTTCAAATGGCATTAAATTATGAATAATATTTAATTGATCTTTTAAATATCCTGTTTCTTCTTGAAACTCTCTCAATGCACAATTTAAATCATTTTCCTGGAAATTTCTCCTACCCTTTGGAAACCCCCATTCTGGTGTTTTCCAATTTGTATTGCTTATTTCTACTAGTTCTTTTAAAAAAAGACCATTTTTCCCATTTTTAATTTTTTGGAATTTTTCTTGAGAAGTTTTTTCTTCACCACGATACTGGCAACCTACAAAATTTCCCCATAAATTATTCCATAATGTTTTAAAATCATTATTTAATAAATTTTTTTTCTCATCATTTGTCATTTCATTTATTATATTTTGAATATAAAATTGATTATACAAAGGATATTTACCTCTCATAAAATCTACATATCCTAATGAATCTTTACGACATATCATTAAATATTCAAATTTATTTTCATATCTTTTTGATTTACGAAAAGTTATAATTCCTATGCTGCTAATAGGCTTCTTACATCTATGAAATAGGTGACCTTGTTTTCCACAATTATTGCAAAACATATATTTTCTCATTTAGATACATTATATTTCCATATACTTCTTATTACTTTTTTAATACTAATATATATGGCAAATTGTATAGACAAAAAAAACCACGCGGCATCAATTTGTTCAGTTATTATTAATATAAAATTATATAATCCTAAAAATTATTTGAAATCTAAATTATTTGTAACAAAAATAACAGGAAAGGATTCGGATTATTTAGTAAATGATTTAAGAAAAAAAATTAAAAAAATTAATAATTGGAAAGAAAGAGTTAATTTTATTAAATCACTTGTAAAACATCAAAAATGGATAAAATTGCCTGAAGATGACGGTAAAATTTCTGAAATTAAATTTATATTTATGAAATATGATAAAACATGGAAATGGGGTCCTTTTGATGAAATCAAATTTTCAAATCCCAAAAAAATTATTGGAACTATAAAAGCAATGGTTCAATTAAAAAGAATGATTTCAAGAAAATCTTATGTGTGGGTTTCATTATAATACTTTTACTATTTTATTATTATATATGTTTTTATCATCAGATGTTTGGGGTCCAAAATATTGGTTTTTTTTACAAACTGTCGCCATGACTTATCCAGAACATCCAGATTCTAGATCAAAAAAGAAATATTATGATTTAATTCAAAATTTTCCGATGTTTTTGCCAAATAAACGAATGGGTAGAGAATTTTCTAAAAAACTTAATGAATTTCCAATTACTCCGTATTTAAGTTCTAGATTATCATTCCAAAAATGGGTTCATTTTATGCATAATAAACTTAATAGACAATTGGGAAAGCCCGAAATGAATTTTCATAAAGGTTTAGAACAATATTATTTACATTATGAACCAAAAAAATCAAAAAGAGTTAGAGAAATGAAACTTCATAAAAAATACATAGCAATTGGAATTGCCGCATTTTTATTTGTTTTTGGAATATATTTGTGGAAAAGATGAAAAATTCTCGTATAAAAATGAATGAGAAATTTTCATCTTATTGAGATTTCTCTCTTTAATGGATTTTCAATTCTCCAGAGGGCAAATATAAAAATGAAGGTGTTAAACAAGTACTTTTGGATTTTACATTTCAGAGAATTGAAAATCCATTAAAGAGAGAAATCTGAGGTTTTGGTAAAAAATGGAACGCAGTTTAAAATGTTTTTATAATACTTTTTATTAACTATTATTATAAATGAGTAGATATTTTAAGTATAATTATCTTAACCCTAATAATTTTGGAACTAGAGTACCATTTTTTAGAGGTTGCCGTGCGCCCGTGGCTAACCATTTAAAAAATTTAGATGATTGGTACAAATTTTCTGGACAAACAGGTTTATGGATATTGGAAGATAATGTGGTAAATATGCAAGGTGCTATAAAAATTGAAAATGGACAAACGCTTTGTATTGCACAAGATGTGTTATTGCAATTCACACAAGATATAAATGCGGGGACACCGAGAATCCGTGTTTTACCTGGAGGTAAATTAAATATTTATGGAACACTAAAATATATTGCTACTGCAGGAGGCTCAGCGTTTATGAAAATAGAGGGCGATGTGTTAGTGCGTGGGGTAGGTTCATTAATAAATACAAAAACGGGGGGACAAAGCATACCAACAATAAATTTTGATAGTGGAACTTTTGTTAACAGAGGCTACATTAAAAATAAGGGAGAAATAACTATTGCTCAAAATAAAACATTAGTTAATGACGGGCATATTGATAATACCGGAGGCACTATTAACGGAAGCATCAGCGGAAGCGGAACATGCACCGCTTGTTAATTTCTCCTTTTAATACAATGAAGATAGAACTCTTAATTTTTGGTATAGCAGGTTTTTTGATTGTAAATACCTACTATGATGGAAAATACACTGACATGATGAAAGTCAAAATGAAATATGTTAAAATGTT
>Ga0310344_10003680_pt1 | contig 11390 bp, 6 predicted proteins | sample HC15DNA20200_MG_FD_203801 | JGI IMG/M metagenome (GOLD analysis project Ga0310344, IMG submission 203801) | Marine microbial communities from station ALOHA, North Pacific Subtropical Gyre - HC15-DNA-20-200_MG | ecosystem: Environmental > Aquatic > Marine > Oceanic | place: Pacific Ocean: North... | reverse complement strand
TCGAGCACTTAATCGGTGATCGAAATGATGACCACACTGCTCTAGAGAATCGCACTTGGGATGTAGTTTTAGACAACAATGCCCAGGACTACAGATGGGTACAGAAGAGTACGGAAGTTCTGCAAGGTTCTGTTGAGCACTACCTGTTCGTCTCTTCGATCTCAGCATATGAACTCGAAGGCTTCGGGTGGGAGTTCAAGGATCGCATCCTAATGGAGCCGATTGTAGATGAGAGTTTTACCAGGATCTCCCCTCCAGAGGGCTGGGTGGATGGCGACGATGCAGGTTATGGGCTGATGAAGACATTAAGTGAAGACATTGTGCATTCAGCTTTCCCAGGTAGGGCAACAGTCGTGCGACCTGGCCTCATCGTAGGCCCTGGAGATCCAACAGATCGGTTCACGTATTGGCCGGTGCGTATAGATGAGGGCGGAGAAGTGCTGGCACCTGGAAATCCACTACATGCAAACCAGGTTATTGACCAGCGAGACCTGACCGAGTGGATTGTGCGACTTGCCGAGAATACCACCACTGGGAACTTTCACGGTGTCGGGCCGAACTATCGGCTTACAATGGGAGAAATGCTTGAAAAAATTGGGACAGTCGCATCCAATCCTTTCGAACTGACATGGGTTCCCGAGGACTTTTTGGAAAGTCATGAGGTAGCTCCTTGGAGGGATCTTCCCGCATGGATTCCTGGGGATGCCTTAATGTTTGTTACTTACCAGAAGGCTGTCGATGCAGGACTCACTTTCAGGCCGCTTTCTGAGACCGCACGCGACACACTGGAGTGGGATAAAACCAGGTCAGATGAGGAACGTGAGGACCGAAGTTTTGGTTGGAGCCGGCAGAGGGAGCGCGAAGTTCTTGAGGCCTGGAGAGCATCTCAGGCTCAATAGTGGCAAGGGTGACCGGGAACCGGTTTGGCGCCGGATGAAGAATTCCTTGGCAGACTAGCTCTTAACGAATAATAGTCTCCGGAACTCTCCTAGTAGGGTTCAGAGTTCAACGTGGAGGGCTGAGGTTGGTCTTTATAGATATACTGCGTACCAAGGGTTGCAGGCGCACCTTCGTTCAGCTGGGCATTGTATGTCTTGGATTGAGTTTGAGTGCTCCCACAAGTACGGTGTCTGCACAGGCTGGTGACGTAACTGGGATTGTTCGTGATTCCTTGAACAATGAGACTCTTCCAAATGCGGCGGTGTTACTACTGGGAGAACGCCACAGAACACTCACTGATGAGTTCGGGCGCTTCACGTTAGTCGATGTTCCGGCAGGGGAATACACTTTGCGGGTAGAGTACCTGGGGTACCTACCTCTTGAAGTCGAGATCGCTGCGAATTCAGTACTGCCTCTCTCCATTCTCATGACGCCGGATGCCTTTGAGCTAGAGGGCGTCACGGTTGAGACAAGCACAGATATCATCCAGCCGACCGATCAAATCAGTGTTATCAACCTTTCCCCTCGAAAGCTGGCGACGTTGCCTTCTCTCGGGGAGACAGATGTGTTTAGGACCCTGCAACTTCTTCCGGGCGTGAGTGGGACCAATGATGCGACATCGGGACTCTTCATTCGTGGAGGCACACCCGATGAGAATCTTGTTCTTCTGGATGGAATGACAGTATACCATGTTGACCACTTCTTCGGTGTATTCAGCGCATTTAATGCGGATGCAATCAAAGATATCCGTTTATTCAAAGGTGGATTTCCCGCTCAATACGGTGGTCGCACTTCTAGCGTTGTCGACATGATTGGCAAGGCTGGAGACAACCAAAAGTTCAACATGTCAGGCGGGATGAATCTCTTGAGTGCGCGTGCAGTTACGGAAGTGCCTCTCGGTGGTAAGGGGTCATGGCTTGTATCGGCCCGGCGCTCCTACACTGATGTCATTCGAACTGGACTCTACAATAGCATTTTCAATACCCTAGAAGGTGAACAGGAGGAGGAAGCTCAGCCTCCTCGGCGAGGAGGACGGGGAGGGGGCCCCGGTGGCCGTGGGTTTGGCAATTTTCAACAGCAGGCGATTCAGCCCGATTTCTTTTTTTACGACTTGAATTCTAAGCTGAGTTACTCACCCACTGACTCCGACGTAGTCGCACTATCCGTATATGCAGGTGAAGATCGGTTGGACGAGTCGTCTTTAGGTCGGGAGATCACGACCACCAATGGTCAGACCAGGCTTACTCCGGATCGGGTAGATCTTTCTGACTGGGGTAACCGAGGAGCCAGCGGCCGCTGGTCACGTGCTTGGGGTAGTCGTTTTACAAGCGACGTACTCGTCGCCTATTCAGAGTACTTCAGTGAAGCTGCGCTGGATGTAGCATCTACGAGGCTTTCCAGGGGCTTTCGCGAGGATAATGAGGTCACTGACTTCACTGTTAGACTAGATAACACTTGGCGCCCAATTCAGGAGTCCGATATAGGGTTTGGCTTTCAGCTCACTGACACCGATGTCGCGTACAGCTTTCAGCGTCTTCAGGGAGACTCAGTTCGTGGAGGGTTAGACTTGGGGGGTGCAGGGGTACTGCAGTCTGCGTATGCACAGCATCGTTGGCAGCCCTCTGATCGGTTTGACGTAACCCTTGGAGTCAGAGCTTCATCCTATGACCGAACGGAGAAGCTCTACTGGGAACCTCGTACCTCTGCGCACTTTAGGATCAGTGAGCAAGTCCGTCTAAAGGGAGCCTGGGGTCGCTATTACCAGTTTGTAAAACGGATTGAGAATGAGGATGTACTTGAGGGGAGTCGGGATTTCTGGGTTCTTGCCGGGGAGCGCCTAGATCCTTTATTCGCAGAGCACAGAATTCTGGGAGTGAGCTGGGAAGACGATCAGTATCTCTTTGATGTTGAGGCCTACCAAAAGGACCTGAATGGTGTCTCTCAGTTTTCCACTAGGTCCAGACGTCGGCCGGGGCAAGCTTTGAGAGACTTGTTTTTCAGTGGCAGGGGTGATGCGCGTGGTATCGAGTTACTAGCTCAGAAAAAACGAGGCCGTCTTACCGGATGGATTGGATACACGCTTGCTGATGTCGATTACCAACTCGAGGGTTTCAATGATGGAAACCCTTTTCCCGCAAGCCACGACCAGCAACACGAGTTCAAGGCAGTGACCAGTTATCAAGCGGGTTTGTGGACGCTCTCTGGCACTTGGGTTTATGGATCAGGAAGGCCGTATACCATGCCGGAAGCACAGTATCCGATAGAGCTTTTGGATGGACGGATGCTTTCCTACATCCATGTTGGTGAAAAGAATAGCCAGCGGCTCCCTGCCTATCATCGTTTAGATGTAGCAGCCACGAGGCGTTTCGAGAGTGATCGTTTTTTCTATGAACTGAATTTGTCGCTCTTCAACGCCTACGGACGCAACAACATTTGGTACCGTCAATTCGATCTGGATGAGCTCCCGATGATTGTCACAGATGTTAAAACGCTAGGTTTTACACCGAGTATTGGGCTTCGGGTAGGTCTAAGGTGAGCGGTAAGATGACGCGCAATTCCTTTGCTGGGATTCTTAGCTTGCTGGGATTCTTAGCCTGTGAGGGAGACCTGGAGTTTGTAGCTCCTGACCCGGACACTTTCGTTATTCAAGCATTTATTTTTGCAGATGAGCCGGTTGAGTGGGTTACGGTAAGTGGCGTGTTGCCAGTGGATGCAGATTCAACGGAGGTGGCACCAGTAATATCCGATGCAGAGATTACGATATTTAGAGGAGCTGAGCGCTTCGATCTTCAGCCTACATCGGGTGCTCCCGGTCGGTACCATTATCCAGGTGAGGATCTCGACATTCAGATTGGGGATGTCTTTCGTCTTGAGGCCACTGTGAATGGTCGAACTGCAACAGCGGAAACTGTTGTCCCTATAGCTCCTGTCGGGCTCGGCTTGTCTGCTGACAGCTTAATCGCTCCGACTTTCCCGCCACAGCGTGGCCAGGGCCCCGGAAATCTTCTGGCGCGGAGAATTACAGCCCGCTGGGCGAACACAGGAGATCAGTTGCACTTCATTGTTATAGATAATATTGAAGACACACCCCAGATCTTGCCGACTACGGAGATCTTCTCACGGTTTGCCTCTAGGCTTATCCAGCAGCCTACTGCGGCGGACAGCTCCGTAGTTCGAGTCATCATGTTGACTCACTACGGGGAGCATCGTCTAAAGCTATATAGAGTGAACGAAGAGTACGTGGACTTATACAGGGCGCTCCAGCAGGATTCACGTGATCTCAATGAGCCGCCATCAAATGTCCGCGGTGCGCTTGGAATCTTCTCAGCTTTCAGTGCTGATAGCTCGTTTTTTGAAGTCCGCTAGGTTCTAGATTAATAAGTGTTTATTGTTCAGCTCTTACCTAATTGAAAGGCCATACCGAGACCTAATACGATTAAGTAAGCAGTGGGCACACAGCTGGCCAAGATGCTTTTAGCTGAATGTGCGCTTGTAGAGATACCCCTCCTGGGTGCAGGTTGTAGCAGAGTAATCAGCTGAGAACCATGAAAGAGAACCGGAGGGCTTAGATGGCCACTAATCGAAGGGACTTCCTGAGACTGACAGCTGCAGCTACTGGTGGTTTGGGGCTGGGAGTTAAGCCTGAATCCCTAGCTGCAGGCTCTTTCTCCTCCCGCAAGCCTGAGTTGCCTGCGAGAAGGGCTATCCGAATTCTCATACTTGGTGGCACCGGATTTATTGGCCCGCATCAGGTGCGTTATGCGTTAGAGAGAGGACACTCTGTAACACTTTTTAACCGTGGCAGAACGAATACACACCTTTTCCCCCAGGTCGAGCGACTTGTTGGTGACCGAAATGGACAGCTTGATGCACTTGCGGGCCGGTCGTGGGACATAGTCATCGATAATTCACGATCTAACCCTGAATGGGTGCGACTGGCAGCTGACTTTTTGAAGGATTCGGTGGGCATTTATTTTTATGTTTCGTCACGCTCAGCTTATTCGGATACGAGCATTGTGCCGATGACAGCTGATGCGCCCACTTACACGTATGAGAGTGCCGGTGTCAGCAGAGATGCCGAGTCTCTACCCTATGGCCTCGCGAAGGCACTCTCAGAACGTGAAGCCCAGCGGATCTTCGTTGGCCGGGCCAACATCGTTCGGCCTGGTCTGATTATCGGACCAGGAGATGAAACAGATCGTTTCACGTACTGGCCTGTGCGTATTAACCGTGGAGGGGAGGTGCTCGCCCCTGGAGATCCGTCTGATCCAGTGCAGATCATAGATGTGAGAGACTTCACAGAATGGATGATCCGCATGGGGGAGGATGGTATAACAGGAGTATTCAATGGCGTAGGACCGAGGACGCCGCGTCCGATGGCCGAATTGCTATACGGGATCCGAGGTGTCACCACAGCTGAAACAACATTTACCTGGGTGAATCGAGAATTCCTTACCGAAATGGGAATCCGCCCCTATTCACACATGCCCGTGTGGAGACCTCCCGCACCAGGATCTGAAGGTTTTGCTCGTTTTGATCTAACGCCAGAGGTTGAGGCAGGCCTAACATTTAGGCCATTGGCAGTGACCGCTCGTGAAACCTTGGATTATCACTTCTCTCGTTCCCTAGAACGTCAGGCAGATCTAAGGGCCGGGATTTCTGCTGAGCGAGAAAGTGAGGTATTAGCTGCTTGGCACAATCGCTAGCAGCCACAGGATTAATAAGCCACAGGGAGAGACGATTTTAAGGCCTTAGCTCTAGTCTTATTGGATTCCGGTCAACTCCTGGCTAAGTGCCTTGAGTTTTGCACGCGCTTGTATGTCATACGCCTGAGCGTTTGCTCGTGCCGGCAGCAGTCCACGGAAAAACTGCCCACCCTCAATTTCGTCAGATACCACGAGTTGCATCACGGCGTCTGCTCCTTCGTCGATAGTAGCACGGGGCCGGGCGCCAGCTCTCAGTACCATACCGGTCGGCATATATGTAGCCGGATGGAGGGAATTTACCATGATGCCAGTTCCATCGAGCTCATCATCTAGGTCGAAGGTAAACATGATTTGAGCGAGCTTGCTTTGTCCATATGCTCTCCCACCACTGAAATTGTTTTCGATCATTACATCCTCAAAATCGATAGGGCTTTGGGCTAAGGAAGAAACATTTACGATTCGAGAAGGTGCACTAGAGTGGAGGCGAGGCATAAGCATGTGCGTGAGCAAAAAAGTAGACAGGTAGTTCACTTGGAAGCGGAATTCGTGTCCATCTTCTGAAACTAAGCGCTCATTCGGTGCGGAACCGAAACCCGCATTATTCACAAGAACGTCCATGCGTTGATAGTCTTTTAGGAGGGACTCACCGAATGCTCTGACTTCTTCAAAAGAAGCCAGGTCGGCTCTGTAGAATCTGGCACTACCCGGGCCTTGATCATTGATTGTTTTCACGACCTCAATTCCGCGTTCTTCATTACGTCCGTGCACGATGACATGCCATCCCAATGCTCCGAGCCGAATTGCCACCTCACGTCCCAGGCCAGACGTGGAGCCTGTGACAAGCACAACTTCTTGATCAGGCGCTGGTTGGCCCGGGCCCTGTGCACTGAGTGTTTGCGTGGCCACCAGGACTACGCTCGACAGGAGCGCTAGGGTTAGCGCCATTGGGGAAGCTGGGAAGTTCATTGATGATCTCTTATAGACGAGCTCGCGATCTTGACTCATAGAGTTGCTGTTCCTTGTCTTTTCCAATATGGCATCATCACAGTAAGGCCCCGATCACTCTTTTTTCCATTGCATAGTCTAGGGAGTTATGAGCATCCCTGCACCGGGAGCGTTGCCCTTTCTCATGTTCGACACTCTCCTGACTTCTGGTGAGGTGGCTATGCGAACCCTATCATGCAGTGCCTGGGCCCATGGTCGATTCTTTTCCTGAAGGGGCTGCTTAGCCATCGAAATACCTGGCCCATTTAAACGCTTGGAGGTCCATGTGCTGAAAGTTCTGATCGGCAGGTTCGTCGATTTCAGAGATGACAAAGAGTTCAAGGGAATGCTGTGGGCTGCGGCATATGGGTTCTTCATCATGTTCTCTTGGTACATCCTCCGCGCAGTTAGGGATGAGATCGCAGCGGAAGACCGGGGGAACCTGCAGTATCTATGGACTGCTGTGTTTTTAGTGATGGTTTTCGTTGCAGTCCCAGCATACTCGTGGGTGGCATCAAGGTACTCGCGCGGGGTATTTGTTCCACTGGTGAACCGCTTCTTTATCGCGTGCCTGATCTTGTTTTGGGCCAGCCTCGTTTTTCTGCCGGTGGAATTTAGGCCGTGGATTGACCGTGTATTCTATGTGTGGGCGAGTATTTTCTCTCTTTTTGTCGTAACAGTATTTTGGGGTCTCGTAGCGGACTGTTTCGACAATAATCAAGGCAAGAGGCTTTTCGCTTTCATCGCTGTTGGAGCTTCTGTGGGCGGGATACTTGGCCCGAATGTTGTGATACAGCTAGCAGAGGGGGTACCGGTTTTTTATCTCCTGCTGATTTCCTGTATACCACTTGAGGCTGCTTCTTGGTTCGCAAAGGCGTTGCATCAGAACTTTGAAACCGGGGCGGTTGCGGCAATGGGTGAGTCAGACCGACCACTTGCTGGTGGTGCATTCTCTGGAATAAGCGCAGTCTTCGCCTCTCCCTTGCTAGTCGGGATTTCCAGCTTTATCGCGTTGATGACATTTGCCTCGACGGTTCTTTACTTTGCGCAGTCTGACCTTGTCTACGAGGTAATGACTGACCGAGGTGAGCGAAGGGCATTTCTGGCTAAAATCGATCTAATTGTTAATGCCCTAACGATTCTTTTCGAAGTGTATCTGACTGCCAGGATCTTACGTTGGCTGAAGGTAGGCGTGACCATAGCGCTGATCCCTGTGGCCACGTGTTTAGGATTCGTTGCGCTTGGAATTTATCCTACCCTTATGACACTGATGATTGTTCAAGTAATCTATCGTGCTGGTCGTTACGGGATTACCAAGCCAGCTCGTGAAGTGTTGTTCACTGTGGTATCGCGTGAGGAGAAATACAAATCCAAAGCATTTATCGATGCAGCTGTTTACCGTGGAGGCGATCTGGTCAGTGGCTGGGTATATGCAGGCCTAGGAACTTATATGGGATTAGCGATCGGCCCTATCGCTCTGATCGCGGCTCCGGTAGTAGCTATTTGGGCAATCATTGGGTTTAAAATCGGCGGGCGTGGTGAGGCCATGGCTCTGAGTGATACGAATGGACCGGGTGAAGCAACTTCTGTTAGTTGAGTTAAGGGGCCCTTGCTGGCTCACTTGCTGCTTTCTTGGGCTATGAAGATGGTTGATACACAGCGTTATGTAGTCTTGATCGCAGTCTTCTTTCAATTGGCTGCAGCTAATGATCTGAAAGCTCAGCAGATTGAGAACATCCCGGAATCACTCCTCAGAGAAGTCATGCCAGGAGCGGACCTCTTTTCTCCAGCTGGTGGTGACCCTCTAGTAAAGCAGGCATACCGCGGCGAGGAACTGATTGGGTATGTCTTCCTGACCTCTGACCTTCCTCCAGAAGAGTACGGTTATAGTGGCACGATCGAGACACTGGTCGGGATGAGATTGGATGGGACACTCACTGGTATCAGGGTAACGAATTACCGTGAGTCATATATGCAGAGCATGGGCGATTTCCTGCGGAGGCCGGGCTTCCAGGAGCAATATGCAGGGAAGTATATCGGCGAGGCATTTCGTGTAGGTGGGGATGTTGATGGTATCTCACAAGTTTCGATCAGTGTTCGAGCGCTTTCGAGGGGTATTCGCAATGCGGCACGGCGTGTTGCGAATACGTACTCATTTGATGTTGAATTGCCGACAGGCACAGTAGAAGACGTGGTCGGACTGTCATGGTTTGAGCTGCGCCGCCGAGGTGTTGTAGAGCGGTTTGAGGTGACAGAGCGAGGAGAAGGATCGGCTGGCATTTCTGTCGCGCATATATGGAGCGACAGAGTTGGCGAGTACATCCTCGGAGAAGATATGTACCAGCGCGCACTAGTATCTGTAGAAAGACGAGGAGGAGCAGATCATCTAGTGCTTTATACCGTGGATGGTCCAAGGCTCCGTCTTTTTGTCAGAGAGGGTTGGTCGATCGAACAGGGAGGGGACACAATCGATATCTCTCCGGAGAATATCGTGATGTTAGGGTTGACCTCAGGAGGCGTGTCGTACGGTGAGGCGACGATGACAGGCGTTATGATGATCGGAGATACCCTGGATATTACAAAGCCGTTCAGGTTTCTCTACGACCTTGGCTCACGACTTGGCTCTTACACTTTGGACTATACTACCCAAGAGGCCCGCATCATTATGGCTGAAGAGGCGGTAGAGGCAGAGGCAAGAGCAGCCGAAGAGCGAGCTGTAGCCGAAGAGCGGGCCGCGGCAGCCGCAGCTTATGAAGATTCAACATCAGTTGTTAGCGAGGTGGTTGACTCAATCGAATCGGCTGAGGTTGAAACAGAGGGTTTGTCGGATTCATCAACTGCTACAGAGAGCTTAGACCTCACGCGCTCAGATGATGCGCTTGATTTCACCTTGGTCCAAGAGGAAACACTCCTAGAGCGAATGCTCGAGAACACGTACTGGGAGCGTGTTGCGTGGATTCTACTCGTACTTGTATTTGCATCTTTGGCGTTTATTACCAAGGCCCCTGCACTGAGATGGATTTCGCTCAGTCTGACCCTAGTAATTTTGGGTTTTGTCGATGGCGGATTTCTTTCAGTGTCTCATATCACAAGCGCAATCTGGGTTGGTCCTTCGGTCTTTTTAAATGATTTGCCACTCTTAATTATGGTGCTCTTTACTCTGGTCACCACTCTGATTTGGGGCAGGGTATTTTGTGGTTTCTTGTGCCCATTTGGTGCACTTCAGGACTTTTTGGATCGGGTCATCCCAGAGCGATATAAGAGGACACTTTCACTACAGTTTCACCGCCTGGGACTCAAGGTTAAATACCTGATCCTCGGGGTCATCGTCATCCCGGCATTAGCGGGTAGTCACGTGAGTTTCTACGAGTATTTCGAACCCTTTGGTACCGTGTTCTTTAGGAGCTCAAGCATCCTATTATGGGTGATTGCCGGAGCTTTCATTCTGGCTTCAGTAATCGTCCCGCGCTTCTATTGCCGATATGCGTGCCCTCTTGGGGCTGCACTGGCGATTGCATCAATCATTTCGCCTAAACGGATCAAGCGGGTTGAGCAGTGCGATCACTGTTTAGTATGCCAGCAGAAATGTCCAACAGGGGCAATTGAGGGGCCCGAGATCGACTTTAAGGAATGCGTGCGTTGTAATGTTTGCGAAGTGCAGCTTCTGGAAAAGGCAGGGGTCTGCCGACATGACATGGAAGAGGTCCGGCCAAGATTAGTCCAGGTGAAATTGGCTTCGCTAGAGGAAGCGACTGATGCAAGATAAGGAAAAGCATAAAGTCAGTCGGCGCCAGGTGCTCCGTATTACTGCAGTGACAGGTGCCTCGCTTGTTATGGGAACTGCTATAGTGCGCTCTCTTATCGCGCGGGCAGGACTGCATCGCGTAAGTGAGACACGTACGCAGATGGGGACGTTGGTCGAAGTCACTGTTGTTGCTGCGGACCCAGAACATGCTCGAGTAATGGTTCAGAATGCGTTTGGTCGAATGCAAAGACTCGAGGCGATTTTTAGTCGACATCGAGCAGATACGCCGCTAAGCCGACTTAACGAGAATGGAGTCTTAGAGAGCGCTCCGCCTGAGCTTGTTGAGGTCATGGATCGAGCTTTGACGTATTCATCAATGACGGATGGTGCCTTTGATGTGACTGTGGCGCCTCTGTTAGAGCTTTATGCATCCCGCTTTGAAGAAGGCAACCGGCCCCCTACAGATCATGAGGTCGAGCGAATTCTGGAGTTCGTTGATTATCGGAGGGTTCGACTTGATACGGATGCTATCGCGCTTGAGGGTCCCGGCATGAAGGTGACTTTGGATGGGATTGCGAAAGGATACATAGTGGACCAGGCCGTACGCACTCTATTGGATGACGGTGCTGAGCGGATCCTCATTAATGCGGGCGGGGACATGGCATCCGGTGGAGATGGTTCATTGGAGAACCCATGGACGGTCGGTGTTAGGGACCCTTCTGAACCACAAGGATTGCTGTCTCGCATAAGGCTAGGTGGTGAGTGCATTGCAACATCGGGTGATTACATACAGGCTTTTACTCAGGATCGGCGTTTTCACCACATCATTGATCCTCGGACTGGCTACTCCCCTGAAAAGTTGAGCTCTGTGACGGTTGTTACCTCTAAGGCGATGGATGCTGATGCGCTTTCTACGGGATTAATGGTACTTGGGCCGACTAAGGGTTTTGAGTTGATGAAGCGTCTAGATAATACGGAAGGATTGATTGTTACAAAGGAGGGTGATTCGCTTATGA
>Ga0310344_10003679_pt1 | contig 11392 bp, 14 predicted proteins | sample HC15DNA20200_MG_FD_203801 | JGI IMG/M metagenome (GOLD analysis project Ga0310344, IMG submission 203801) | Marine microbial communities from station ALOHA, North Pacific Subtropical Gyre - HC15-DNA-20-200_MG | ecosystem: Environmental > Aquatic > Marine > Oceanic | place: Pacific Ocean: North... | reverse complement strand
GTATAATTATAACATTGGTAATAATTTTATTAGCGACTGCAATTTATTTTCTCTTTTTTAAATAAAATGACTAGAAAATTAAACAAAAAAATCTTATTAAATTTACTAATATTTATTTTTTTAATTTTAATTTTTGCTTACGTAATTGAATACAAATTTGGTCATGATCCCTGTAAATTATGTCTCTATCAACGTATTCCATATTTTATTTCAATTTTACTAATATTGAAAATTTTTTTCATTAAAGGACATGAAAGAATTTTTTTATTTATACTATCACTTGTTTTTATTAGCAGTTCAATTTTAGCATTTTACCATTTTGGTATTGAACAAGGTTTTTTTAAAGAATCTTTAGCGTGCACTAATGAAAGTTTGTCAGAAAATTTAACTAGAGATGAACTTTTAAAACAATTAAGTGAAAATACTATAAGTTGTAAAGATGTTAGTTTAAGAATATTCGGTTTTTCCCTTGCTTCAATTAATACCATTTTTTCTATTGTTTTAAGTGGTATATTTTTTAACTTATTTATAAAATATGAAAAAAACTGATCAAAAAATTCTAAAAGAAATTATCAGGGTAGATCATGCGGGAGAGCGTGGAGCAATTAAAATTTATGAAGGTCAGCTCCTTGCATTAAATACTATAAAACAAGACGAAAATTTAAAAAGTATAATTGAAGAAATGAAAGAACATGAAAAAGAACACTTAGAATTTTTTGAAAAAGAAATTCAAAAAAGAAATGTTAACCCAACTTACTTACTACCATTGTGGGATATAATGGGTATTTCATTAGGTTTTGGTACAGCATTGCTTGGAAAAAAAGCAGCTATGCTTTGTACAGCTTCTGTTGAGGAAGTCATTGAAAATCATTATGAAAGTCAACTTAGAAAATTAGGTGAAGATGAAAAAGAATTAAAGAAAAAAATAGAAAAATTTAAAGAAGATGAAGTAAACCACAAAAATATTGCTTATGAAAGTGGAGCTAATAAAAAAGGACTTTATTCTTTAATGGATAAAATAATTCGAACTGGATCTAAAATAGCAATTACTATTTCAGAAAAAATCTAATACTATTTAAGGAAGTAATTCAACATCCCAATAAAGATAATCCATCCAGCTTTCATGTAAAAAGTTAGGCGGAAAATTTCTTCCATTTTGATGAAGATCATCAACAGTTGGTCTAAAAGGTTTTTTAAATAATCTCATTCCCGAATTTGCATATAGTCTTCCACCTTTTTTTACATTGCAGGTAGAACATGCGGTAACTACATTTTCCCAATCTGTTTTACCTCCTTTTGATTTTGCTAAAAGATGATCAAAAGTTAGATCTTTTTTATCTCCACAGTATTGACAAGTAAACTTGTCTCTTAAAAATACATTAAATCTTGTAAAGCTGGGATGTTCTGAAGGCTTTATAAAATTTTTTAAAGCTATAACACTAGGCAAGCTCATTTCAAATGAAGGACTTCTTATTTTTCTTTTGTAATTTGAAACTATACTTACTCTATCTAAAAAAACTGACTTAACTGCATCTTGCCAACACCAAAGTGAAAGAGGGTAATAACTCAATGGTCTAAAATCAGCATTCAGAACAAGTGCTGGACATTTTTCTAAAGGTACTTTCTCAGTTGCTGATATAATCATACGATTAAGTTAACGGATTAAAACAAAATTTTCAAGAAATAGTTTTATTAAAAATTTGTTTCATTTACAAAAGATTTTTTCTTAAAAACTCCAAACCTAGAGAAGAACCTTCAACAGGTATTCTATGCTCACAGTTTTTAAAAAGTTTAGTCTTTATTTTAATTCCGCAGTTTGCTAAATACTCTTTTGCTTCTAATAAATGCGTTGGTGGAACAATTATATCTTTATCTCCATGCATAAGAAAAATTTTCGGTTTATTATTAATATTTTTTGATAAATGTTTTTGATTAATAATTTTTCCTGAATAGCCCAGTATACAGTTTATATTTTTTTTATTTTTTAAACCTACTTGAATACTCATCATACAACCTTGGCTAAAACCTACCAAAGCTAAATTCTTTGGTTCTAATTTAAAATTATTTAAAATTTGATCTAAATATAAAATTAATTTTTTTTCAGCTTCCAATGATTTTTCAAGTATTGCATCTTCTTTTTCTACCGTTAAATCAAACCACTGAAACCCTTGGGGATTGACGCTACAAATTTCTGGGGCATTGGGACATAAAAAAATTACGTCAGGTAAAAACCTACGCCAATTAATAGCTAAGGTACTAATATCTTTACCATCACCACCATATCCGTGACATAGTACTATTACTTGTTTTGGTTTATCTTTTGATATTGGTTCTATTATTGTGCCATCTAAAATATAATCAGTCATATTTTAATAACCAATTTACAAATTTTTTGTTTTCAAAATCAACTTCCCCAATTATTCTAGCAAACTCTTCGCCTTTTTTATTAATTAATAATGTAGTAGGCACTCCTCTAAGTTTAAATTCTTTTACAAAATTCAAATTATAATCAAAAAATATTTTTAAATTTTTGATATTTAGATCTGTAAAAAATTTTTTAGTCTTTAATTTGTTGGGTTGTTCCATATTAATAGCAAAAACTTCTAAATTATTAAAATTTTCATTTTTATAAAGTCTATCTAAAGAAGGCATTTCTTTCTTGCATGGAGCACACCATGTTGCCCAAAAATTGATGATTAATAGTTTTCCTTTAAAATCCTTTAAATTAATTTTATTACCCGAAAAATCTTCAAATATAATGGATGAAACGGGGATCGGAGTTTCATTTATAGCTATATTATTAAGTGGAATATCTTCATTTGTTTGCGATATTGATGAAAAAATACTAAAACAAAAGAATAAAATAAAAATTTTTGTAATTTTTTGATTAATAAACATTAAAAATAATAACTTAACATATGAAAACCAAAAATAAAGCAGTTTGGGGGGCTAGATTTAGCAGCTCTACTTCAAGAGTTTTTGAAAAAATTGGAGCATCAATAGATATTGATAAAAGATTATTTGAGGAAGATATATTTGGTTCTATAGTTCATGCTAAAATGTTAGTTAAACAAAAAATAATAGAAAAAAAAATAGGTAAAAAAATTATTAAAGGATTAAAAAAAATAAGAAAAGAAATTATTAATAATAAATTTAAATTTAATAAAAAATATGAAGATATTCACCTAAATATTGAAAAAAGACTTTTTCAAATCATTGGCGAAGATGCTGGTTATTTACATATTGCAAGATCACGAAATGACCAGATAGTTACTGATTTTAAATTATGGATTAAAAAAGCATCACTTGAGATAATAAAGAACTTAGATAATTTAATAAGGAATTTTGTTAAAAAATCAGAATTAAATATACATACTGTTATGCCAGGCTTTACGCATTTAAAAAATGCTCAACCTATTTCATTTGCACACTATTTATTAGCTTATGTAGAGATGTTCAAAAGAGACAAAAAAAGATTTTTAAGTAATATAAATTATATTAATGAATGTCCCTTGGGTGTAGGAGCTTTATCAGGAACTTCCTATAAAATAGATAGAAATTTTACATCAAAAAAATTAGGTTTTAAAAAACCCACAGATAATTCTATTGATTCTGTTTCCGATAGAGACTTTGCGCTAGATTTTTTATCTTCTGCTTCAATTTGTGCAATGCATATCTCAAGATTTGCAGAAGAATTAATAATTTGGAATTCTGATATATTTAAGCTTATTAAAATTGATGATAAAATGTTAACTGGCTCATCTATAATGCCTCAAAAGAAAAATCCAGATCCTGCTGAATTAATCAGAGGAAGAGCTGGTAAAAATTTTGGTTTACTTCAGGCAATGTTGACTACTATGAAAGGACTACCTCTTTCATACTATAAAGATATGCAAGAGGATAAAATTCTTGTATTTAATAGCTATGATACTCTATTAGAATCAATAATTATAACTAACGAACTTATTGTAAATTTAAAGGCTAATAAAAAAAGAATGTACTCTTTGTCTAATGAAGGATATACCACAGCTACAGATTTTGCAGATTATCTTGTTCAAAATAACAACTTATCTTTTAGAGATGCATATAAAATTTCAGCTAAATTAGTAAATTATGCTGAAAAAAAAGAAAAAAAATTAAATGAACTAGATTTTAATGAAGTAAAAAAAATTAAGAGTGATTTAAAAAAAAATGTGATGAAAATATTTGACGTTATAAATTCGGTAAATTTAAAAACTTCATACGGAGGAACTTCTACAAAAAATATTAAAAAAATGATATCTAAACTTAAAAGAGAATTTAAATAATGCGTAAATTAATAATAATTTTATCTGTTTTTATACTTTGTGCTTCATGTGGAGTAAAAAGTGACCCTGAATACCAAGCACAATTTAAATCAAATAAAAAAATAAAAATAATTTAAAAATGACTTACATAAGAATAAGGAAAAAAAAACTTTATGTTGAAAATATTTCAACACATGCTCTTATAAAAAAGTATAGGACTCCCTTTTATTGTTATTCTCTTGCTCAATTAAAAAACAATTTTTATAGTTTTAAAAAAGCATTTGAAAATATTAATCCAATTATATGTTTTTCTGTAAAATCAAATGCAAACCTAAATATACTTAAAGAACTTAAAAAATTAGGTTCTGGAGCTGATGTTGTATCAATAGGTGAGTTATTAAAAGCTACAAAAGCAGGAATTAAAGGTGATAAAATTGTTTTTTCTGGAATTGGTAAAACAGAAGAAGAAATAAGAGCTGCAATAAAAAAGAGAGTCCTTTTAATAAATATAGAGTCAGAAAATGAGGCCAATTTAATAAATAAAATTTCTGGCAAACTATCTAAAATTACTTCGGTTGGAATAAGATTAAATCCAAATATTACTGGAAAAACACATAAAAAAATCTCTACGGGAGGAAAAGATGAAAAATTCGGTTTAGTTTATAATGATTGTATTAATCTTTGTAAAAAAATAAAAAAAATGAAAAATATAAAATTAAATGGACTAAGTGTTCATATAGGTAGTCAAATCACAAATATTGAACCATTTAAAAAAGTATTATCTATAATAAATAAACTTTGTAGAAAAACTAAAATAAACTTTAATTTTATAGATCTTGGTGGAGGAATGGGAATTTCTTATACAAATAAAGAAAAGCAACTTGATTTAAAACAATATGCAAAATTAGTAAACAAATTTATAAGCAAAAATACTAAAATTATTTTTGAGCCAGGTAGATTTATAATTGGAAATGCAGCTATACTAATATCAAAAATTATTTATATTAAAAAAAGTATAAATAAAAATTTTGTAATTTTAGATGCTGGTATGAATGATTTAATGAGGCCAGCACTTTACGATTCCCGACATCAGATTGTTCCACTCAATAAAGAAAATAAATTAATAAAAGGAAATTTTGAATTTGTTGGTCCAATTTGCGAAAGTTCAGATAAATTCTTGAACCAAAAAAATTTTTTTAAAATTAAAGAAGGTGATTATGTTGCGCTTACCAATGTAGGAGCCTATGGAATGTCTTTGTCATCAAATTATAATACTAGACCAACTATTGCTGAAATTATTGTAAATGGTTCTGCACACAAAATTATTAAAAAAAGACAAAGCTTAGAAAATTTAGTTAATAGTTAATTATAAAGTTAATACAAATGTTTCTTTTAAGATCATTATTATTTAGTTTTTTTTTATATTTAGGCATTACATCTGTTTTTTTAATTGCATTACCCTCATTATTTTTGCCTCCAAAAATTACATTGCTATTTGGAAAATTTTTAGGCCATTATGTAGTTTTTATTGTTAGAATTTTTTTAAGTACTAAAGTTAATTTTAAGGGACTAGAAAATATACCTAAAGATAAAAAATATTTTGTAGCTTCTGCACACCAATCTATGTTTGAAACTTTTGCGTTACAAAGTGTTTTAGATTATCCAGTTTTTATTCTTAAGAAAGAACTTTTAAGAATTCCTCTGTTTGGACTTTATTTAAAGAAAATTAAGTCTATTGAAATAGTAAGAGATACTACAACGAAGGATAATCTTAATTTTTTTGATAAGGTAGCAAATATAATAAAAAATGAAAAAAGACCTCTTTTAATATTTCCTCAAGGAACAAGAGTAAAATTTGATGAAATAGTACCTTTTAAAAAAGGTGTCGGAAAAATATATGAAGCTTTAAATGTTTCCTGTGTTCCTGTTGCATTAAATTCAGGTAAAGTTTGGCCCAAAAAAGGAATGCTTAAATTCCCGGGTAAAATAACAGTATCATTTTTAAAACCAATAGAGCCTGGACTAAATCGAGATGAATTTATTAGAAACTTAGAAACAAAAATATACGAAGAAATTAAAAATATTTCTTAATTTTGTTTTCTACCAAAATCAGGCTTACCAATATCTTGACCCGCTTCTATAATTTCTTTTCTAATTTTTTTAGTTTTTCTAAAAATTTTCTCTAGTTTTTTTTCATTTTTGCTTTTAATTGCCTTTTTTAGATTAATTAGATTTTCTATAAATTTATCGATCATTTTTGAGGTATTTTCATTGTTTTGAACAAAAATATCCCTCCACATTATAGGATTGGATGCAGCAATTCTTGTAAAATCCCTTAATCCTCCAGCGCTATACTTCACAATATTACGATCTTTTTTCTTTTTAATTTTAAGAGTGGTATTTACAATATTATAGGCTATTAAGTGTGGCATATGACTAGTGATCGATAAAATATAATCATGTTGCTTTGCTTCCATCACATCAACTCTACTTCCTAGTTTTTTCCAAAATTTTTCTAATAATTTAATATCTTTATTATTTGACTGTTTACTAGGAGTTAAAATACACCATTTATTTTTAAAAAGTTGGGAAAATCCTGATTCAGGTCCACTATCTTCTGTGCCTGCTATAGGGTGCGATGAAATCCAGGATATATTTTTAGGAATATTTTTTTCAATTAAAGAAATTACATTTTTTTTTACTGATCCAACATCGGTTAATATAGCCCCATTTTTTAAAGAATTTTTTATTTTTAAAATAATATTCTTATAACTACTCAAAGGACTAGCAATTATAATTAGGTCAGACCCTTTAACTATTTTTTTTGTATCAGAGCTAGCTTCGTCTACTATTTTTAATTTAATTATTTTTTTATTAGTATTGTTTGATCTATTGGAAGAAACTAACTTAGTTGCAAGCCTATTTTTTTTTATTCCTCTTGCTATAGAGGAACCAATTAATCCACATCCTATTATGCATACCTTTTTAAACATTACTTAAAAATACTCCCTATAGATTTTATAAAATTTTCATTAGCTTCTTTATTTCCAATAGTTAATCTTAAAGAATTTGCTATTTTATACTGTGTCATTTTTCTTACAATTAGTTTATCTGCTGCTAACTTTTCAAAAGCTTGCTCAGAATTAATCTTTGTTTCGTCAAAATTCATTAAAAAGAAATTAACTGCAGGTTCATTAGTTTTAACATTAAATTCTTTTAAAACAGAGAATATTTTCTTTGCCCATAATGAATTATGATCAAGTGCCTTTTTAGTCCAATCAATATCTTTAATAGCTTCTATACCTGCAGCAAGAGCAGCTCTATTAACATTAAAAGGTGGTTTTATCTGGTACATACTGTCAATTATTTTCTTAGAAGAATAACCCCAACCTAATCTCAAGCCAGCTAAACCATAAATTTTAGAAAAAGTTCTAGTAACTAGTACATTGGGAGAATCCTTAAAAAGATCTAACCCTGAAGAATAATTATTAGAATTAATAAATTCAAAATATGCATCATCAACAACTAAAAGAATGTCACTTCTAAGTTTTTTTCTTAAATCAAGCATTTCATTTTTTGATAAGTATGTACCTGTAGGATTATTAGGATTTGCAACAAATACAATTTTTGTTTTATCAGAAACTTTCTTTATTATTTCTTCTACTGATGCTTTAAAATTTTTTTCTTTAGCTAATACAACTTTCGCCTTATTAAGTGAGGCATATATTTTGTACATGATAAAACCAAACTCTGTAACAATTACTTCATCTCCAGCATTAAGAAATAGACGACAGGTTAGATCAAATATTTGATCTGAGCCCGATCCACAAATTATTCTTTTAGAATCTATTTTAAATTTATTTGATAAAACTTCTCTCAAAGAATTAGAATCATCTTCGGGATATTTAAATACCTTGTTTTTTTCTTTTTCAAATGCTTCAATTGCTTTTGGGCTTGCTCCAAGAGCAGATTCATTAGCTGATAATTTTATTGGATTTTCAATCTTTTTAAATTTAGATAATCCTCCAACATATCTTTCAACCTCAAATTTTATCGGTTTTGGCAAATTCATAATTTTTTTATATATAATTTGTATCGGTAAATACTATATATGGAACTTTGTGGCAAAATAAATACAACCTAAATTGACAAAAGATGGGGTTTTTAGTACAAGAAAAGCGCGCTGATTTAACTTAAATTGCGAGCGCATTAAAAAAACAGCTAAAAAAGGTTTTTGCCCAGTTTAGCTGGGCTTTTTTTTTGCTTTATTATGAACACTGAAATGAAAAATATAAAAAAATTAATTGTCAATCAATCTCTTGAATTAGATTGTGGAAAGATTATTAAAAATTTTCCTGTAGCTTACGAAACCTATGGAACTTTAAATAAAGATAAGGATAATGCTATACTTGCCTGCCACGCTTTAACTGGAGATCAATTTTGTACAAATATTAATCCTATAACCAAAAGAGAAGGTTGGTGGACATTTGCAGTTGGGCCTGGAAAAGCAATTGATACTAATAAATATTTTGTAATTTGCGTAAATGTTTTGGGAGGATGCATGGGTTCATATGGACCTAGAGAAATAAATCCTGAAACTAATAAATTATTTGGAACAACATTTCCAGTAATTACAATAAGAGATATGGTGAGAGCTCAAAAATATTTAATAGATCATTTGGGTATTAAAAAATTACTTTCGATAGTAGGTGGATCGATGGGAGGAATGCAAGTTTTACAATTTGCAGCTTTATATCCAAACTTAGCTCATTCTGTTATTCCAATAGCATGTAGTGCTAGCCATTCAGCTCAAAATATTGCTCTAAATGAATTAGGTCGACAAGCTATTATGGCTGATCCAAACTGGAAAAAAGGAGATTCTTCTCCTGATAAAGGTTTAGCAGTAGCAAGAATGGCTGCACATATTACTTATCTATCTAAAAAAGGATTAGAAGAAAAGTTTGGAAGAAAACTTCAAGATAAAGGAAGTTTAAAATTTAGCTTTGATGCAGATTTCCAAATAGAAAGTTACTTACGTTATCAAGGTGCAACTTTTGTTGATAGATTTGATGCAAATAGCTACTTATACATTACTAGAGCAATGGATTATTTTGATTTACAAAAACAATTCAAGGGTAATTTATCTCTTGCTTTTAAAGATAATAAATCAAAGTTTTGTGTAATCTCGTTCTCTTCTGATTGGCTTTACCCTACAATTGAAAACAAGGAAATAGTTATAGCTTTAAATGCTTGTGGAGCAAACGTTGCTTTCGTAGAAATCAATTCTGATAAAGGACATGATTCTTTTTTATTAGATGTGCCTGAATTTTTAAGAACTATAAGTGAATTTATTAATTCTACCTATAATGAAATAAAAAAATGAAAAAAGAGTTTGAAGTTATATCTAAAATAATTAAAAATAAAAAAAGAGTTCTTGACGTTGGATGTGGAGATGGCACTCTAATGGAGTACTTAAAGAATAGTCAGCAAAATGATGTTAGAGGTTTAGAGCCACAAAAAAATCTTGCGCAAAAATGTATATCAAAAGGTCTTTCTGTTATCGAAGGCGATGCAGAAAAAGATTTGATTCAATTTCCAAAAAAATCTTTTGACTATGTTGTCTTGAGTCAAACTCTTCAGGCTTTTTTTGATCCAGAAAAAGTTCTTGATCAATTGCTTAGAATAGGAAAACAAACAATTGTTTCAATTCCAAACTTTGGTTTTTGGAAAGTTCGTCTTCACTTACTTTTTAAAGGTACTATGCCTGTAACAAAAAATCTTCCTAATGAATGGTACAATACTCCAAATTTACATATGTGTACAATTAAAGATTTTGTTAATTTTTGTAATAAAAAAAATATAAAAATAGATAAATCTATGTGTTTAACTAATGAAAAAATTTCAGAAATTACTAAAAAAAATATGGGCTATAAAAACGTTTTTTCGCAGCTCGGTATATTTTTAATAGAATAATAAATTATGCAAATAATTCCCATATCTTGTCTGACAGATAATTACGCATATATCATATATGATGATAATTTTAAAACTGTGGGAGTTATCGATCCTTCGGAAGCTCAACCTGTTATTTCTTTTTTAGAAAAGAAAAATATTAAATTAAATTATATATTAAATACTCATCATCATTTTGATCATATAGGTGGAAATACTGAATTAAAAAAAAAATATAATGCTAAAGTACTAGGCTTTGAAGGTGACAAACATAGAATTCCAGGAATTGACATAACGATTAAAGATAATGAACAATGGATATTTGGTAACTCGCTAATAAAAATATTGCATATTCCTGGGCATACTTTGGGACATATATGTTTTTTTTTTGAAAAAGAAAAAATTGCATTTACTGGTGATACTTTATTTTCTTTAGGATGCGGAAGAATTTTTGAAGGAAATCATAAACAGATGCTTGACTCTTTAAATAAAATTAAAAGTCTTCCTAAAGAAACCAAAATTTACTGTGGTCATGAATATACATACAAAAATGCAGAATTTTGTATGAAATATGAAGGAAATAATATTAATTTAAAAAAAAAATTTGAACAAATTAAAAAATTACGTTTTCAAAATTTACCTACAATACCCTCCATATTAAAAGATGAATTAAAATCAAATATTTTTTTAAGATGCGATCAAAAAGAGTTAAAAAATAAATTAAATATGAAAAATCAAGAAGATCTGGAAGTTTTTAAGAAAGTTAGAGATCTAAAAGACAGTTTTTAGCAATTGTTATATCTTGACATAACAAGTTAGAAAGCTATATTGCCCATATTTCCAAATATGAAATTAAAACAATGTCTTTCGCAGTTATACAAACAGGTGGCAAGCAATATAAGGTTTCAGCAAGTGAAATTCTTAAAGTTGAAAGACTTGAAAGTTCTGAAGGTAAAACAGTAGAATTTAAAAATATTCTTTTTTTAAACGACGATAAATCAATAGAAATAGGAAATCCAAATATAGAGGGTGCAAAAGTTGAAGCTACAATCTTAAAAAATATAAAAAATAAAACTATTTTAGTTTTTAAAAAAAGAAGAAGAAAAAATTCAAGAAAAAAATATGGTCATAGACAACCAGTATCATTGATTAGA
>Ga0310344_10003678_pt1 | contig 11392 bp, 7 predicted proteins | sample HC15DNA20200_MG_FD_203801 | JGI IMG/M metagenome (GOLD analysis project Ga0310344, IMG submission 203801) | Marine microbial communities from station ALOHA, North Pacific Subtropical Gyre - HC15-DNA-20-200_MG | ecosystem: Environmental > Aquatic > Marine > Oceanic | place: Pacific Ocean: North... | reverse complement strand
TATTCTCTCTGGCAGGTTTGGGCCTTCCGCTATGGCCGGCAATTGTCCCAATCATTCTTTTTCGTACCCTTCAGGGATTTGCTTGGAGTGCTGTTGTCACAGCGAGCACTACATTGCAAGCTGATGTTATTCCTGCCGCTCGCCGTGGCGAAGGGATGGGTTATGTGAGTAGTATAAGAAATTTATCGACTGCAATAGCGCCAGCGGCAGCTCTTTTTATTGCAAGCCAAATGAATATTACAAATGCTATTTGGTTCATAGTCATAATTACTATTGTTGGCGCTACCACGGTATTTCTAGTCAGGGAAACATATGTAAAGCCGACATCTTTTCCGCCGTTTAGATGGAACAGACTTATTGAAAAAAGCGCAATTGCACCCGCTTTAGTGGCCGCTGCTATGATGTTTGTTTTCGGTGGGTTTGTTACTTTTATTCCTCTCGATGCGCAGCGTCGAAATATTGGTGATCCGGCGGTGTTTTTTATTGTATTTTCCTTAGTGCTCATGATTGTTCGTCCAATTGCAGGAAGGTGGAGCGATTTAATTTCCAACCGAGGGGTTATTATAGTTCCAGGGCTTATGTTGATCCTTGGTTCTGTTTTTGTAATTGCGGTATTTGAGACATCTTGGACTCTTGTATTCGTTGCTATTCTTTGGGGAACAGGTTTTGGATGTGTTCAGCCAATTATAAGAACTTTGGTCATCGAAAGGGTATCCCCTGATCGTTGGGGTGGGGCCAATGCAACCATGTTGACTTTGATGGATTTAGGATTAGCTCTCGGTCCGCCGATACTTGGATATGTAGCGACCCATGAGGGTTACGCGGTAATGTACACGTTATCTTCTTTACCCATTTTGTTATGCGTAGCAACGATGATCTTAGGAATATTTAAACCCTGGAAAGTATAAAAATATACTCAACCTATAAGAATATAAAATTCTTCAAAATATTACTGCATTGACACAGTCGATCATTTATTTGACGATTTAAAAAAAAACCTAATTAACTTGGTTAATATTAATGGGAGAGAAGTCAATGCAAATCAAAATAAAACAAACTAATGTAGGGTTCACAATCAAATGTCTGAGTGCATTCGTTTTGGCTGCAATGTTTGTCAGTAGCGGTGACGCTTTAGCACGTTCCCCAGAGCTTGAAAAAGTGATCAAAGGCGCAAAGAAAGAAGGTGTCCTAAAGTTACTATGGACTGAAGGTCATATGGGCGCTGATGCGGGCATTAGCGATATGCTTAAGTCTATTAACAAGCGGTATGGAACAAATATAAAACTGCAATTTACTCAGGGCAGGAGTTTCCCAGCTAACCTTGGAAGATTGACCCAAGAGCATCGTGCAAAACAAACATCGAGCACAGATGTATTTATGGGGAGCGGGAGTCACATGCTCTCAGGTTTTAAAACAGGCATGTTACAGAGGGTTGATTGGAATAAATTGATTGAACGCCCTGAGCCTAAAAACGCGGTTGTAAAAAGAGTTAACAATGGCGGTGTTGGCGTGGCTATTGCGTCAAGAGTGGTAGGGATAGTTTATAATACGAACCTGGTAAAGGGGTCCGACATTCCGTATAGCATTGAAGATGTAATGAACCCGAAGTGGAAGGGACAGATTGCAATCACACCCTATTTGACTGGCTTTTATCAATTCGCAGCTCCGGATGTATTTGGCATCAAATTCATGACAGATTACATGAAACGACTTAAACCTCAAATTGGTGGGTTCATTGGATGTAATAGCTTGGACAAGGTTGCGAGTGGGCAGTTTGCCATGCTTATTTTTGACTGCGGAAGGGATGCGACGGTCCGTTACCAAAGACGTGGTGCACCCTTGGGGCATGCAGTACCGAAGGAAATAGTTAGGAATAATATCATCAACCTTGGTGTCCCATCGAATGCGGCTCATCCTAATGTTGGGAAGCTGTTTATCGCTTGGACTCATTCGAAGGAAGGGCAAACGGCACTTTGGAAGCACGGCGCGTATGACCTTGAAATTTATCCTGGTTCGAAGTCTAAATCCCTCGTTGATGCTGCACGTTCTAAAAATTCCAAAGCTATTTTCTTGAAGAGTACCGTACAGCGTACCTTTCAGCAGAAAAAAGATGGCATTAACGTGAGGAAGTTCCAGAAGAAATTGAAAAAGATAGTCCGCGGAAAACGTAAACGCGGTAAAAAATAAAAATCTTTCAGGAAGTCAGAATTCTGAGGGGGGTTAAGTTAAACCTCGTGCCTTAGCCCCCTCATGGCTGTGCATATTTTAAATAAGTCTGGATTATTCTCATATTCTAGGGGATAGAGACGATTAAAAACTCGTTATTGAAGGCATTATTAAAACCAATTCAGGGTAGCACCCCGTTGTGGCCTGTAGCATTACTGCCAATGGTTATCCTAATAGCCATTGTGGTTGTGTTTGTTTATATCAGCTTTCAGACGGGAGTTATTGGGACAGATGACGCTGAATTTTCGTATGACAATTATAAGGATCTGTTCGGGGACGAATTTGTACTTGAAGTCCTTGAAAACACTTTAATTTTTGCAATAGTAACTACTATCGTTTCTCTTTTTGTCGGTTTACCTATTGCTTGGATTACAGAGCGGACGACAATTCGTCCAAAAGCTCTTATTTACGCGATGATGACAATTGGGCTCCTTGTACCTCCAGTTTTTGTCGGAATGGGTTGGACCTTTATAGCTCATGAGCGAATCGGGTTTATCAACAAGATGTTTATGGCGGCTTTCGGTCTAAATTCTGGTCCAATTAACATAGAAAACCCTGCGGGGATGGGTTTAATCGAAGGCCTCACCCTTGCACCACTGGCATTTGTCCTGAGTGTACAGGTTTTTAGAACCATGAATCCGGCCCTCGAAGAAGCAGCCCAAACATCAGGGTTAACTTTCAAAAGAACCTTACGGAGGATTACCTTACCGCTTGCTAGACCGGCAATCTTGGCGGCGCTGATCTATATATTCGTTATCGGGCTGGCTACCTTTGATATTCCCGCTGTCATAGGTTTATCGAGTAATATCTATGTTTTTAGTACTTACGTCTATTCTGAAGCTTTTCCACCTGATGGATTGCCTGAATATGGCATTCCAGCCGCCCTTGGTACAGCCATGATACTGGTGGCCCTGTTGCTCACAGTTTGGTACGTCCAAATGTTGCGGACTAGTGAGAAGTATCAAGTGGTTACAGGTAAGGGATACAAGGCCACACAGATAAATATTGGAAAGTGGGCGCCAGCCTGTTGGTCTTTTATTTGCATTTATTTTTTTATCGGACTTCTTTTACCAATTTTATTGGTCTGCTTCATGGCATTCCTGCCCTACATTACGCCACCTTCTCTAGAGGCATTAAAACTTTTTAGTTTGGTCAATTTTGAGCAGATGAACTGGGAATATGTTGGACGAGGTATTAGGAACACCGCTTTGTTAATGCTTATTGTACCTCCAGTAATTTTATTGGCGGCCTTTTGTGTCTCTTGGCTTGTCGTCCGAACCAAGACAAAAGCACGATATGTTTTGGAATTTGGTGCATTTCTACCACACACAGTTCCTAAAGTTGTTATGTCATTGGGGGCATTATTGCTTTCCCTTTATATTGTGAATGATTATCTGCCAATTTATGGGACAATTACACTTTTGATTGTCGTTTATGTGATCTGCTGGATTCCCTTCGGCACCAGAGCGCTGAATAGCTCGATGATTCAAATCCATAAAGAACTTGAAGAGGCTGCGTATACTTCAGGCTTAACCATGGTAAGGGCTATCCGTAAAATTATGCTGCCCCTCCTACGACCGACTATGTTGTCGGTATGGATTTGGACTGGTTTACTTGTTTATAGGGAGATGACCATAGCCGTATTCTTGATCAGTCAGGATAACGTAACTTTGCCAGCAATAGTATGGGGACGCTGGACGATGGGTTCGCCAAACGTGGCGGCGGCAATAACAGTCTTAATGATGCTGACATTATTACCATTGATGGTGCTTGGCTGGAGGTTTGCCCGTAAAAGTCGATTTTGAATGGCGAGATTTTAATAAGAGAAACTTAATCATGGGAATTGAACATGACCGATAACATTATTGTTTCCATAAAAGGCCTAGAAAAATTTTTCAATTCTGACCGTGGTGTTGTGCGGGCTGTTCAAAAGATTGACCTTGATGTTGTCGAAAATGATTTTGTTGTTCTTCTTGGGCCCAGTGGTTGCGGAAAAACCACAACATTACGTTGCGTGGCTGGGCTTGAGAGACCGAATGGTGGAAGTGTTGAGATAGCCGGTGCAATGGTTGATTCAGCTGACAGTGGTCAATTCATTCCGCCTGAAAAGCGGGATATAGGAATGGTTTTTCAGAGTTATGCTGTTTGGCCACACCTAAATGTTTATGAGAATGTTGCCTTGCCTCTTACAGATGGAAGCAGGCGTGTACCGAAGGACCAGGTTTCAGATAGGGTTATGGAGAGTTTGCGATTAGTACAATTAGAAGGATTGGACAGTCGGCCGGTTACAGATTTAAGTGGAGGTCAACAACAACGTGTTGCTTTGGCGAGAGCAATCGTTACCAAACCTCAGGTTTTATTGATGGATGAACCTCTGAGTAATTTGGATGCACGTTTACGCGAAGAAATGCGGATTGAATTAAAAAAAATAGCGACGACAGCCGGTGTGACGACTTTGTATGTAACCCATGACCAAGGAGAGGCGCTGAGCTTAGGCGATCAGATTTGTGTTATGAATGAAGGAAAAATTTTACAAATGGGCCCACCCGAGAAAGTCTATTCAAACCCACCGAATTTATTCGTAGCTCAATTCGTGGGGGAGATGAATTTTATAAAAGGCGCTGTATCGGGAGTTGATACCGTTAAGTCACCTATTGGTGAAAGGAGATATGAATTTGATAAGCCATATTCAGTGGGTGAGAACGTTACATTGGCAATAAGACCTCAGCATATAGAAGTTAAATCCTTGTCGGATAATCCTGGTGAAAACCCAAAGGGGGTTATTTTAACCAAAACTTATCTTGGTGATTCTGTTTTGTTTGAGGTTCAACTTTCAGAAATTACAATTGTCGTGAAAGCATCAGGTGATACCTTAATTGCTGAGGGACAGGACGTAGAGATAATTTTACCAAACCAAAATTGGCATATTTTTAATTAGGAAGATTTGCAAATTCTATTTGTTCTTTAATCAGGAATATCTAAATTGTTAAAAGTGAGTAATGAAGTGGACAAGAATTTAATTTTACCTGCTCAGCTTAAGTTAAAGAGACGATTTCCTACCTCGCATGATTTGCGTATGCGTGCGCGTAAAAGGCTCCCTAATTTTGCTTTTGAATATGTTGATGGCGGTGCGGGCAGTGATACTGGTATTGCTAGGAACTGGAATGCATTTGACTCAATAGAATTGGTTCCACGTTACGGCAAGGTGGTAGCGCCTCCTCCGACAGATGTTAAACTTTTTGGTAAAGAGTATTCAGCACCCTTCGGGATAGCGCCTATTGGCGGCCCTGGGACCGGGTTTCCGGGCGCAGAAACTTATTTCGCTAAGGCGGCCCAAGCTGCTAAAATTCCTTACACTTTAGGCGTCCTCTCCGCCATCACAATCGAGCAGGCTGCTGCTCTGGCTCCTGATGTTTTATGGCTGCAGTTGTATCGTTTCCCGCGTAATAATCATTCGATAGGACTAGATCTTGTAAAACGTGCTGAAGGTGCTGGTGTTCAGGCTCTAATGTTGACTTGGGATTCACCTGTGAGGACTACGAGGCCCAGAGAAGTTAAAAGCGGTATAATGGCGCCTTTTAAGCTTACCAACCGATTGCGGCTTGATGCTATGACTTCTCCCTCTTGGCTTTTTTCAATGATACGGAACGGCATTCCAAGATTTGTAAGTTTACGGCCTTACATGAATGGTCGAACTAGTATCGCGGAGTCGACTGAATTTATTCGGGCGGAATCGGGTGGTGCCTTCACATGGGAAGAAGTGGCCCTATATAGAGATGCTTGGAAAGGACCATTACTTCTTAAGGGTGTACTTCATCCCAAAGATGCGGAACGGGCAGTTGCAACTGGAATAGATGGATTAGTAGTAACAAATCATGGTGGACGCCAAATTGATGCACTTCCAGCATCTGTTGATGCACTGCCTGCGATAACAGAAACGGTAAATAGAAAAGTTGAAATTATAATCGATAGCGGCGTGCGCTCAGGCGTAGATGTAGCTCGGGGAGTAGCGCTGGGCGCTAGTGCAGGATTTGCCGGCAAGGCTTTTCTTTGGAGTTTAGGGGCCTTGGGCGGTCGTGGTCCTAGCCATTTGATCGAACTATTCAAGGACGACCTAAGCGCAACACTGGGACAGCTAGGTTGCCAAACTGTTGAAGAGCTCCGTTCAGTGACGGTTCGTCATCCTGGAGCTTATTCACTCGATGATTTTTCTAGTTTAGACTAAATAACCGATGGCCCGAGCGAACTCATGTTATTGATAACAAAATTGTTGGTTCGGTATATAAAAGCTCATGAATGGAAAAATGAGGTACGATATGGATTATGATCTTATCATTAGGAATGGGAATATCGCTGACGGGTCTGGTGACGAAATATTTGAAGGCGATGTTGCTGTTAAATCGGGTATGATTGTTGCTGTCGGTAATGTTCGTGGCCGTGCCACAGAGGAGGTCGAGGCCAAAGGGATGTTGGTAACGCCAGGATTTGTGGATATCCATACTCACTATGACGGGCAGGCGACTTGGGAGGAGCGTTTAGTTCCATCAAGTTGGCATGGTGTGACAACCACAGCTTTTGGCAACTGCGGCGTTGGCTTTGCACCTGTTCGTGCACAAGATCGACAAAGTCTCATTGACCTAATGGAAGGTGTTGAAGAGATTCCCGGTTCGGCCTTGCATGAAGGGCTTAAATGGGATTGGGAATCGTTTCCAGACTATCTTGGTGCTCTTGAACGCCGGAAACATGATATGGATCTATGCGCTCAATTACCCCATGCCGCTTTGCGCGTTTTTGTTATGGGCGAGCGTGCCTTAAACTTGGAAGACGCTAACGAAAAAGATATACAGCATATGAGGCGTATAGCAACCGAGGCTATGCAGACAGGTGGTTTCGGTTTTACAACATCTCGTTCCCTAAACCACATGACAGTACAAGGAGATCCAACCCCCACACTTAAAGCCCGAGAGGAAGAGCTCACCGGGATTGCTATGGGGCTTAAGGATGCTGGAAGTGGTGTCATGCAAATGATAGGCGAATTTAGCTCGGAAGATCGTCATGAAGAAATAGCGATGTGGCAGAGGATTATGAGGGCTTCCGGCCGGCCATTGTCAATTACTGTTACTCAGAGGCACCGAGACCCTGATGGTTGGAAAGACATATTGGCAGGAATTGATGAAGCATGCGAAGAGGGCCTGGAAATGCGTGCACAAATTGCTCCGCGGTCAATTGGAGCAATCTATGGATTGAGCCTAAGCCAGCATGCGTTCTACTTGCACCCTTCCTACAAATCGATTGCGGACAAATCCCTTGAGGATAAAGTAAAAATTATGCGCAACCCGGAATTCCGGGCGAAGCTTTTAGCTGAAAGACCGGAACATAAAAGCGAACGCTTGATACAACGGACGACAAATTTTCAATATACATTCCGCTTAGGAAATCCACCTAATTATGAGCCGCTGGAAGAGGAATCAGTTCTTAACTTAGCTAAGAAAATTGGGCGGGACCCACTAGATCTGATGTATGATTTATTGCTGGAAGATAACGGTAAGGCTTTCTTGTTTTCTCCTAATACAAATTATGCTGATTATAACCTAGATGCTTGTCATGAAATGATCAGACATCCACGAAGTTGCCTGGGGTTAAGTGATGGTGGTGCCCATGTTGGCCATATCTCTGATTCGGGTTATCCAACTTTTGTTCTTACACACTGGGGACGTGACCGTAAGAATGGACGAATTGACCTTCCTTGGCTGGTAAGATGGATCACAAGAGCAACCGCAGAAGCAATAGGGCTCCATGACCGGGGTCGTCTCGCGAAGGGTTATAGAGCGGATATCAATATTATTGATTATGCTAAACTTGGGCAAAGCTATCCTTATTTAACCTATGACTTACCCAAAGGAGGGCGTCGCCTTATGCAGAAAGGTCAAGGTTATAAGGCAACCTATTTAGGTGGAGTTGCGACTTATCTGGATGGTGAAGCCACGGGTGCATTGCCCGGAAAATTAGTTCGAGGCCCCCAGGCTCTTTCTGCTTAGGGTGTAAAGTAACACTTTAATCAGGAGCAATTACCTCATTACCGGAGGGCACAGTAATAAGCTCTTCTTGTGGTTTGCGAGCGGTGCCCGGAGGGTCCTCCCCACTTTCCATTACTTTAATAGCGTCACGAAGATGGCGCCGGAATAAAGCAACTCCCCGATCCGAAGTGGCAAGGTGTTCTAAAGAATGCCTCGCAATTGGTCGTTGGCTAGTCTGTGCCTCCCAATCGTCCGGCGCCCTTTGTTTTTCTTCATAGGAGCGTATCACTGGTGCATCTGGTGGTTGAAAAATCTTTTTATCTGGATCAATGAGTTCAACATGAAAGCCGATGGTGTTTTCATTATCGACGGGCACCCACCAGCCAACCATACGGGCTCGCTCAGTCTCACGGTCGGGGTCGGTGCCGGTGACCTCGGTTGGAGGCACTGATCTTGCGGTTGGCACAAATATCGTTGACGTGCGCGTTAATTTATAGCCACTATTTAAGTCGGTTGTCCGAATATAGGACACGTGGGTACTTGCGTGATCATAATCGTAGGTTGGTTCCACAGCCATAACTTGGGAAAATTCAAATAACCCAGGATTCCACCCGTGCAGGATATTAGTATGCACAGGGTCAGCCGCATTTTCTTGTAATTGAAGCCAATTACATGCCGCGACTTCTCCTCGGCTAAAGTTACGATAAGCGAGATATTCAGCGTTTTCATCTTCCAAGATATCATATTTTGGAAGAAGAGGTTTTTTGTCTAATGGACCCATGTAAGCAAATACGAGGCCTTTATATTCCTGGGCTGGATACCAAGGCTGATTAATTTCATTTTTGTAATCACTTTCTTTTGGTTCGCCAGGTTGGTCAAGACACTGACCTTCAGCATTGAATAGCCACCCATGATAGCAGCACCGAAGACCATTTTCTTCAATGCGTCCATATTCCAAAGAGGTCCCACGGTGACAGCAATGTGCTCCAAGAACCCCAACGTTTCCGGATTTGTCACGATAGGCTACTAGTTCCTCATCGAGTATTTTAAGAAATTTAGGTAAATCTGATAACTCGGAAGACATGCAGACTGGTTGCCAATACCTTCTTAGAAGTTCTCCCATTGGGGTTCCAAACCCAACATGTGTCAGTACGGGGTCTTCTGGAGGGATTATAGCGTTTCTTCCGTAACCTGATTCTTTCACAATATTCATAACGGTTTCCTGTCGTACATTCTTTTTTAATTGTATTATTGTATTTTAGATCAAAATACGAATAGACCAGATTAAAAGTCAATAAATGCGCAGATGAATTTTAATTCTTAACTAAACATTGTTTCTATTAATTTAGATGATTTTAGTTTCAAAGCTACGGTTGAAGAAGCATGGACACAAAAACACTAAAGATTGCACTAGATAGATATGATCGACACCTTCCTTTTTATGATGGTACCGCTGTTCCCCCGGCTGGAATAGTTTTCGACGTGAAGCAGGTAGGTCAAGGCACAAGTTTCAGGGATGGTAGTGATCGTCATGGTCGAATGATACACCATCAGGAGTTTGATATCGCTGAGTTCTCAATGTCGAGTTACCTTATGGCTAAAGGGCGAGGCCTACCATTAACAGCGGTTCCCGTTTTTCCTCGTCGTTTATTTAGCCAGAGCCAAATGTGGGTACACCCAAATTCCGGTTACTGGCATCCACGTGATTTAATAGGGAAGAGGGTTGCTATTAGCTCATTTCAAACAACTTTATCACTTTTAGCTAAAGGCGATTTAAAATTTTTTTACGATGTTCCATGGGAAAATATACATTGGCTACTAACATCGGAAGAAAAGGTTGAATTTAAAACCAAACCCGGGGTTAAAACCGATTTTATCGGTGACCGAGAAGAACTTGGTCATATGTTGGAGAGGGGCGAAATCGACGCTTTCTTTTTGCCTCACCCTCCACACTCGGTTGCAACAGGTGAGACCGAGGCGCGCCATCTTTTTGAAGATAGCAAAGCCGAAGAGAAAATTTATTATCAAGAATTTGGCGATTTTCCGATTATGCACTTAGTCGTTATGCATCAAGATCTTGCCGATTCCATGCCAATGCTTGGAAAAGATCTAATAAAAACTTTTAACGATGCACGTGATTTAGCCGAAAGTTACTATGAGGACCCTAACTGGTCTCGGTTGGCTTGGGGACGACATCTATATGAGGAAGAGCGTTTTGCCTTTGATAGTGATCCGTGGCGCAATGGATTTTCGGAAAACCGCGATAATATTTCAAGATTTATAAAATACTCGCATGACCAGGGGCTTATAGAAAGTCTGTTTGAACCTGAGGGCTTATTTATCAAAAATACACTTGATAGCTGAAAACTTTTAAACCGTATATTTACGATTCATACCAATCTTGAGGCAGGTTTAGGATTACGTTGTTCGGCCTGTTCCATCAACGGTAGAATTTTATCGATCCATTGTTGGCATTCTGTTTTGTAATCGACCCAAGATATCAAAATTCCATCAATCCCCATTTTGATCAGGTCATTCATGCCGTCTACGATTTGTTCTGGTGTACCAATTAAAGGGTACCCACCGTGTCCGCCAATAAAGTGCCGACGAAATTGGTCCAAGTCATCGGCCGGCAGAGTTTCTGACTGCATTCCGAAAATTTTAAGTAAATTATTGACGGCGTCATAGTCTCCTTTCTCTACAATATAATATTCGGCGTATTCTTTTGCTTCTTTTTCGGTTTCTCTACAAACGACATAAGCGTGGATCCAAACTTGAATGTCACGGCCGGCTTCTTGTGCCATTGTTTTGAGGTTATCCATTTGCGCTTTACCGCCGTCAATATCTCTTTCCTTTAACAATACGAAATTCATATCAGCCTGGGTGGCAGCAAATCTTTGACCGGCCGGAGACCCTCCCGCATTCATCACCGGGGGCATAGGAGTTTGAATTGGCTTCGGTTCGCTCCAGACAGATTTGGCTTCAAACCAACGGCCTTTAAAGTCAAACTCCCCGTCAGTGCTCCAAATTTGACGGACAAAATTCAACCATTCGGTCGCATATTCATACCTGACCTCATGTTCGTTCCATTTGGCACCAAACATCTCAAATTCATTTTTAAACCAACCACAAACAACGTTAAAAGCGAA